>MDTD01106009.1_pt1 | contig 12019 bp, 6 predicted proteins | sample 811221 | NCBI WGS metagenome assembly MDTD01 (sample SAMN05326646, study PRJNA326480) | marine metagenome | isolation source: seawater | place: Pacific Ocean: South West | collected 2011 | reverse complement strand
TAACTGGACTGAAAGATCTGACCATTCGTACGATGATCATAAACAGTGATAGCACGCCATTGCTAAGCGACTTGAAGAAGCTGGAGAAGTTGACGGTCAGTGCCATACTTGATACCAGCGATCCAGATTTGGAAGAATTCGTCAGTAAGATGAAGCTGCAGATTAAAAACATGCCCGCCCTTAAAGAACTCACCCTCCGGTCTTCAGGAGCCAAAATAGAGCTGGAGGGTTTACCTTCACTAAGATATCTGGACCTGGCGAATAACAGCTTCAACAGTGATGAAATCAAAGGATTGGAAGATCTGGAAAATCTACAGACGCTCAATCTGAAAGGGTGTTTGAATCTCAGTGATGAAACACTAAAATCGATAGAGTCTCTAAAATACCTGGAAGAACTGGATCTAAACTTGACAGGATGCACTAACGATGGTGCATCCTACTTAGGCGCTCTAACAACTCTGAAGTACCTGGCAATATCCGGCAGTAATTTTACCAACGAATCTCTTCACGTCATTTCTCATCTGGAGAATCTGAGATACATAGACTTCCCAGCCAGTCTGAATGACTCAGATCTTGAGAGTTTGAAAGGATTGAGACGGTTAAAAAATCTACGCCTTGGACGAATAACAGATGAAGGCGCAGTATATCTGAAGAACTTGAACAGCGTAAGAGAGCTGGACTTCTCAAGGTCAACCATCACTGACGCAGGGTTAGCCAATATAGCCAATAACAACAAAATTGAAGAGTTGAATCTATCCGGAACTCAAATAACAGACGCAGGATTGTTGCATGTAAGCAGGCTGCACAACCTAAAAGCTTTGAATCTTGCCGAAACAGATATTACGGATCAAGGACTGAGCTTTCTAAGTAATTTAAACAAGCTCCAGGCGATAGACTTGCACAATTGCAAGAGGTTTAAAAGCACCGGTCTAAGTTGCCTAAAACTTATGCCCGGTCTGAGAAGACTAAATCTGAGCAACAGCAGCGTCGGAGATAGCGGTCTTGCAAACATCAAAAATCTGGTCAATCTACAAACTTTGAGACTGGGATTCACATTAATCTCAGATCAAGGTCTGGAATATATAAAAAATCTGACAAACCTCGAAGTTCTGGACCTGCAAAACACAGGCATAGGCAAAGATAGTCTGTATTCTCTGAAAAGGCTTACAAATCTGGTGGAGCTGAGAATCGGACAGAGCGAAGTAGAAGACGAAAGCATAAGTCAGATTATGCATCTAAAAAAATTAAGGGATCTGGACATATCAAATTCTCTGGTATCCAAGCTTTGCTTGCAACACTTGAGGGAACTCAAATCCCTGGAATTTTTGAATATATCTGATACCAAAATACTATACAGGGACCTTGTCGAACTAGAAGGTTTAATGAATTTGTCACGGGTATATGTGACCCAGGAAGATCTGGATTCGATTGAAGTAAACAGGGTGGCTGATGCTCTTCCCCAGTGCGAAATTCTTTCAGTCTGGTCCTAATCAAGACTAGCACGAGGTTTGGGTATGATTAGAGATCGCATTCCGATATCGGAATGCGATCTCTAATCATACCTATTTAGCACTTCTTTCATTAATCATCTCACTTTGATTGAACTTTCTAACCGACACATTCGTTTCCATTTGAGCGGCGACAACAAGGTGAATCAAATGAGAAACAAAAAATCAACTCGTCAAAAGAGCAACAGAAGAAAACTGCTACTAGAAGAGCGTGAGAAATTCTACAAACTCTATCCTGATCAAGATAGTCACATACGATCTCTGTGTAAAATCAGTGGCTCAAGAATTGTCACTGAAAATTCGAAGACAGGCTACCTCTGTCCAAAATGCGAAAGCAAAAACATTCAAAAACACAAAGGACCTAGACTATTGAAGTGTAGGAATTGCGGGAAGAAGTTCAGGCCTACTGCTGGCACCATATTCGAAGGCGTTAAGCGTCCAGACGCCTGGAACATGGCATATCACTTCTATAGCAAATCCCTTCCCGTCAATTCGGAAGAGCTTGCCCTTCTTGCAGACATAGTCCAGGCCTCGGCTTTTGAAATCATAAAACAGATATCTGTAATTGCACTAAAGCTATTAGAGAAATACCGCACCACAATTTCTTCCGCTGCCTTCGAGGAGATCATCTGTAAAAGAAGTCTTGTGACTCCAGCCGGTCTTAGACCCAATGAAGAATTGGAAATCAAGATAGGCAACAAAGAAGCTGAGATAAGAGAGATTGAAGAATCTAATAAACGCAAAAGTGATGAATTCCTCCAGAATGTCAAATCCAAATTAAGTTCGCTTTCTGCGGATGAGAGAGCCGTGTTTGAAGTGATAAAAGAAGAACCTATTTCACTGGATGAAATCTGCAAAATTTCAAACATTTCAGTCTCGAGAATATCTGCTTCTATTGTTGTGCTAGAGATGGAAGACCTGATCGAATGTTTAGCAGGTGATCGATTTACAAAAAAGAAAATCCAATCAGACTCTACCTCCGAGAACAAAATCCCCCAGAGGAGAGTGTTCACTTCAGCTAGCTCTTGCATTCAGGAAGAATCGACCATATCTGTTCTAAGCGGTATCGCCGACTGTATCAAAGAGTTTATCGGCAGAGTCTACAACGGAATCAGCCGCAAGTATCTCCAGCTCTATATTGCCCTCTACTGCCTAACTTGTACTAAAAAACAGGCAAAACTTCTCAAAGTAATTGAGAAGATAGCAAAGTATTCAACACCGATCACAAGAGACACGGTCAGGGAATTCGACACTCCAGCAGATGTTTCCATTCCTTGTTCAGCAACCTAAGGCCATTTGAAAGTCCATTTGACACGTCATCTCACAGTCCATTTGGCACGCCATTTCACAAAGTCAATTCCAAACTATTGAATTGAGAACTTGAATGAATTCATTAGCTGCGCCACCACCGGAATAACGCTCGCTTCTCTGAAGAAAAAACTCTTCTACGACTCGACCGTCTCCTCCTGCGAGGTAAAAGATGCCATCATATTTAGAACCATTCGCAAAATCACCTTTTACTCGAAGAATCGGTCTACCGGACAAAGACTGTATTGCGGCATACTCCAGATGAAACCTGGGGCCTTCCAAACTTCCTGGCGTATTGCTATTCGTGTACTGGTTATCACCAATGGTCGCAACTCCAAAGACCGTGTGCAATGCCAAAATCTGCTCCTTATCGAGCTCAAATTCAGTATGATTTGCAATCTGACCAAATAGGAAGTTCAAAACTTTTCTAGAGGCTTCATCAATCGGCACTCCTCTATACTTGAAGACTATTTCCGCCTGATGGTAGTCCTTGTTAGAAAATACACGCTCCCATGCCAAACCGACCTTTGCGCCCGCCGAAGGACTGGACTCAATCCATCCGGAAGGAAATTCAACAGTTTTGATGGCGCCAATCTTCAATAATTGCATAATAAATTCCGTAAGAGCTGGTACTCCGAGAGCAATATATCCTATTGACATTCAGGGGGCACTCACGAAGACACCTATGTCCACCCCAGGCATCTTCACTGTCCTTCCAGGCATCTTCACTGTCCTTATGGATATTCTCGACAGCACAAACAACTCTCTCAATTTCATTGGTGAAATCCCAGCCTTAATCCAGATCCAGATCCAGTTTCGGATTCGGATTCGGATTCGAATTCGGATCCCCAGACTTCCCTGGGTCGACTAAGACTAAAGGGATGCTGCCACTCTATCTCGATCAAGCAAAGCCTGGTCTTTGTTTCCAAGTTTCTCAAACATTTCGGCTCTGTAAGAATAGGCAAGGGTTTGATTAATCCCGGAATTCGTCAGTCTAATGATACCGGTGTAGTCATCGATAGCCTTAGAATACATTCCCAGGGCCCTGTGAGACTTACCTTTGAGGAAGAGCGTCTTAATCTCTGTAGATTCATCGGGTTCTGAGTCAAGCACCTGGGAACAACAGTAAGTTGCTAGAGCATAATCTTTTCGCTCGAAAGCGGATTTTGCTCGGGAAAAGAGGTCGGTCACATAGTCATCGGACTGGTCCGTAGTTGAAATAACATGCTTAGTCGATTTGTCTCCGGCATGGCCGATTCCAGCCCCGGTGCCTACCATTGCCAGTACCAGGGAAACCGCTATAACAACTCGCTCAACAGAACTTTTCAACATTTCAGAACTCTCAACTCTCTCAAAAGAAAACTGCGCACATGGTTACAACCAAAAGCGCAGCAATTTTAGGCGGGATAGATGGAGTTAAATTCGAAAACCGATGCCGACCGTCAGACTCTGAATAAATTCATTGACTCGAGCATTATCGTACTGCGGTGTTCCAGGAAATGGACTGGTGTTTCTATTTCTAGCACTGGAGGGTAGTCCGATCATGTGAGCCGCCCCTGCCCAGAATCGCTTCTTCGTATATCGAACACCATAGGTAATGGTGTTCTGATTGGTGGAGGCAAGCACCGGAACTATACGGTTGCGACTCATGGGAGCTGTATTAAAACTATATCCGGCGGATACACCAAGTCCATTTTTAAAATCATAATCAACTCCAGCATTTAAGATCCACAGATCCTGATAGCCGATGGGAACGCCGCTATTAATCAACCCGCCGAGATTAGAGCTGCCGAGAAAGCTATTTCTATTTGAGAGATAGCCGACTTCCGTGGCAAATCTGAGATTATCTCTGGGCTTATAGGAGGCACCAAAAGATACACGCTGGGGCAAGCTGAATGCCTTCACCCTGAGAGGTCCGACTATCGGATAGGCAAGACTCGAACTTAGAGAACTTCTGGATGTTGCCAGTGGCATCATCCAGGTGGAGGACCGGTAACTGGCACCAAGATAAATATTCGGTCGGGGCAAATACAGTAGACCCAAGGTGTATCCGGCACCTACGGAATACGACTTGTTGAAGTCCACATTGTACCCTTCCCGCAATGTTCTCACCCCGACAGCCAATAACTCCACCCGTGGTGCTACACCAACCATCAACTTCTCATTGAACTTGTATGCGAATGTGGTGGCAGCAGCATAGTTCCTCAAGGAAGAAGATGTTTTCTGCACACCTATGAATCCAGGATATAGATTCTTGTAGCCTGCGGATCCGCCCATCTTGCTATAAACAGTCAATCCCATGAATAACTTCTCTTTCAAAGGACCAACGTAGCCAATACTGAAATTGGGGATCCCAAATGACTCTGAGGTAGAAGTGTCCAGAGGTCCGTGGTATTTAAAGATCGGATTGATAAAAGTCATCTTGGTATCAACACGACCATCTAGATGCAAGGCGCAGGAAGCAGGCTGCCTTATCTGAGAGAGCGCCGTATCACCAACGGCAACCTCTGTTCCACCGCGCATGTCCGCCTGAAAGCTATGACCTACCTCTTCGAGTCCATTGACTGCTGCAATGGTCGGCAATGATGAAAAATAGAGAAGAGTCACTAGAAGAAAAAACAATGCATGAAGACGACTCAGTGAAAATGCCCGAATGAAATACCTGTAAGAGGAAAACAACCTCCGGAAACAGAACTCTAAAACAGAATTTCGAATTAATCTCACTTTTTAAAGTACTTGAGGATGGCGTCATAAACACCGCCCTGGTTAGAATAGAGCGCGTAATTACGGGCGGTGGCAAACCACTCGACAGTAGAAGGCTTAACCACCTGCAAGGCCTTCTCCAGATCTTTTGTGGTCAGAGGCTCTGCCACACCGGACTTGAGCGAATTCTCTAGCTTGGCCTCTATGGCAACATCAATAATTTTTTCGAGGTCCGCCCCAGAGAACTTTTCAGTCTTTCTGGCAAGAAACTCGAAGTCTATGTCGCGTGTCGGCTTTCCACGAGTGAGAATTCTCAAAATTTCTGCTCTCCCCTGCTTGTCAGGGGGAGGGACAAAAATAACTCTGTCGAAACGCCCCGGCCTTCGAAAAGCAGAGTCCAGATGCCATGGAGCATTGGTTGCCGCAAGCACAAGAATACCTTCATTGCTTGCGTCCACTCCGTCCAGTTCGGATAGAAACTGATTTATCACCTGCTTTCCATTGGATGATCTGAGATCTGACCGACTTGCAGCAAGAGCGTCTACTTCATCGAAAAAGAGAACTGATGGCGTATTATCCCTTGCGTTTTCAAAAATCTCATGCAAATTCTTTTCTGAGCTTCCAAGCCACATGTCCAGAACATCATTGATGCCGACGGAAAAGAAAAAAGCGTTGATTTCGCCGGCAGTGGCACGAGCGATATGAGTCTTTCCACAACCAGGCGGTCCATAAAGCAGAATGCCACCACCGATTTTTTTTCCGTATGCCTTGTATATTTCAGGATTGTTAAGGGGGTGAATGATCTTCAATCGAATCTCTTCCTTAACTTCCTCCATGCCTCCAACTGTTTCGAAACCATCCTCAGGTTTCTCCGGCTCCACTTCAAAGGTAAAATCCTCTTCCGTTAGCCCAAGGTCAACGCCGACTCTCTCACGATTCATGCCGCTGTCCAACGGTTCGACATCCGCAGCATTCTTTCCGAACTCTCGCCCCTGGACACCAAGACGTTCGGAAAGAGAAGCATCGATTAACTCCGGCTTGAGCTCCAGGGCTCTTTCATACTGTTGTTTGGCCAGTTTTGAGTCGCCATCATTGAGAAGTATTCTGGCGTGTAAAATCAGCGAGCGCGGGGGAGGCACGGGCAACTCCACCAAACTCTCAACCAGGACCTGGGCTTGACTATACTTCCCAAGTTGATAAAAAGAGGCTGCCAGACCGCACTTAACCTCAAGGTCATCGGGTTTAAGCTTCAGAGCCTGGGAAAATTCCGCCTCCGCCTGGGCAAAATGCCCCGAGGAAAAGAGACAGTCGGCAAAATGTTTACGCAAAGGAGCATTGTCAGGAGATTGTTCCACCGCCTGCTTGAGCGCTTCTAAACTTTCATCGTCATGGGGCATATCACAGTCTTCCCTTGCAGATTTGAGCCGGATAAATAAGTTTTATGGACAAGAAAGAGCACCGTTCACACCGATAATAATACAGCCTGGGGGTCTATTCATCTCTTAAAAGAAGCTTCCGAAGCGCCACACAGCTTGACAATACAGGTTGTAATATGGCTTCTGGCCGTCACCGATCTGTTCTAAAATAGGTAGGTGAAGGAGTATTAGACTTGAAAGAACAATCAACGGAAGACACAGCCAGCCGTAAGGTGTGTATAGCCTGCAAGCAGGAATTTTCCAAAGACATGGACAAATGCCCCCATGATGGAACGGTGCTGACACCTGTTTCGGTGGAACCCGGCGTTGGAACCATCATAGCTGGAAAATACGAGGTCCTCTCGGTGATTGGCGGCGGAGCCATGGGTCTGGTTTACAAAGCCAGGCATACTTTGATGAAAAGAATAGTCGCGGTCAAAGTACTGCGCCCCAATATGGCCCTGGATGAGACCACAGTATCCAGATTTCAAAAGGAATCCGAGGCACTGAGTGTCCTAGACCATCCAAATATTCTGAAAGTTTTTGATTTTGGATTGAATGAACAGGGTCAACCCTACCTGGTAACAGACTACCTCGAGGGTGACACTCTGGCCGATATCCTGAACAAAGATGAGCGCATCGAATATAAAAGGGCTGTAGAACTATTTAAGCAGGTAAGCTCCGCCCTCAGTCATGCTCATAAAAACGGTGTTATCCACCGGGATATGAAACCCAGCAACATAATGCTGGTGAGGGATGACGAAGGCAATGAAGTAGTAAAAATACTTGATTTCGGTATCGCTAAGGTAACGGACGACGCCGAAAGCTCTACCCAGTTAACGAAAACAGGAGAAGTCTTCGGCTCTCCTCTATATATGAGCCCCGAACAATGCAGGGGCAAGAAACTCGACGCCAGATCCGATATCTACTCCATAGGTTGTGTGCTGTATCGCTCACTGAGCGGTGCGCCCCCAATTATCGGTCAAGACTTAATAGAATGCCTCTACAAGCATGTCAATGAAGATCCGGCTCCATTTGAAGAGGTTCTTCCTGGTAATGACATTCCCAAAGCGCTGGAAGCTTTGGTAATGAAGTGCTTGATGAAAGATCCGGCCCTGAGATTTCAGTCCATGAACGAGCTGAGGGATGCCCTGTTAACCGTTGAAGACAAGGACGCTCTGGAGATTACAGGACAGAGCTTTACTGGAGCAGGCAGCGGAAGCACAGCACCGGACACCAAGGGAGCCGAATCAACATCTCAAACCGAATCTCAAGCATCCGAATTGGCAGCATCTCAAAATTCCAGCGGTGCCAAATCCGCAAGCACACAAGCAAGCCCCAATACGGGGAGACCGACAGACAGCACTACTGACAGTACCATAAGTCCGCAGAGTAATTCAGCGCCATCGACAAAAATTGATAGCGCTATGGAAAAGACGAACGAAATAATTGAACCGGCTTCTCCCCTGGACAAAGAGAGAATTCTGGAACTGCTCAAAGACAAGAAAACCATCGCTATCGTTGCGGCTCTAGCAGCTCTGGTGGTTATAGTTCCGGTGTTCAGCGGGCTTGTTTCCAACAATAAGGATAAGACAAAAGAGACCACTAAACCGGCTAACCAATATGATGAGTTGCTTCAGGAAGGTATCGAGGAATACGAATCCGGTGACTATTTCGAAGCACGCACGAACTTCTACAAAGCCTATAGCTTCGCAAACAAAAACAAGCTACCGAAGTCAAAGAAATCAAATGCTTTGCACCACTTAATAGCTGCCAGTGCCGAATCCCATGAATACGACATGGCCGCCACCTATTTAAAAGAGTTGGAGAAGATCGCCGGAATAAAAAGTACCAACTCAATACCGGAGAGCCAGGAAGCAGCAGAAGTTTACTTCAACAAAGCTCTCTTGATGATGTACGGAAGAAAACAAAATCTGGAAGAGGCTCAAAATCTGGTCCAGAAAGCGCGAGGTTACTACGAAGCGAACGAAGGTTTCAGCGCAGATATCATGCGATGCCTTGCCACCCTCGGACAAATCAAAATATTGCAAGGAGACTTCGAAGCGGCTAGCGCTTACATGAAACAGGCCGTCATGCTGGCAAAAGAAGATCCTACTGTCTCCCAGTTGGAGATGGCTCTTAGAATGGACGGTCTGGGAGACGCTTTTATTCTGCGGACAAACCAGAGCAAAGGCAAACTCGACTACTATGACGAAGCCAAAAACGAGTACAAAGAAGCGCTTAAGCTGAGGCAGGACACAGTAGGCAACGATACGGACAAGTCTCTTTCCCAGAGTTATTTACGACTCGGCATCATAAACTACCTGCAGAACAATTATGATGAAGCAAACAAAGATCTTGAAAAAGCGCTTAAAATCAGAGAGACCACAGGACGACCACTGCAGATTGCGGAAGTCAAAAGAGCCCTATCGAAAGTTCTTCTCGCCCAGCACAAAAAAGATGAGGCTATAAAAGTTTTCAATGAGTCCATCGAGCTGGCCAAACAAGCCGGACCACAAACAGAACCGCAGATAAAGAAATGGAAAGCCGTATTCGATGCAATGGCAAAACGAGTGCGGTAGTATGGTTATATGAACTATCGCGCAATAAGAGGCAAAACCTTTTTTACGGCTCTTGCAGCCGCTCTGGCTCTATCTACCCCGCCGGCTTTCGCCGGGAAGGCGATGGAGAAGTATGAACTAGGCAACAAGCTTCTGAGCGCAGGCAGACCAAAATCCGCCATCGTCTTCTACGACAAATGTTTAAAGCTGAATCCAAGCTTCTACCCTGCGTATATAAAGCGCGGAGACGCCCTGGCAAGGATTGGTCAGAAATCCTGGGCCCAGGCGGACTATAAATACGCACTGAAGATAAATCCCCGGTGCGGCGAGGCCAGAAAAAAGCTGAATGCCCTCAGCGGCAAATCATCTCGTAAGCGTAGCACCGCCAAGAAAACCACCCATTCAAAAGTTTCTCAAAAGAAAGTGAGCGGAGCGGGTCTTTCTAGAGCCAGCAAATCCAGCAAATTGGCTCCACCCACATCTGACTGAGATTAACGTTGCAATAGAATACTTAATTAACTCTTGCCAGGTTCTCTCGGGCCAACTTGTATTGCGGGTCTATCTTAAGAGCATCCTGAAAATCTGCCTTGGCAAGCCCATCTTTGCCTAACTTGAGATAGATGTACCCACGATCATTCAGATACTCTTTCTTCTCTGGATTGATTTTTAATGCCGCCGTTAAGTCATTGACCGCATCTTGATAGTCACCTCGAGCGTAGTACACAAGAGAGCGCTCATAATAGAGATCAGCACGTCGCTTTATACGCAATCCTCGGGTGAAGATATCGATGGCTTCGTCATTCTTGTCGTCACCGGCAAGCAACAATCCTAATTGCAGATATCCATTTAGATAAGTGGGGTCACTGTCGATGGTGCTTTGGAAATCCTTCTTCGCGCTGGAATACTTCTTCAAAGCTACATATGCCAGCCCTCTTCCGTAACTTGCCTTAGCATTCTCAGGATCCCTTTTCAAAATAGTAGAATAGTCTCTAATCGCACTCTTAACCTTGTCCGTATAGATATAAGCGGCTGCTCTATCAAGCAAAACATTCGCATCATTTCGCTTGAGCTTGAGAGCTTTGTCAAAGTCCTCAATCGCCCTCTCAAATTCTTTTTTGCGTGAATATGCTTTTCCACGCAGGTGCAACACCTGAAAATGGGAAGGATCATCGGCTATCGATGTGGAGAAAAATACAATCGCGTTGGCATAATCTTTATTATCGTAATACTTCAGTCCTTTTTCAAAATCCTTCGCCCATCTCTCTATGGGTCTATCTAACTTTCTTTCAGAAAGAGAGTCACCAGAATCACCCTGAGCTGCCTTATCATTATTATTGGCATCAATGGATTTTGAATCTTTTTGAGCACTGCTGGTGGAACTAGAACCGGAATTCGAGCGAGTCAGTTGAAATAACCCGACACCGATGACGACACCAACTAGTACAAGTCCAAGAACCAAAACCTTGAAAGAGATTCTATTCTGAGAAACTGAATTTTTTCCAGCACTTTCTCCAGCACTTTCCCCAGAGAGAAGCCTGGAGTTAAGCTTGGGCCTGGCACCAGCCTTCTGGCTTTCGGGAGATGCTATCTCCGGTAACGAAGCACCGGATTCCGGTGAACTATGGGGCGGAGGAGTTAAGGAAGGAACACGATCAGACCTTGCCACCTGGCTGTTGCCAGAGCTAATAACCGGTCCTGCCGCAGAAGTCGATTGAGAGCTAGAAGATGTTGGTTCGGAGGATCCTCTTACTACTTGGTCTACTTCATCAAGAAACTCATCCATTTGTTTCCCGGCAAAACTCTCAGACTTCTCACTCTGCCCCTGGGAAAAGACCGTAGGTACCGCCGGTTGAGCATCGAAGATCGGACCAGGTCCTGATTCCTGCGTGGGCACCGATTCCCGTTCCGGGGTTGGAGCCGGGCCCGAAGCAGGTGCAGGTGCTTCAGCTGGGGCTGGGGCTGGCGCTGGCGCTTGCGTTTGTACTGCCGCCGCCTCTGACGTAACCGAAGCATCTTCAGTTGATTGCTCAATAGCCACGTTCTTCCCTACCTGGGAACGGGAGCCGAACTCAAGATAATCTCCATGAAGCTTCATGTCATCAATCTTTTCAACAAAATAATGAAATCCACTCCTATCTCCGTCAAAACCGGACTGTGGCTTCGGGGAAACGACCAGGTTTTCTTGCACTTCCAAATCAAACTGTGGTGAGATTCTACTCTTCGGAACACCTGGAATAGATGCCGATTTTTGCTGAATCGCAGGTGATGTCGGTGGAGCCTCTTGCTGCGGCTGCTGTGTCGGAGCCTGTTGCTGAGGCTGCTGTGTCGGAGCCTGCTGCTGTGGCTGCTGAGTCGGAGCCTGCTGCGGCTGCTGAGTCGGAGCCTGCTGCGGAGGCTGCTGAGTCGGAGCCTGTTGCTGTGTCGAAACTTGTTGCGGCGGCGGTTTCGACGGAGCAGGAGGCAAAGACTCTGTGCGTGAGTTTCTCACCTTTGGAGCTGGCGGCGGCGGCGGAGGCGCCGGCTT
>MDTD01169440.1_pt1 | contig 12020 bp, 11 predicted proteins | sample 811221 | NCBI WGS metagenome assembly MDTD01 (sample SAMN05326646, study PRJNA326480) | marine metagenome | isolation source: seawater | place: Pacific Ocean: South West | collected 2011 | reverse complement strand
GATTTAAAAGAGAGATTGAAATTCATAGCCAGCTTCGCCATCCGAACATAGTTGAGCCGATTGAATTCGCCAGCGGAGAGGATGGTCGAGCATATTTTGTCATGGAGCTTTTGAGAGGACGCTCCATTGAGGATTTGTTCGAAACCAGGGGAAGATTCACCAGGGTAGAGGAACTCTACGAAGTGATTCCCCAGGTTTGCGACGCGCTCTCCTTTGCTCACAGCATGGGGATAATCCACAGAGATATTAAGCCTGCCAACATTATCCTCACCATTGTCGACGGGAAAAAGCAGGTGGAGGTGGTGGATTTCGGTCTTGCTAAATTGCATGAAGACCTGCAAAAGATAACAAAAACCGGACAGGTTTTGGGGTCTCCGGTTTATATGAGTCCGGAGCAGTGCCGGGGAGATGACCTGGATCAACGCTCAGACATTTATTCACTGTCGGTGGTTATGTACGAAATGGTCACCGGAGATCTTCCCTTCGACGCCAACAACCCTGTGGCCATGATGGAATCCCATTGCGATCCTGAGTTGGTTCCGGTCTCTATCGAGGAGAGAATTCCAGGGTTTCCCGGGGCGAGAGAGCTCAACTGCATAGTGAGGAAGTCGATGGAGACTGAACCGTCCCTGCGTTTTCAATCGGTGGCGGAATTTAAGGAAGCTATTAATGCCTGGTATGAAACTGTTTCGGGCAGTGAGAACAACGGCTATTTTGAAGCAGATGAATTTCAAAAGTACATGAATGATTCCGGGCCGCGCAAAGAAAAACCGGCTCCGTCTCGCATGCATACGGGGGCTTTTAGATCAAAGTCGGCGGAGACAAAGAAGGAGCCTGAAAAGATAGAGAAGTCCCAGACCAGGGAAGTAAAAGAGATTCCGCTGGCAGCCAGTGAGCTGAGGGGATTGGTTGATCAGAAAATTGCCGATCAGACAAAGAGTGCGATAAGTGCCGCCAATAGAAAAAATGATGATCGGTTTGTTTCGGAGAAAGCACCGGCATCGGCTCGTATTGGAGACATCGTCGTAAAAGCGCTCCTCTTTGTCATCGTTTTAGCGGCCTTTACTGGCGGAACAATTTTTCTCTGTATCAAGTTTTTAAATCCTTGATAGCGGCTCACTTCAGTTTTTTCAGTCCCATATTTGCCAACTCTTTTAGTTTCTGGTCTGCGGTTTTTTCAATCACAAATCGATACTCTGCTTTTGCTCTTTCAACCTCGTTGGTCAAAACATAAACGACGGCGAGCAGGTATCTTAACCGCGTATCTCCAGGATAATCGCTCTTCTCTTTTTCTAAGAGACTGCGAGCTTCACCATAACTCTTATTCTGAATCAGGACCAGAGCCTTTCGATGCGGAGTATTCGAATCCAACTGCTGGGGCGAGCTTAGGTTGAATGGCGGGGCGACTAAGGGGCTTCTCTCGTTGTCTTTTCCCTCCGGCTCTGTGGTCTCTGTGGTCTTTGAATTGCCGGAGTCCTCGCTCTTTTCTTCGCTTGTCTTTATTTCTGTGGCTTTTTTTGAGCCTTTGGAATTGGATTCCGGATTGTTATCCGGGGCGGCGTCTTTGCCTTCCTGTATCTTGCCGGAGGCAGCGCCCTGTTCTTTGTCTGTGGTGTCGGATGCGGTGCTGTCTGTCTGGGGCGGGGAGGCGTCTTGGTTTGTATCAGCGCTTTTGAGAGACTCCAGATATTCTTCTACCCGGGAAGGTTCAGGGTCGTCGGGGCGACCCAATCCTTGCAGGGGGTTGCCACCACCAATAGCGTCTTTGTGCGGGGGGATTATGTCTTGAGCTGTCGTTGAAGCTGTGGTCAGAACCAAAAGAATCAATGCGGATAGAGCTGAACTTACTGATCTTGTTAACAACGGCATGACCAGCGAACTCAGCGCAGATTCTGCCTTACAACGTTCGAAATGAATGGGATTTCGGCATACTTGCCGAAGAGCGCCCAGAGAAGACCGTAAACCATCAGCAAACCGAAGGCTTTCACAAAAATGTCGACAGTCATGTAGATGGCTTCTACGACAACGCCGAAATCGCTGAGAAAAGGTGCTGCCACAATTTGCAGCAAGGCGACAAAGATTCCGGTGACGGACTTAGAGCCCATCTGGAGAATCGTTATCATGATCATCAAAATAATCGACTGGAAGAAGTGAAACCGAAAGAACCGATTGTTCGAGCCTTTGCCGTTGAAGAGAATGTAGCCTATGCCTATGAAAAATCCCATGGGCAAATAGCACAGGGAGCTAATTATCTTTTCGATGAAATCCGGGGCGATGTCGCGATTCCACATAAAATACCGGTCCTTTTCTTCTCTGACTGAAGCCTCTACAAGCATATATTATCGGCTATTCTATCCTCAGATGCCAATTATTTGCATAATTTGTCCGTTTTTCGGGAAAGTTTGAGTTATAAGCGCTTCAATATAGGCATTTAATAATTCTTGAAAGCCGAAGCCGAAAATCACAGCCGGTCGAATTTATGACATCTGAGTCAGAACAACTTAGCTCCATTCTCAAACTTTGCCATCTGGCGGAGCTTGATGAAGCCGCCAGCATTGTGGCGGAAATGCTCCAGGAGAAGTTCAATTTCCACAGTACTGGGATTCTATTCTGGGACCAGGATCTGGAGGATTTCACCGATTCTTTTGCCCGGGGCGAGCATATTTCCGCCATCGAGGCTGTGATTTACCAATTTCAATCGGAGCTGAAGCCTGAAGAAGACACACTGATTGAACTTCCCCGGGACCGTCTCGAAAACAGTATCGGCACCGTCTATGTAAAATCCCTGCGAAACTCCGCCGCTCTTTTCCTTGCCGGTGCTACGGATTGTGATCAGAAGGCTCTGGAAGATTTCTTCAGCGTCTATCCCATAGCCCTCTATTTGACCAACTCTTGGACCTATACGGAGCTGCTTAGAGAAAATCGTCGTTTGAGAAATTCTTACGATGAGTTGGAAGATAAGACAACAGAGTTGGAAGAGCAGACTCGCCGTCTTATCAACGATATGACCATGCGAGATTCTTTGAGAACGAAGCAAGTGGAGCGGGAGCGCCTGGTCTACTGGATAAGTCATTCGGTAAGAAGCTCTGTTCGTATTCAAGAAGTGCTTGAAACCACGGTGGAGAAGGTTGGTACAACCCTCTCACTCAGTCGTTGCCATCTGTTGCGAGCGGGCATAAACGATTCCATCGAGATTTACCACTATAGTGACGGCAATGTCCCATCCATCAACGATAAGTTCCTGGAAGGCGACGGACTGACTTTCACTAGAACTGCTCTACGCCAGAAATCGCCTCGCCACCTCGATGATCCCAGCGTCGAAGAGAATGGAGAGTTCAGCAATGACTTTCTAATTAAATTGGGAGTGAAGTCCGGACTTATTCAACCGATAGTCATGCGAGACCTTGTTCTTGGTGTGCTATTCCTTGAAGATTGCACCGTTTCCAGGGAATGGAGCATCGATGATATGTCCATGATCGATAGCCTGGCTGATCACCTGGCTGTCGCTATCGAAAACGCCGAATTGCACAGGGAGCTGGAGAAGCAAGCAGTTACGGATGGATTGACCGGAGTAGCCAATCGCCGTTCTTTCAACGAGGCTCTTGAACGAGAGTTCGAAAGGGCTAAACGATACAGTCAGGACCTTTCTCTGATTGTCGTTGACCTTGATTTCTTGAAAAAGATAAACGACACCTACGGACATATGACCGGTGATGAGGCAATCAAGAGCATCGGCCATGTCCTCGCCCAGTCCTCGCGTTCCACGGATATAACTGCCCGTTATGGTGGCGAAGAGTTTTGTGTACTGTTGCCGAACACGGATATCGGTATGGCCGAGCAGCTTGGAGAGAGGCTGCGCAGGCTTATTGCAGATACCCACGTGGAAGGACCGGGGAATCTCTCGGCCAGCCTGGGAGTAGCAAGCTATCCGCTGCATGCCGGCTCGCCTGACATGCTTTTCTTAAGGGCGGATGAAGCGCTCTACCAGGCTAAGCAGGATGGACGTAACTGTATTAGAGTTGCCATTGAAAAAGATTCCGGGTCGGAGCCAAATTCCACTGGCGATTCTAAACAATCTCTGGTACAAGAGAAAACCTAGATATAATTTTCCGGTGAGAAGTCATAGGAGCAAAAAGTGAGCATTTTCAACGACGTTGTAGACAATATTTCCAAAGAAGTGTCAAAGGTTCAGGAGCGCTCCCAGGAGATGCTTCAGGGATTCAACATAAATACCCAGATTAGAGAGCTGGAACGCAAGAAGACTAAAGTTCTGGCAGAGCTTGGGGAGTTGATTGTCGACAAGCACCATCATGAAAAAGAAATCTCAGAAGATGCTGTCAAAGAAAAAGTGGCTGAAGTTGTCGGTTACGAGGACCAGATCGATATTCTCAAGGCAGAGCTGGAAGCCTCTAACGTACAAAAGGATCCCAACGCCAGTCGCTCTAAGAAAGAGGCGGCTAAAGCCGGTTATAAATCAACTCCTGGATTTAAGTGTCCGGATTGCGGCACTCCGGCAAGTCGAGAGAAAAAGTTCTGTCCTGCCTGCGGCGGTCAGCTCAAAGAGGACGAAGAGAGAGACAGCGGTCCTCTTGACGTGGAGGCTGAACCCGTGGATGAGTCAGATGATGACGAGTCTAAAAACGAAAAAGCCGACGACTGATAGGTGAATTAGTCCAGGCACCATATATGGGGGCGGTCGATGGCTAAAAACTGGTTGCATGTATTTACCCGAATTCATGAAATACCGGTGGCAAGGCGCATCTATATCGCTCTCTTTTTCATGCTCTTGTATACGCTTCTGATCTACTGGTCGGAGACCACCGCTTTCGTAAAGCATCCAGCGGTTGAGGATACCGGTGGTATCACGGTTAGCCTTTTGATCGGTGTTCTCCTGGTTCTCAGGACTAACACCGCTTATGATCGATGGTGGGAAGGGCGCAAGCTCTGGGGGCAGCTTGTAAACGACACAAGAAACATGGCTCTTAAATCAAAAGCTTTTCTGGTCATGGATGTGGCGGAGAGGAAGCTTCTTAGAGACCACCTGGTGGACTTCTCATTTGCATTGAAAGAGCATCTCCGCAGCGGAGTAAGTCTGGATGAATTGCAGGGGTTTAAAGATAGTACTGCTAAACCTGTTCACGTACCGGCGTATATATCCGAAAATCTATATAAGAACCTCAAAGACTGGAAGAAGACAGAGCGGATAGATGGCTTTGAGATGATGCAGCTTGATACGCATTTAAAGGCGCTGATGGATATCTGCGGAGCCTGTGAGCGAATTAAAACCACTCCGATAGCCCTCTCCTATCGAGCAGTTTTGCGCCAGGGCATAGGTTTGTATCTGGTGGCACATCCCTGGCTGATAACGCCGGAACTAGGTCTCTGGGCCATTCCTGTGAACTTGATCTCCACCTATTTCCTGGTCGGGTTGGAATTGATAGCGGAGTGTATAGAGGAGCCGTTCGGCCGGGATGATGACAATCTTCCCCTGGATCAGATCTGCGCCAGTATAGATAAAAGCGTCAGTGAAATCCTTGAGATTCCATCTGGTGCTGCATATGGTGGCGAGAGTGCGTCTCCCGACCGCGACTAGGCTATAGGGCTATCTTGGATTTTGCGGAATATGCGAACTAGACTCTGATACTACCGCCGCAATCTGGACAGAAGAAGAATGAAGGGCTCACCGGTGTTTCACAGTGGGGGCATTCTCTCAAGCCGATCTCCTGATCAGTTGTGGGATAACGTCCGGCGAGTATCTCTTTGTACTGCTTACCTTCTGACCAGTTTTTGATCTCTCTGGCTCTGTAAACAGGTAGGGGATGGGTATGCCACAGCTCCCAGAGGATTTTGTAGAACTTGTTGATTGTGCTGTAATCAAGGTCCTCGTAGCTATTTGCTTGTTTGAGAAACTCGTCGCTGTCCATCTGTTCATAGATGCTCCAGGAGCCCCCGGATAGCTTCATGTGGAGCCGGATGCAAGTTTCTATATCCTGGGCTACCAGAAGCTCCGCCCGGTCGGCGGTAAGCTCGGCTTTCCTGGACCAATCGTATAAAGCTACCATCAGGCCAATCTGGGCCAGACCGCCTCGCACACCGAAGAGCTGTTCGAAGAAGTTTTTGAGAGCGTAGGCGATGGTCATATAGAGAACATGGCCGGCTTTGACATGGCCGAGTTCATGACCGAGGACCGCCCTCAGTTCGTCTTCATTGAGCAGGTCCACCAGGCTTGAGTGGAGCACGATCATCGGTCTTTCCACGCCTATGGTCATGGCATTGGGCATCGGATGAGAAGCAAGAAAAAGATCAGGCTCCTGCACATCGAGGATTTCGATGGCTTCTTTGTATACCTGGTAGATTTTCGGGCACTGTTTCGGAGTGACGTGCACGGCACGGCCGAGAAACTGCATTCTAAAAATTCTTTCGTAGCCAAGTTCTATTAATCTGGCAAAGAGTTTGTCCAGTACCGGAATCTTTTTGAGAGCGTCAAGGGCTGCCCGGTCGGCAGGATGCTCGAAAGCACTTGATGACAGTCTTGGAAAGGTTTTCCTCGTATCAGTTTGGGCAGGGCTCATATCTGGTTGCATCCTCCGGCGAAAAATACTCCTATCTATTTCTACCCTATTGACCTGGACTTTGCTCGAAATAGGAGTCTCTTAATTACAGGCCTGTTAAAAATTCAGGATTAACCCTGATTATTCCTTAGCTTATTTGCCTTAGCTTACCTTGCTCAGTTTATTTACGTTCAATTTTCAGCAGAGACGGATAGAATTTCCAGCCCTCTTCCTGCCACCAGGGTGACCCGGGACTTGAGGGAGACCGAAGAAGCTGCTTCGATGACCGACCGGGATTCCTTTTGAACCGGTTGAGTTGGATTTTTGATGTCGACCACGGTGAGAAGGTCTTTGCCTTTTTCGTTTCGACCGATAGTCACAACCTTATTGCCCAGGGCAGAGAGAGCTGTTCCATCGTGGGGAAGTGGAGTATTCCCCAGGATATTCAACTCTTCATCTCTGGCGGAGAGAACTAACAAAAAGCCTTTAGAGCTCTGATCTATGGCGGTTACAACTATGTATTCGTCAAGAAGCCAGGCATCTCGAACCGCGTAGTTGTCGAAATGTCTGTGACCGACTTTCTTTACTTCGGCACCGGCTGTGTAGATGGCGACGTCATTAAGGTCTGAGAGAAGCAGCCTGCCGCCGTTCGCTTTCAGTCTGGTGAAGTTGCCTGGAATGTCCATGCTTGATTGAGCATCCAGGCTATCTGAGTAAACTTTGAACGGAAAAAGCCGGGTCACTTTGCCGAAAGGCTGTACTACATAAGCTTTGTGCTGCTCTTTGTCGAAAGCGATGCTTTTCCCTTTTACCTTTTCCAAGGCGACATTTTTATCGATATTGTCCATCTTTCTCAACATCAGCCCGTCTTTGCTGAGGCAAAGGATATAGCTACCTGCGCCCACCATGGATTTGACCGGAGTGGAAAGAAGTACTTTTGCGTCGATTTTAGGGCTTTCGGGATCCGACAAATCATATTTAATCAGCTCACCGGCAGCGAGAACGGCGGAAGCACCCCAGCTGGCCATATTAGATGCGCCCATCCGGGGAATCGTGTAGTGGTACTGGGGTCTCCACTCTCTCTTCTCTAGTTTCAGGGTCTCTATGCCCGACCAACCCGAGGAGAGAAATAGGGTCTTACCGTCGAAAACCAGGTTGCTGGCGGTGTTGCGGTGCTTGTCCACCGTGTTGCGGGTAATCTCGGTGGCTGTTAACAGATTCGCGTGTTTGTCCACGCTCAAGCTCAGCAATTTGGTTCCGTTTTTACTGTTGCCTGCAACCAGAACTTCATTTCTGGTGACAATCAGGTCCGAAATCTTCTCTAGTTGATTAAGAGTTACCCCAGCCACTATATTTGGTTCGGGTTTCAGTCCCACTGAACGGGCTTCAGGGTTTCCATTTTTGTCCACGCCACCCAACACGATGACGTCTCTGTAGCGGGATAAAATGTTGTAGGAGCCGTTCAACTCCAGGTTCTTATATAGCTGTGGAGAGGTTTTGCTCGACAGGTTGATAAAGCTCAACTGAGAATTCTCGTTGTCGGAGCTCAGCGCTATCAGATTCTTGCGGTCGAAGTCCATTGCCACTACCGGTGTCTTGGTGGTGATAGTGGAAAGAACAGTCGGCTCTTTATCCGAAGAGTTGCTCTTCTTTGAGTCGACTACTAATATAAGGTTTTCGTTATTGGTCGATAGACCGGCTATGAAGAGCAGACCTCTGTCCGCCAATAGAAGCTTGCCTTCCTTTAGCTCTTTGACGGTTTTTGTTGACACCACCGATGGTTCTTCCATATGGCGTGTTTCAACTTCGGTGAGCAAGCATGTCTGGCTTTCGCCGCGCACGTGTTTGTTCACCAGGGCGTAAGCTTTGCTGCTCTCCGAATCTATGGATACAAGCTTCTTACCGATGCCGGAGATCTCTCCCATCACCGTGGGTTCGGTTCCTTTATAGCCTGCTTTTCTGAAGTCCACGATGGACAATCTGCCGTACTTGTTCGCTACCAGGAGTTTGTCTCTTTTAAGAGAGAGAACGAAGTCCGGTGAGATTGCCGGCGGCCATGGCTTTTTGGCAATTACATGGGTGCCTTCTTTCTCTGCGCTTCTCCTCTTCTTGCGAGCCTGGCCGGGCTCGGCAACCCAGGTGGTCATCAAGCAAAGCACTAGAGAAAATGAAAAAACTAATCTACCGACAAGCAGAAAGAAAGGTCGGGTAAGCATTGTTATGGATTTAAACTCCCTTTTACTACTTTAGAGAACGCGGGCAAGAAAACTCACTATCCAGTTGATGCAAATTATTGCAACAATCGGAGAGAAGTCGATATTTCCTACCGGCGGAATAATCTTTCTAAAGGGTGCGATCACTGGTCTGACGATATCGTCCAGAAGCTTGAAGGGCTGGCTGCCCCAGTTAATGGACGGAAACCAACTGCAGACACACCACACTAAAAGTAGTAGATTGAAAAGTTGGAGAAGGTTAACTAAAATCGCGGCAATCGGGCTCATGCTCTCACCTTGGTATTGTATAAATCACCCATTAAGGCTGATTGTAACATTATATCGGCTCCTTTCCAAAGATATCTAAGAAGCGGTTAGAAATTCAATTTGGACAGTTTAAAAAAGAACCAGGAATTAGAATTGATCGATCAGATCCGGGATTGGACCGGGTCACCGTTTATTGGCGACGATTGTGCCGTTCTGGGGGCTGGAACCCTTGCCAGCGTGGATACCCTGGTGGATGAAGTGCACTTTAGAAGTGAACAGATCGACTTTCGTGATCTTGGCTGGAAAGCTGTGGCTGTGAACCTGAGCGACATAGCGGCTATGGGGGGGCGTCCTCGCTATGTTCTGGTCAGTCTCTCGGTCCCGGATAATTTTAGCCGGAGCAAAATCAAGAATATATATGATGGGATCATGGAATGTACTTCGGCTTTTCGAGTGAGGGTTGCCGGTGGCGATCTTACCGGTGGTAGTGTATTGAGCATAAGTGTCACTGTCCTTGGCGATGCTCACGAAGATGGTCTTCTTTTAAGAAGCGGAGCCAAGCCATCGGACCTGGTTGTGGTGACCGGAGATTTCGGGGCAAGCGCTTGCGGTTTTTTCAGTCTAGATAAACCTGCGCTGAAGACGCCTTATTGCAAAGACCGGCATTTTCGACCGAAGCCCAGACTTTGTGAATCCTGGGCTTTGATGCGTGCAACCCGAGGAAGGGGCGCTCTCATGGATGCCAGTGACGGTCTGGCCGATGCCCTCTTTCAAATTGCTCTTGCCAGTGACTGTGATATCTCCCTGGATGCTGAAAAAGTACCAGTTCATCAAGAATGCCTGGAAACAGCAAGACAGGTGGGGCTTGATCATTTAGACTGGGCTCTCTACGGAGGGGAAGATTATGAGTTAGTTGCCTGTCTGGACAGGAGTTCTTTTGAAGCCCTTTCTAAGGAACATGGTCAGACGCCTTTTAACTCGTTTCATGTGATTGGTGAGGTCCGCCAGAAAGCAGCCGAGCAAGTATCGGTGACGATTCATCTGGATGATGAGAGAACCGGCACGATCGATATGGGAAAATCTTTCCAACATTTCAAAAGTGATTGAGAGGACGCGACGGTGACTAATACTAAAGCAGTTGAAATTCTTGACGGGAAAGAGGTTGCGAAATCCGTTCGACTTGAATTGAAGAAGCAGGTCGCGAAATTCAAAGAGGATGGCCACCGTGCTCCGGGTTTGGCGGTTGTGCTGGTTGGAGATAACCCAGCCAGTGAGCTGTATGTGCGCAACAAAATCAAAGCATGCGCCAAAGTTGGTATAGAAAGCGTGCTGAAGCGCTTCGACAAAGACGCCAGCCAGGAAGAAGTACAAAGCTGTATCAAAGAGCTGAACCAGTCCGATACTATAGATGGTATTCTCGTTCAACTGCCTCTTCCTGATCATCTGGATGAGGAGCTGATTTTAAAAGATATAGATCCGAACAAAGATGCTGATGGATTGCATCCCTACAACCTTGGCTGCCTCACCAGCGGAGCGGAAGGATTGCGTCCCTGCACTCCTAATGGAGTAATCACACTTCTTGATTATTACAAGGTTCCTATCGAAGGCGCTAAAGCAGTGGTGGTAGGACGCTCTAAGCTAGTGGGCAAACCGGCGGCGCTTCTTCTTTTGGAACGCAATGCCACAGTCACCATCTGTCACAGTCGCACCAGGAACCTGGAAGAGGTTGTTAGAGGGGCTGAGATTTTGGTTGTTGCTGTGGGTAGATCCGAATTCGTTCCCGGTGAATGGATCCGACCGGGTGCAGTGGTAATTGATGTGGGTATTCACTATCACGAAAAAGAAGACGGCAAATCCCGTATTTGTGGTGATGTCGATTTTGCCAGTGCCTCCGAAGTTGCTGGTAAGATAACACCGGTACCGGGAGGAGTTGGCCCCATGACGGTGGCACAGCTTCTGGCCAATACAGTGCAATCTTTTAAAAGAACTTTGCAGATCAAATAGTTGAGTCAGTTAACGCGAAGGGAATGACAAAGAAACCTGCCAGAAAGCCATTACCATTGTGGTCGCGATTGCTTATCGTGCTCGTGTCCATGATGTTCTTTGGTTCTATATACGGTATCGTGTTGGGAACAGTCTCGTTCAAGCAGGCTTTCGAAAACTGTCAGGAAACCAGCCATATAAAGCAGGTTGCCCAGAAGATTTTGAAGTTCCCCACACCTTTGCCTTCTGGCTATAAATACAGTCTTGGCGTGGATCTGGACTTCTTCGGTATGAATGTCAAGTTTGTGGGAATCGACTACAAAGAAGGGAAACAACAACTTCTCTTTGTCTCCCTCAACTCAATCAATCCTGACCGCAGCCCCCGGACCATGCTTCAGTCCGCCTACGACATCGGCGTGAACACCCCCAGTGTTTCAGGAAAATTCACTGAGACCCTTTCAAAAGGGCGATGGACCTTTGAGGGCTCCTCCATGCCGTACATCGTAGGCAAATTGAAAGACGTGGATGACAAAGAACATGTGGGTCTGGTGGCTTGTATGATAATGCCGGAGAAGAAGCGTACTCTGTTTCTCTATGCCGTGGAGCCAGGTGAGAAGGAGAAGTTTGACATCAATGTCAGTATGGGACTTCTCAAAGAGATCCGCGGGTTCTAAATAAACGCTTGAAAAGTAGGGCTTGATAACAGTTGGTCCTTGACACCCTTCTGTTTTTCCTGCTTTCTTGAACCATATTAGGAAAGACTAACTTAAAGGTTAACAATCCTTCTCTGCGGCGCTTCGGCCAAAAGAGGCAGCCGGAGCCTGTTTTGGCCGGATTGTTCTTCGCGTGGGCTCTGGCGGATTTGAAAAACAGATTAATCGCCTGTTCTAATTGACCTCATTCGCCCTATACTGTCTCAAGTCAGAGGGAATATCGGAACAGGAGTTTTTAGATGAGCGCTACGGAACATCAAGATCCAAGCAAAGGCTGGTTGACTTTTTTCTTC
>MDTD01072169.1_pt1 | contig 12020 bp, 11 predicted proteins | sample 811221 | NCBI WGS metagenome assembly MDTD01 (sample SAMN05326646, study PRJNA326480) | marine metagenome | isolation source: seawater | place: Pacific Ocean: South West | collected 2011 | reverse complement strand
ACAAAGCCTGTTCCATGTCGAGTCTGTCTCTCCTCTGTTTGCGCTAAAAGTATCGGGAAGCCAGTAATACAGAATGTGTATACGCTAGGAATCTGCCGGCTCCGATGGTAAGAAACCAGCAAGACAGCATTGCGAGTGCGATGGGAAAGCTGCCGGAGATCTGGTTAGCCGGTAGCGGATGATCAATGGTTTGATCGCGCACCGAGCGCTGTAGGCGCCAGGTAATAAGCAAACCAAAGCTTAGTGCTGTGAATTTCAAATAAAACACCGGATTAGTCAATGCCTTGGCTGGATAAGCGACGAGTAGCGCCAAGCCCGACAAGAAAATCAGAAGAACAGCCCACCAGTGCAGTATAAAAAATGGCTGAAAGCGCTTGCTCAGCAGGCTGGGAATCAGCCCGAGTAAACTGAAAGCAAGTGCTAGATTGACTCCAACCACGAAGGCCATCGCGAGTGAGTGCAGGGTCAGTGAACTGAAGAATGCGACACCAGACTCGCGCAGCAAGATACTGATGCCTGTTTCTTCCAGGCTTGCAAGAAAATACAGAATGCTTGCTCCTCAAAAAGCTGTCTAGGGGGACTTGAACGTATGCCCGATTATAAAGCTTTACTGACAGAAAAGTGAGTCTCCAAGGTCTTGCACGAACTATGAGCCAACTTTCCGATAAGTTGACTGGCGACTGGGAAATGCACACTATACGGACAATGTTGCTAGCTGACGCTTCTACTAGTATTTTTAGTGTCGTCCATAACTAACGTATTCAAGTGACCCTCATGCCCAAGTTCCCCCGTCGCCGCGCAATGTTGAACCAGACGTGTCCAACCCTATGTTTAATAATTCTCTTGCTGAGTTCGCCATCCCATGCTCAGGACATTCCAAGAACAGCCAACGGGCAGCCAGATTTCAACGGCATCTGGCAAGCTATCAACACGGCGAATTGGGACGTTGAGCCACATTCCTCGAATTTTGGTCCGCTTGTCGCAGCCGGGGCTATCGGTGCGATTCCGGCAGGTCTTGGTATCGTTGAGGGAGGGGAAATCCCTTACACTGCCGAAGCTCGTGTGCAACAGCAAGCCAACAAATCAGATTGGCTGGCTACAGACCCGCTGGTCAAATGCTATATGCCTGGCGTGCCCCGGGCGAACTATTTGCCATTTCCGTTTCAGATTGTGCAGTCGACAGAACACATCATCTTCGCCTATGAGTTTGCTAGTGCAAGTCGTATCGTCTACGTCGATCAGCCGAACTATGAGGCGCCGATTCTCAGCTGGATGGGCCACAACCTAGCACATTACGAGGGCGATTCTCTTGTCATTGATGTGACCGACCAGGTGCCGGACACTTGGTTTGATCACGCTGGAAATCATCATACAGATGCTCTTCGCGTAACCGAACGGTATACCCACATCGGGCCGAACTCGATTCAGTACGAGGCGACTCTAGAAGATCCAAACATTTACACTCGTCCTTGGAAAATAAGTTTTCCGCTATACCGTCGCCTCGATGAAAATATGCAGCTGCTTGAGTTTAAATGTGTCGAATTTACCGAAGAGCTGCTCTACGGACATTTACGCAAAGGCTCGGATTCCAATGATTAGTTTTTATTCGGCTCCCCGCAGCCGCTTACCTCTGGATGTCTGGAAAAGCGCATCACAAGGAGTTTTGCGCTCCCTGGGTTCGTCTTTTGTCTGTAATTGCGCGAAGCTGAATTTTTGGTCTGTAAGCAACAGCGATTAATCAGCGCGGAGTAAGGGGGGGAGTGTCACCTATGAGTGGTCTTTGCCAATTCGACGCATGCTACAACACCGCGCATGATCGGATTTTATTACGTATCACAAATACGGACGGGGAAGAGTATCGACTCTGGTTAACGCGTCGGTTCTGTCGCAGCTTACTCCGCGAATTCAAGGTCAAGGTGAGTGCCTTTCGTCTATCTGCTGAGAGCATGGAAGAGGATTGCAGGAAAACAACGTTGGCGGTGCCGGATGATTCTGGCGGTGCTATCGCCCTGCAGGCCGACATCCAGCAGGAACTGGTTGCGGCTCGTCAGGATTTCGGGCAAACGTTCCATCCGGGAGATCAATTTCCGCTTGGCAGGCAAGGCGAGCTTGTCGAACAGGTAGATCTAACGCCAAATGGAAAAGGTCCAGGCAACCATGCCCTCAGCTTTCGGTCAGTTGAGGGGCAATTGCTAACGCTTGCGGTGACGCCTGAGTTGCTGAATTCGATTTTCGAGGTGATTGAGCGCGTGACGAAGCAAGCGGATTGGGGGTTGATAACGACTTCGGTGGATATGGCAAACTCTGCGACGCTCCAGTAACTTTGCATACTGGGGTTCCTTCTGTGTGACCACAACGTGGAATCGCTCTTCTCGCTTGATTTAAAGCGAGTGCTGCTTGTCTCTTATCACGACATATCACTTGTTTTTAACATATTTGGGCGATGGTCAACGGCTCACTTTATGCATGTCAGCTGTCGCGCGCAGATAACAAGCGGTAAACGCTGGCCTTGGTTCAGATCGATTGAACGATACCGGCTGTCGGGAAGCACTCAACTGCGGTCCTACTCGATAGTTCTCGTATAAGTCCGTTCATGGGCTTTCTCATGGTTTTTCAACGAGAGTGCCGTTGAATATTGAACGGTGCTATTGCTCTATCGAGAATCGAAATTAAAGTGCTCACAACGAGTGTCCAAGCTAACATCCTCAAAATTGTGAGTACGGTCTCAGCAGCCCACTGGTTGCTTTCAAGCAGCCTTGAGCCGGCGATTAAGATAAGAGGACAAAAATAAAGAACTCCGTTCCAGCGACCAAGAGAACTCATGCGTAAACTTTTCTGGCGATAAAGAAAATAGGAGTCCAGTACATACTGACTGAATGCGAGCGTGATCAGAATCGGTAAAATATCTGGAACTAGACCGGCGCTTGCAGCGCCTGCCAAACCTGAAGTCACGAAGATAAAATCAGTTGTGTGATCAAAAATCTGACCACTAGCAGATGCTGTGCCAAAGGTCCGCGCCATTTTTCCGTCTAGAAAGTCACTCGTCACTGCCAAAAGCATAAAGAAAGCGAGTACCCAAGCTGGCAAGAACTCATGTTCGGCCATTGCCCAACCCACCGGCAGGGCAAGCAGCAGGCGGACGAGGGTGAGAAAATCCGCCATATGCTGTTAGGTGAACAGCTCGCGCTGGGCCCTGCGCCAGAAAATAAGACCAATGAGTGCGTTAAAAAAGATAAAAAAATTGTGTTGGACAAGCCCAAACGCCGCCATCTGGCCTTCATTTTCGGGAAACAATATAACCCAAAAAGTAATCGCTGCAGCCCTCATCGGAGTTGGAACAGCAGCGGCGAAGAAAATCACTGGTAAGTAAGGTAATAGCGTCAGGAAAGAAGCTTCAACATTGAACAGGTTGAGCGCCATAGTGTAGACCACTATCGCGGCAAGAAGAGCTGGCGACCGAAGCAAGAAAAAAGCGGCGTAATGCCAAAGCTTTGCGCGGCGGAAGCCGTGAAGGATTCGTTTCTCCCTGAGCTGATTGTTCTGGAGGATTGTGCCGTTGAAGTAAAGCAACCAGGAAATCAGAAATGCAGCGGCCCCGATACTTATGAAAGGCATTATTTGAAAGACCTCTGGAAGCCCATCTCTACCAAAAATGTAGCCGACCGTTGCCCAAACAAGCAAATAAAAAACTTCGCAAAACATAATGAATAACATTACTGATCCAACTTCCCAGCCTGGTATTTGGTCCCGCTTGTTTAAATAGTAAGCCATGGCGCCTTTGCCGATTTGCTCGTTGAATATCGATATTATGTAGGAACTCGCGCGAATGGGCAGAATGTCCCTGTATCTTATGTCTGCCAGCAGCCAATTGAGCGCCCGGGTAACAACAAGTGTGTCGATGAGAAAATAGAACAGAGAGTAGGCCATCATTAGCGCTAGCCACGAACCCCAAGCAACGTTAGCGAACACTTCTGTCATATATTCGGCAAGCGATAGACCCTCTCTCGCAGCTGCGCCGTTTAATCGGAAGTAAAGGTATACAAAACAAGCTCCTGTAATCAGCAGGAAAACTAATCTTCCTAGGGTGCTTTGCTTCTTGTCGGGAGTAGGGTGCTCTTCGACAGTCTCATTGGCCGTAGCGTTATCGTGTTCGCTCATATCAGGGCTCGCTCGCTAAAATTTTTCTTAGAGTATCTTCAAGAGGTGTCAGGCTAGTGCCGATCTTTTCATTCGCGTTCTCAGTGACGACTTCATCCACAGTGATTACATCAATAACGGTCGGTGTGATACCGCCTTGACTAAGCGTGCTGGTAATCGCCGCACCCAATTTGGCCATTAGAATCGGAACAGAGCCGACTTCAATCTCTTTACCCATCAATTTGCCGGCTTTTTTTATCAAATCACGATAGGTGATCGGTTCCGGACCCACCAACTCGTGAATGTGACTGTCTCTAGCAGGCTCACAAGCCAACTTCGCCATTGCTTGACTGAGGTCATCGATATCTAGGGGCCGCATGCAATAACCGCCGCCGCCAAGCACTTTGGTTTGGCCATTTGAGACAGCACTTATGAGCGATTTGGCACCAGCTGTGCCGGGTCCCATGAGAATTGGAGTTCGCAACACTGTGGCGGGAATTCCTGAATTCAAGACTAGTTCCTCACCAACACCTTTCGAGCGAAAATAGGCATTTCGCGAGCCAGCGCTTGCTCCGACAACACTAATAAAAATGATGTGCCTGACATTGCAATGTTGGGCCGCTTTCACAGCAGCAGCAGTGGCAGCAACGTTAGCGCTGGCATAGTTGGAATGTTTGCTCTCAATCAGGATCCCAGCGAGATGAATCAAGCAGTCGGCGCCGGCGAGGGCTTGGTTAAGGCTTTCCGGATCATCATAAGCAATTATCGCGGGATTTATTGATGTTGATTGGGGAAGACTCGCGAATGCAGACTCAGAGCGCACCCCGGCGATTGTCACGACGTCATCTTTCTGACTCAAATGGGACAGCAGATTGATGCCAACACTGCTGTTCGCTCCTGTAATGCTTATTTTCATGCCGAATAGTTCCTATGCTGACGACGTGGGCCTGCGCGATATGCTGCTGCCGGAAACACCGCCGCGATCAAAGCGCGAGATTGTATCAGTGAAGCGACGCCACAAACAGAGGCTCTGTTCGTTTGCCATCCAACAGGATCGAATTTACTGGGATTGCCCGGCGGGACAAAGTGGCGAATCAGTATCTTTCAGAATCTTGCTCCGCTGAAATTTCCCGGCGTCACTGTTTATGATCTGACTGAGTGCACATGCGTTGAACGCCCGCTCGCGCTGCGTTGCAGGGGCATCTGCATACAAAGTGGTGCGCATTCTCGCTGAGCGTCCAAGACGACTGATGGCAGCGGCCATCTCTGCGGGGGGCCACTCCTGGCCGTGCTGAGCGCCAGCTGCTCGTGTGATACTTTCGTTCATCAGGCTGCCTCCAAGATCATTCGCACCACACTGTAGGGCGAGCATGGCGCCATTTCGACCCATTTTCACCCATGAGGTCTGAATGTTGGAGATGGCTCCATTGAATGCTAACCGAGGTACAGCATGCATGAGTAGGCCTTCGCGTAGTGTCGGGCCTTGTCTTGATTTGCCTTTTCTATACATTGGCGCTTCGGCTGCAACGTAGGGAAGCGGGACGAATTCTGTGAATCCTCCGCTTTCGTCCTGCAGTTTTCGAATTGCGTGGAGGTGTGCTGCCCAGTGTTTGGGCCGATCTACATGTCCAAACATAATGGTCGCTGTTGAATGAAAGCCGACTTCGTGGGCGGATCGCATGACTTTTAGCCACTGTTCGGTGTTAAGTTTGTCGGCGCAGATCTGCTCGCGAATCTCATCGTGCAGGATTTCTGCCGCGGTTCCGGGAAGGGTGCTGAGTCCTGCCATTCTTAGGCGTAGGAGGAACTCCTTGAGACTTATTCCGAGGGTCGCTGCGCCCTGCCAGACCTCGAGAGGTGAAAATGCGTGGACGTGAATGTCCGGCGCAGCGCGTTTAACAGTAGCCAATATGTCCAGGTAGGTCTGACCGGTGTAGTCTGGATGGATGCCTCCCTGCATACAGACTTCAGTGGCGCCCCTGTCCCAGGCCTCTCGGGAACGGCGTGCTATTTCCTCAGCTGAGATGTCGTAAGGCTTTCCTCTCAGGTTCTCACTCATTCTTCCTTTTGAAAAGGCACAGAATTGGCACCGAAAGTAGCAAACATTGGTGTAGTTGATATTGCGGTTCACGACGTAGCTGACAGTATCGCCAGCCTGCTCTGATCGTATCTGGTCGGCGGCGCGAATGACCGCGCTGAAGTCAGGGCCACGCACCTTGAAGAGAAACTCAATTTCCTTTTCAGTCAGAGCTTGCTGTTTTTGAGCGCGCTCGATGATGCTCGCGATAGGCGCGGACGATCTGCGCCGGTCTTGGCACAACCTGGTTTCAAGTGCGGGGATTTTTGCATTGCTTCCGGGAGTCCAAGGGTCTCTTCTGGCAAAACCCATACTGTCGCTGTGAGTAAGCGCGACCGGCAAGACGGATTCATTAAGCCATTTAGACCCTTCACAAAGATAGTCCGGATAAACAGTTAGCCGCTGTTCCAGAAATTTGCCAGCCGCTTCCGTCTCTCGGGCCAAGTTATCGAGATGAGGCCAGGGTGCCTCTGGATTAACATGATCCGGTGTAACTGGGGAAACACCGCCCCAGTCATTGATTCCCCCTGAGATTAGTTGATGCAGGACGCCTGGGCTCAGGTTTGGGGGAGCCTGAATGTTCATTTGGGATCCAAAGATCAAGCGAGTTACGGCGAGTGTCCAAATTAGATCTTCCAAATCTGGCTCAGGCGCTTGTGCCATTTTTGTTTTCGGCTTGGCTCTGAAATTTTGAACGATTACTTCCTGAATGTGGCCATACTGCTCATGAAGTCGCCGGATCGACAAGAGAGACTCAATGCGCTCCAGTCGAGTTTCCCCAATTCCGATTAGAATGCCCGTGGTAAAAGGCACGCTAGACTTGCCCGCGAATTCAAGTGTTTGCAGTCGAAGCTCAGGATCTTTGTCGGGTGAACCATAGTGTGGCATGCCTTTCTGACACAGTCGGGGCGAAGCGGACTCCAACATGATCCCCATGGACGCGCTTACTGCTCTAAGCATGCCGATTTCGCTGATAGTCATATTGCCGGCGTTAATATGAGGCAGCAGCCCGGTCTCGGTCAGTACACGCTCAGCTGCATCCCGAACATATTCCAGAGTGCTGTCGTACCCAAATTCAGCAAGTGCTTCTCGAGCGGCGCGGTATCGCAATTCGGGTTTTTCGCCCAGCGTAAAAAGCGCTTCCTGGCAGCCTACTTCGGCACCGGCTTTACACAAAGCGACCACTTCTCCGGGCGGCATAAAAACTTGATTAAGATGCCTCGGGGTCTGAGCAAAGGTGCAATAATGACAAACATCGCGGCACAGTTGGGTGAGAGGCACGAAAACCTTCCGCGAATAGGTAATAAGATTGCCATGCTTCCGATCCCTGAGCTTAGATGCCGCTTCGGCAAGGGTCGGGGTGTCCGGATTGTCGGCGAGGGCTATTGCCTCGCGCTCGCTTAGCCAGTCGGTATTGCTGCTCACTGCTGAGTTCCCAGAGAAAATAACTTAACATAGGCCTTCAACACAGAGAGTAGCAGGGTGAATGTACTGTTGAGAACTAGATTCGCTTCGAAAAACAAAATTGAGGTAACTATTAGCCGTCAACGATTGGCTGTGTCCCGTGTAGCTATGCGACAGGGCTCCAGATTCGCACCCTTGAATTCTTAAACTGGAGAGACGAATGATCTTGCGCGTTTTTTTCAAATACAATGCCTGGCTTGCGGGCATCAGCTTGTTACTCGGTTTTGTTTTCAGCGTTCACGCACAGGGCAACCTAATCCTGCAGAACGCCAATCTCATCATCGGGGACGGCAGCGTCCTCATCAATCATGATCTGCGGGTTGAAGATGGACTGATTGTGGGTTTGGGCCAAAACTTACCGTTCACGGAGGAAGTACAGGTGGTTGATCTCAGTGGAAAATGGGTGATGCCAGCTTTGATCGATGCCCATGCCCATCTTGGTTTTCAGTCTAGGGAAAGTTGGGGCGCGGATAACTATAACCTAGAAAACCTGACTGACAATCTTGAGCAATACGCTTACTACGGGTTTGCTGCTGTGTTTTCGGCTGGCAGCGACCCTGTAGAAATAGCACAGTTGCTGCAGGCGACAGTGGCTAGGCGAAAAAATTTGCCTGAATTCCTTTATGCCGCTGGCGTGGCGCCGCCCGGTCAGGGGCCTAATAATCAGTTTCTAGAACAGACAGCACAGGTGGAGGCCAGAACCGGATTCAAAGTGCTTCACGGAGTCACTGACCCTGAGTCGGCGCGCCAGACTGTTACAGATGTGGCCCTTGGAGGTTACGATTTTATTAAGATTTGGGTAGATGACAGGGGCGGCAGCCAGATAAAGCTTGCGCCGCAGATCTACAGGGCGGTTGCTCAGCAAGCTCGAAAGCTGGGTCTCAAGGTTTTCGTACACCAACAAGTTGCTCCGGATATGTACGATCTTATCAATGCTGGCGTAGACGGATTTCTGCACGGGCGGATTGACAGCTCATTCACGGATGACTTGGTCGCCCGAGCAGCGCTATCAGATGTGTTTGTCGTGCCTAATCTAGGGTTGGGAGAACTTCGCCGGGAAGCCATTGGTGAGGACAATTTTCTAGCCCCATTTTTATCGAAAACGCTGAAGGAATCGCTTTCGGTTTCAGCAACGCGCCAGGCGGGGCCTGAGCGGGACCCAGAGCGTGAATCGGAGCTCAGCGCTGGCTTTGCACGGATAAAGGCTGGCGGCCTGGATTTGGTGCTTGGAACCGATGCAGGAGCGGTACCCGGACATCCATTCGGTTACACAGGCCACCGCGAATTGGAGGTTTTCGTGAGGTTGGGCATGAGTCCAATGGAAGCGCTAATTTCCGCCACGTCTCACGCCGCAAGGCATTTGGGTCTCGAGGGGATGGGCCTGTTGCAGAACGGCAAGCGAGCGAGTCTATTGGTTTTGAACTCGGATCCAACCTCAGAGATACAAAGCACGAGGGATATTCACTCGGTTTATCTGAATGGAGAGCGTGTTGACCGGAATGCTATTGCCTCTCGTACTCCTTAGACGATCAATCGGCTGGCCGTATTACGTGGTACTCGGTCTGTCTCGGAGCGATGTATTCAAAATTTTGGCCATCAAAGAACCCGTCTTCCTCAAGTTTCATGCGCATGGGTTCACGACTCCAATCTGGAACCTCTACCAGCGCAGTCAATTCGATGGAATACGCAGTATTAGGGTGCATGGCGTAATCCCCTGACCCAGGCACCCCTTCCTGCTTGTCCCACATGCCGATAGTTGTTCCAGCGGCATGCCCATGCAGACCGATAGGATGGGTATATATTATCGGGCCAATCCCTTGATCTAGTGCCTGTTGCCGGGAGCGGCGAAGAATGTCGTTCCCTGTCCGACCCACTTGAAAATTGCTGGTCAAAATATCCTGCAATTCGTTACCTTTCCGAAGCGCTAGCTGCAAGTAGGCAGGCACCTCCGTCTCACCCTCTCGGAGAATGTAAGCATTTTGCTGGGTGTCTGTCTGCAGGTTAAGGTAGCTGATGCCAAAATCGATATGAACATGGTCGCCCCGAAGGAGCAGATTGGGGTCTTGGTTGTTAGCTGCAATGATCTGTTTAGACCAATCAGAGCGCTCGACTTCGATACTGGTGTGAAACCAGGTCTGCAAGCCGAGGTCATTAACCCGTTGCCGAAACCACCATTCGAGATCTTCAGTGGATGTAACTCCTGGCGTGATTACATCGCTAGAGAATCCCTCCTTAATGACATCATGAGCAATTTCCATGACTGTCTTGTAGATAGCCATCTCGCCAGCCGTGCGCGTTTCCAGCCAGCCAACGGCGACTGCTTCACTGGAGACGATTTTATCGCGTAAGCGGGCTGGCAGGGCCTGCAGGAAATTCCTTTGCTCCGAGAAAGTCAGACCGTCGGCTAACGCATAGATATCCGAATAATTTATGGCAATGCGTCCTGGATCAGACTCATCGAGAATTTGTGCGACCCGCGCATATTGATCAGGTTGCTCTTCCGGATTCCAGACACCAGGGAACAGTGTGCCCACCGGATAGCGGGCCACAGCCATGCGCTCCACACCAACCTCTGAGCCTCTGTCAATGAATATCAGGACTGTGCGCCGTCTTGCATTGAGCCATGTCGCTGGGAGCATTGTCTTCAAAATGGGATCTTCATTATACTCTCTTGCGATTAGCACCCAGGCGTCTACCTCCGCCGCTCGCATGACTTTAGGTACAACGGTGTCAAGCCTGTCCTTCAGGATTTGATCCGTAATCTCTGCTTGTTCTCGCAGAGAGAGGACACGATTTTCTATGTCATCTGCACGGCTACTTTGAGCGGCATAGATGCAAGTTAGACCAAGGGCTAAACCAAGCCATTTTAAAGCATAGGGAACGATTCGCATCAGTATGATCCTCAATTAGACGACTGCAGAGTAACACTCTGTGCTGTCTGACATCTAGGCGGTGGGAGCTTTTGCTGTTTTAATTCTGCCCGGATACGTCTTGTTGAAGTCTAATCATTTCGGAAATCTAAACCCTTGGGCAGCGCCTTACTGATTAAATAATCACCTGGAGTGATCTCAATAATGCGGCCTTCCGGCTGGCTTTGGTTGACAACCATCCACGTCACTATCGTCAGGAATAATGGCGACGCAAAGCGCATTTGGAAATGGTGGCTCACGGGTTTCAGGTCGTGATGCAGACCTCACGCGATGCCGGGACGCTTGCCAGTGTGCTGAAAAATAGTCTTTTTGAATTAGCGGAGCAAAACAGCAAATTTTCGATAAACCGTTTTACCCCACTTTACAGATCGTCGAGTCGATCCCTGAAAAAACGGCCGAAGGATTCGTGTGCAAGCCACCATTCGTGAAAAAAATGGGCAGCGGGGTACGCGTGGTGAGCAGAAAATACTCGTCAAAAAGCGACAGGCTAGTTAGCCCGCCAGTTTGTAAATTGCTGTGTGTTCGACTTCCAGAACAACTGCGTCATCGCTATGGAAGACCAGATACAACAGAATGAACTCGTGTCCTTTGCGTACCCATTTTTTTGTCGGTATGGCTTTAATGCGATAGTCCCGGCCCACGCGGACAGCACCCCTCAGTGCTAGCTTGCTGGCTGTATGCACCCAAGCTGGCATTAGATACATGTTTTTGAGCGCTGTGTTGCACATCTCCAGCAGAAAGTAAGGATGAACAAAGCCGTTATCGCCCTCGTAAATGGTTGACCCGTCGCGCTGGGTTGAAACGTATGCTTTGTTGTCTTCGACTTTCGGCCGCCAATGCAAAATCGGACTTGGAAGGCCAAGAGTGATTGCTTGCGTGCTGATCTCTGGGCGTACACTGACGTCCTTTCCGGGTTGGCTATCGGCGAGAGCCTTGATCGCAGGCAGTTCATGAGGTAGCCAGCTTTCCAATTTGGCAAGTAGTGTCCCTTCTTCATTGTAGGCACACGTGACGTTGCTCCGACTGCTGTGTTCTTGTCTTCGGCTCTCGCATCGAATGGTTAGCAGGTCGTTTTGATACGCCGGTTTCAAAAATGCTACGTCAAGCATGCCTTGTTGGAGAAACTGTTCGCCGTACTGCCTGATAAGTGGCTGGGTCAAATACCCGAATAGATTGACGCCGCTGACCAACGCGCTCGAGAACCCATAACGTCTGGCCACCTCGTCGCTGTGGATCCGATTCTCCGAACCTTCCGCGTCATTAAAGGCAAGAATTTTCATTGGCGGTGGATTTTTTTTCATGCAACTGTTGTTGATCCTGGCTCATTACTTCTGAATGGTGCTATTCGCCTGCGGCAAGTCTTTGTGGTTCGATTAATTGGGCTATCTTGCCATGCCGTAAAATTCGTCGTT
>MDTD01068525.1_pt1 | contig 12020 bp, 12 predicted proteins | sample 811221 | NCBI WGS metagenome assembly MDTD01 (sample SAMN05326646, study PRJNA326480) | marine metagenome | isolation source: seawater | place: Pacific Ocean: South West | collected 2011 | reverse complement strand
TGACCGCGATGTTCTTTCAGTCAGTATCGCTGAGGGGTATCCATATTCAGATATAAAAAAAATGGGAATGTCTTTTACTGTCATAACTAATGATAATTTAGAAAAAGCAAAAAATTATTCAAAAAAGATTGCAAAATATGCTTGGAGTAAAAGGTTTGAAATGGATTCTTCGGCCCCATCTATTGAGCAAGGCTTAAAAGAGGCAGTATCAACAATGGAGAAGCCAGTAGTTTTAATGGATTCAGGAGATAACATTGGCGCTGGGTCTTCAGCTGACTCGACACATATTTTGCACAAGGCTAGAGAGTTAGGGATTAGTGGTATTTTACAAACAATTTATGACCCTGAAGCTGTTGAAAAATGTATGAATAAATTGGGTTCAACTATTACATTAAGTGTTGGCGGCAAAAGTGATAAGCTACACGGAGAACCAATTAAAATAACCGGGATAATTACAAGTTATTTTGAAGGTGAATTCGAAGATCACGGAAGAACCCACGGAGGAGGAAAATATTTTGATGCTGGAGATTCAGTATCAATACGGACTGAAGATGAAAATACTTTGATACTAACTAGCAAAAGAGTAGGAAATACTAGCATTCAACTTTATTATTCTCTAGGAGTAAACCCTTTAAATTATCCAATAATTGTTGCAAAAGGAGTGCAATCGCCTAGACCTGCTTTTGAGCCAATTGCATCAAAAATTATTGCATTAGACACTCCAGGAGTTACTGCATCAGGACTTCATAATTTTAATTTTAATAATATTAGAAAACCAATGTTTCCTTTTCAGAAAAATGAAGCAAAATATATATAATAAAATGTTCAAAAGAAAAAAAAATCTGTTATCATGTATAAATGAGAATGATTCTCATTTATTAAAAGGAGTTTAAATAATTTTATGGAAAAGTATGATGTAGTTATTGTTGGAGCTGGCCCATCTGGAATAGGTATGTGCTCTATGTTAAAAGATTTTGGTATTGAAAGTATGACTGTTATTGATAGAGGTAAAGTTGGTGAAACTTTTGACAAGTGGCCAGAAGAAATGAGATTCATAACACCATCTTTTACAACTAATTTTTGGGGACATATGGATCTTAATTCCATTGCGGTAGGCACTTCTCCCGCCTTTACATTAGAAACTGAGCATCCAACCGGAAAAGAATACGCAAAATATTTAAGGACTCTTGCAGAGCATTTTGAACTACCAATTAAAGAAAATACTGAAGTAGAAAATGTAGAATATTCAAATAATCATTTCATAATAAATATTAAGGACAAGTCGCCCATTAAATCAACTTTCCTGATTTGGGCTGCAGGTGAATATCAATATCCTGATGTAAATGCTTTTTCTGGATCTCAACTATGTGTTCATAACAGTAAGGTTAAAACATGGAAGCAAGTTGAAGGCGAAGAATTTTATGTTATTGGAGGTAATGAGAGCGGAATTGATGCTGCAATTAATTTAAGTAGAATGGGAAAAAAAGTTACAGTCCTTGATGACAAAAAAAATCCAGATGCAAAAATAACAGATCCAAGTGAAACTCTTACTCCTTACACTGTAGATAGATTAATGGATGAAATAGCTTATGACAGGATTACACTAGTTGCTAATACAAAAGTTGAAGAAGTAAAGTTGGAGAATGACGACTATGTGATCAATGTTAAGGAAAATGATGCTTCTTATAAATGTGAAGTGCCTCCAATTTTAGCAACAGGATTTGTAAGTAGTTTATCTATGGTAAAAGATCTTTTTGATTGGCATGAAAATGATTCATATGCGTTGCTAAATGAACACGATGAATCAAGAAAAACACCTGGATTATTTCTTGTAGGACCTCAAGTCCGTCACGAAGATTTAATTTTATGTTTCATTTACAAATATAGACAAAGATTTGGGGTTGTTGCCAATGCAATTGGTGATAGACTAGGAATGGATACTTCATTTTTAGAACAATATCGCGATGAAGGTCTATATAAAGATGATTTGGGTGCTTGTGGAGAAGAATGCCCATGTTAATTCATATGAATAAAAAATCTAAATATAATTTTAGCTTAATATGGCTTTTTCAGTTGATTGCAAGTACATCTTGGATGATTTCTGTATTTATTTATGGTTCATATTCAGCAGGAGACCTGTTTCAGTTGCTTGCTTCATCTGCATGGACAATTGCTAATATAATTAACTTTTTTAAAGTATGAGTAAATTTGCTCAATTATTTGTAAAATCAATAAAAGCTAAAATGGATGAAAGTCTTGCGCTTGCTATTATTTTCTTTGCTGGTCACATTTTAATTGCAATGTCTGTAGTAAGTCTTATAACCGGCGCAAGCATTTGGGAAGCAGGTGCAGTCGCACTTGTTGAACCTGCAGTTAATTCAGTTTGGTTTTACCTTTTACATAAACTTTGGAAGAAATTTAGCTGATAATATACAAGATTCTTTCTTCAAAGTTGACATTAGAATTCAAATAATTTTTTTATATTTTACTGTTTGCTTATTTAGTAGATGATTGTCAGGCTTTGGTAATTTATTTAGTGGCTTAAACTTATAAATTGAATCAAATTTATTTTCTGGTTTACATAAATCGTCTTTGTAAAATCTATTTGATGGGAATAAATCTCCAGGATATGTAAAATTATCTAATGTAGCTAAAGCTATGCAAGTGCTTACTCCTAAAGCACTTTCCAGCATTCCTCCTACCCATACAGGTATGCCAGCTTTTTGAGCTAATTTATTAATTTTAATTGAGTTTGTAAGCCCACCAACTCTCCCTGGTTTAATATTGATGTACTTGCATGCATCTATTTCAATAGCTTTTCTTGCCTTTTCAAGACTATTTATTGATTCATCTAAGCAAAGTGGAGTACTAATAAAATTTGCAAGTTTAGAATGATCAATTAAATCATCATACGATAATGGTTGTTCTATAAAAGCCAGATTATATTTGTCCAAAGCTTTAAAAAAACTAATATCTTCTAAAGAATAACCTCCATTGCAATCAATATGAAATATTGATTTAGGAAAAGACTTTGTTGCTGCATCAATTACATCAATATCCCACCCCTTTTTTACTTTTAACTTTATTCTTGGAGCTTTGTTTCTTACTGCAATATTTATATTTTCCAATAAAGTATCTATATCCTTCTCAACACCAAAATCTGCTCCAGCAATAACCTCAGTTTTTTTTCCACCTAAGAGAATATGTAGAGGAGTATTTGATATTTCACTCTTAAGATTCCACCAAGCCATATCTAAACCAGCTTTTGCAAATGGATTGCCTTTATAAATTGATAATTGATTATTTAAGTCACTAGAAGTTTCAAAAATTTTACCAACGATATTTGGCCCAAATATTTCAGATATATTATAAAAAATTGAGTTTGCGCTTTCATAAGAATAAGTTGGCAATTCTAATGAACAAGTTTCTGACCATGCTGAGTGGTTAGAGCTTTTTACATTAATTAAGATAGAGTGTATTTCATAATCTGCTCCATATGATGTTACCCAGGGATTAATTAACGGCATAGCCACATGATATATCTTTATTTCATCAAATCTCATAAAAAATATATTATGAGCAACAATAATAAAAATAAAGATCCAAATTAATGTTGGAGTTAGTAATCGATAAATTTCAGGTTTAACCAATTTCTGATAATTTGTTATTATCAATGTGAAATCAAAGGAGGGCATATGAAAGGCGCATCATTAGGTAATTTTAATAATGCTGATGAAAATATTGAATTTGAAAAAATATCCATTCAAAAAGTTAATTTAAATGGAATAACTGCTGTTAAAGTTACAATCCAGCCTGGCTGGAATTGGAAAAAGCATATGTCAGATATAGCTGGAACAGAATGGTGTGAAAATAGACCAACTGGTTTAGTTGTAAGTGGAACATATCATGCAGAACATAAAGATGGAACTGAATTCGATATTTTACCTGGGCAAGCCTATGTAGTAGAACCGGGTCATAATCTTTGGGTAGTTGGTGATGAGCCAGTTGTAGCATACGAATTTGACCAATCATAAAAAATATTTTTCTTTTAAAGAATAAAAATAAGAAGATTGTTTATATTTATAGAAAAATATTTTTCACAAGAATTAAATAATTAAAATTTAAATTCATCTTCTTTAGAAAGGCTTCTTAAAAAAGATAAGTAACTATTTTTATTTAGACTTGGTTCAAACTTCTTTTTTATATTTTTAGCATTCCTAGCGTTGTTTTCAAGGAGATCTATTATAGTGTGAGCCATCATCCTGCCAGATTCAATTACAGATAAATCATAATTTTTAACAACCATATCTTTAGCATGATTTGATGAACCTTCACAACCTCCAACGTACGGATGAATTGAAGGGATAAGATTAGAGACATCGCCCATATCTGTACTCCCTCCAGAATGGTTGTCTACAATAATATATTTTCCTTCAAAATTATTTTTTAAATTGGTTACATAAATATTTTGAAGTTCATAATTGTTCTTTATAGGTAAATAACCAGGAATAGTAGTTATTTTTAATTTGCATCCTGTAGCCAATGCACCAGCCTTTAAACAATTATCTACTTTCTTGTTAGCATCTATAATTGATTCTATAGATGCCCCTCTTACAAAAGTTTCAATTTTAACTGTATCTGGAACTGCGCTTACAACACTCCCACCATTTGTAATTATTGGGTGAACCCTTATATGATCTTCATCTTTAAAGGTTTCTCTTTGCGCATTTATTGCATTTATCGCTATGTTAGCTGCATTTAAAGCATTAATACCTTTTTCTGGGCTATTGCCCGCATGTGATGCTTTTCCAATGAATTCAACAAATTTAGCTACAAGACCATTATTTGTGCCCCCATAAGAGAATTTTATATCTCTTGGCGTAGTATGTGTCATCATTGCTATGTCTATATCATCAAAATGACCATCTTTAATCATTTCTTGTTTTCCTGCCAGGAATTCAATTTGACCATTTTTTCTAAGTTCATTTCTCCATTCAATTTCTACGAATTCTTCTGCAGGAACTGCCATGAAAGTAATCTTTCCACATAAATTTTTAAGAATATCTTTATTCGACAAGCCCATAAAAACTGTGAAAATACTTCCAATTTGAGCATGGTGACCACAAGCATGGGCATACCCATTTTCTATGTTTTCAAATGGGTGCCCTGGTACTGAAAGTCCATCCAATTCACCTATAACAGCGATATTAGGTCCTTCTTTGCCAGTATCAAGAGTAGTTTTTAGACCGGTTAAAGCAATTTCCGTTTCAATTTTTTTTTGACCAAGAGATTTAAATAGGTTAGTAACTTTTTTTGAAGTTTTGTTTTCTTTAAAACCAGACTCAGCAAAATTTAAAATATCTTTGGCAATGTTAATAGGAATATCTTTATTAGAATATATTTCATTGTCACATAGTTTTTTTAGATTCATTTAACTCTTTTTTAACATATTTAACTGACTTAAGAAATATATTGTAATTATTATTTACAGATTAAATTATTGTACGAAATTCGTTATTAAATTTAAAATTTGTTACTAATAACAAATAATCTTACATTTTTTAGCAATTTTGTAGTATAAATAATTATATTAATCCTATTAACTATGAGAAGGAGTGGATTATGAAAAAATTAAAGTTTAGTTTGTTTACTGCAGCTTTATTATCAATGACTTTGTTTTCTGTAGCGTGTGCAGAAGAAGAAGAAGAAGTCGTTGTTGCTGTTGAAGAGACAGTTTCTGAAATGAATACATTGGAAACAATTATTGATAGAGGAATGTTGAAGTGTGGAGTAAATGATAATTTAACCGGATTTGGAGTGGTAACTTCAGATGGAAGCTTTGAAGGATTCGATATTGATTTCTGTAAAGCTGTAGCTGCAGCTGTGTTAGGCGATTCAACAAAAGTTGAATATACACCTTTAACGGCCGCTGCAAGATTTGAAGCACTAGGTGCAGGTGAAATTGATTTGCTTATAAGGAATACTACTTGGACTGCAAGTAGAGATAGAGAGCTTGAGCAAGATTTTACAGTTACAACTTTCTATGACGGTCAGGGTATGATGGTTTACGCAGATAGCGGATACGATTCAATAGATGATATGGAAGGAACAACTATTTGTGTATTGCAAGGTACTACAACAGAATTAAACCTAGACGATAGGTTTACTGGTACAGGAATGTCTTACACTCCACTTACTTTTGAAACAAATGATCCTCTTCAGGCTGCATTTGAAGAAAAAAGATGTGATGGATGGACTACAGACAAGTCAGGTCTTGCTTCTAAGAGAGCAGAATTCCCTGAATCAGCTGGTGGTCCAGAAGCACTAAAAGTTCTACCAGAAACATTGTCTAAAGAACCTTTAGGGCCTTTAACAAGAGATAATGACAGTGAATTCTACGATGTTGTTCAATGGGTTGTATTTGGAATGATGCAAGCTGAAGAAAGTGGCATAACAAGTTCTAATGTTGCTGAAATGGCTGCAAATCCATCTGATCCTGGAATGGCTAGATTACTGGGAGCCTCTTTTGAAGGTGGAGAAGTTCAGGATTTCAACTTTGGAATACCTAAGGACTTTATGCAGAAAGTAATTTCACAGGTAGGTAACTATGGTGAAGTATACGATAAGCACTTAGTGCCGCTAGGTCTTGAAAGAGCTGGCTCACTAAATGCATTGTGGACAGAGGGCGGATTAATATATCCACCACCTTTTAGGTAAATAAAATATAGTATGCCAGGAGATATTTTTTCTGGCATACTATTTACTTAACAAGGATAATCTTAATGAAAAGCGTAACTGAACTATTTTTAAATTGGACTAGATTTCAAAAAAATAGAAATTTGCTTTTTCAATTATTTTTTTTATCAGTTGTTTTTCTTCTTCTTTTTTATTTAGTTTCTAAAGCACTTCAATTAGAACTTAGTCTTGCACATTTTGAAAGTAGAGCAGGTTTTGGGATAAGTCACACTTTTTTAGTAGATTATTCAAGTAATGACAGTAGATGGGATGCTTATTTTACAGGTGTTGTTAATACGATAAGAGTTTGTTTGGTGGGAATTATTTTTACAACATTATTAGGCACTGTGATGGGTGTCGCTAGATTGTCCAAAAATTTTCTTATATCAAAATTAGCCTGGTCATATGTAGAATTTTTAAGAAATACTCCGTTGTTAGTTCAAATAATATTTTGGCAAATAATTTTCTTAAAACTCCCCCAAATTTCTGAAGCTTTGACTTTTGGGAAAACAGTAGCAATTTCAAATAGAGGAATACTGCTTCCGTGGTTTAATCAAAATAATAACTTTTCTATTTGGTTAGCATTAATGTTTATAGTTACTATTTTTTCTTTGTTAATTAGTTATTACTTAAATAAAAAAGAAGACAAAGACGGATATAAATTTACTTTATTATCAATAAAATTTAGTGGGAATCTTATTGGGGTAATTACAATTTTAATTGTTGGAATCGTTAGCTTCTTCATTTTAAGATCCCCTTTAGCTTTAGATGTTCCTTCAATTTCACAAAATTCAAAAGGAACCTATCTTCAGTCCGGTGGCTTTGATTTAAGCCCAGAATTTGCTGCTATTTTATTTGCATTGGTAATGTACACAGGTACATTTATAACTGAGATAGTGAGAGGAAGCATCCAATCTTTATCTAAAGGTCAAGCTGAAGCTGCAAAATCAGTTGGTTTAAGTAATTATCAATCAATGACACTTATTATTTTACCCCAAGCTTTAAGGTCTATAATTCCACCACTAACAAATCAATATTTAAATCTTACAAAAAACTCAAGCCTTTCAGTAGTTATCGCTTACCCAGAATTATTTATGGTATCAAGGACTATAATGAATAATTCGGGCAGGGCATTACCAGTATTTTTTTTAATACTTTTCACATATCTCTTCCTTAGCCTAATTATTTCTCTAATTATGAACGTAATTAATAGAAGGGTCACTAGGATAGGTGCTTAAATGAAAAATGTTTTTTTAAATAAAACTCTAAAGTGGATTTCGAATAACTTTTTTTCTAGTAAGATTAACTCTTTATTGTCATTATTTTCATTATTATTTATATATTATGTTTCTACAGAATTTATAAATTTTCTTTTATCCGCAGATTGGGAAGTAGTAAAAGTAAATAGAAGATTGCTTTTACTTGGCAGATTGCCTTTAGAGGATACTTGGAGGGCGTGGCCTATTTTTTGGGTAATTTGTTTTGCTTTATTTTCATCTATAGGGGCATGGGGGTCCCCCAAAAAAATTGAATTAATTTTGATGTTTTTAGCTATTATATTGCCATCTTTAATTTTTTTAACTTTACCAAATTTACATTTATTTTTTCTAACTTTGATTATTTCATTAGGAAGTTATCTTTTATTTAAAAAGATAATTCGACAAACAGAATATTTAAAAATTTCTAAACAGTTTCTTATTATTTTTTGGATTTTAATAATTCCAATTATTTTCCTAATACTTATTATCGGAGGTGGCCCAAAACCAAATTTATGGGGAGGTTTCTTATTAAACGTTTTGTTGGCATCAGTTGCGGTTGTAGCTGGATTTCCTCTGGGTATTTTGCTAGCAGTAGGTAGAGCATCTAAATTACCTGCAGTAAAACTTGTATGTACTATATATATTGAAACTATTAGGGGCGCACCCCTTGTAGGTTGGTTATTACTGGCTTGGTTTGTATTGCCAAAGTTTCTTCCAAATGTTTTTGGTTTAAACGATATTACAGTTGTTATTAGAGCAATGATAGTACTTTCATTTTTTGCGAGTGCTTATATTGCTGAAGTAATTCGTGGTGGATTGCAATCTATACCAAAGGGGCAAATGGAGGCGGCAGATGCAATTAATTTAGGATATATTCAGAAAATGCTTGTTGTTGTTTTACCCCAAGCTATAAGGGTTGTAATACCAGCTATAGTTAGTACCTTTATCGGAATGTTTAAAGATACTTCATTAGTATTTATTTTAGCATTAACTGATTTACTGCAAGTAGGAAGATTGATACCTGAACAAGATCCTAGTTTTTTTGGAAAACAAATTGAGGCACTTTTAGTTGTTGCATTTTTATTTTGGATTGTTTCAGTCTTTTTATCTAATGTAAGTTCAAAAATAGAAAAAAATCTTGGTATTGGGACAAGATAAAGTATAAAGTATATTTAAGGAAAGTTATGAAAAAGAAAATTGGAAAAGAAATAATTTCAGTTGACGGTGTTGTTAAGAAATTTGGCGACTTTGAAGCACTTAAAGGAGTTTCAGCAAAAATTTTTGAGAAGGAAGTGGTTGTAGTTTTAGGGCCATCGGGATCTGGAAAGTCTACATTTATAAGAACAATAAACAGGTTGGAGCCTCATGATTCAGGCAAGATAGTTGTTGACGGTGTAGAAATAAATGATGATGTAAAAAACCTACAAAGTGTAAGATCTAATGTTGGAATGGTATTCCAGCAATTTAATTTATTTCCTCATCTGACAGTATTGAGAAACATAACTTTAGCTCCACAAAAAGTAAAGGGTTTGTCCAGATCAGAGTCAAATGATATTGCCATGTCATTATTGGAGAGGGTAGGAATACCTGAACAATCTGGTAAATTTCCATCTCAACTGTCAGGGGGTCAGCAACAACGTGTAGCAATTGCAAGAGCCCTGGCAATGCAGCCCAAAATAATGCTTTTTGATGAACCAACTTCGGCATTGGACCCTGAAATGATAAAAGAAGTTCTTGAAGTAATGACAGAATTAGCAGAATCGGGAATGACAATGATTGTTGTTACCCATGAAATGGGTTTTGCAAAAAATGTTGCAGATAGATTTTTGTTTTTTGATGAAGGCTTAATAGTTGAGGAGGGAACACCTAAGCATTTTTTTGAAAGTCCTAAAGAAGAAAGAACAAAATTATTTTTAAGTCAGATACTATAGATAATCATTAGTTTATTTTCAAATTCATTAATTTTATAAATATGAAAAATAATTTAGAAGTTTTAATTTATACCACTGAAGATTGCTCCTATTGCAAAAAAGCAAAATTAATTTTTAAAAAATATAATATTAAATTCAAAGAAATAACAATAAAAGAAGATTTGGACAGGATTGAAATGAGCAAAATTTCTAATGGAAAAAAAACTGTTCCTCAAATATTTATTAATGGCAAACATATTGGTGGGTATGATGATCTTAGTTTTTTAAAACAAAGTGGTAAGTTTGAAAATTTTTTAAATTAATTTTTGATGTTTGCAACTATTTTAAGCTTAATCCTTTTTGCAATATTTATGACAGGTAGTCCGGGTCCTGGAAATTTATTGATGATGGCAGGAGGAGCATCATTAAATTTCAAAAAATGTTATTTATTTTTGATTGGATTGGTTACCGGAAAAACATTAGTAAATATATTAATTTTTTTTGGGTTTGGCGCTTTAGTTATTAATAACAATGTAATTTTTGAATTTTTAAAATATTTATCATCAATATTTATTTTATTTTTTGCTCTTTCCTCTCTTAAACTTAATGAAGCAAAAAGTGCTGTTTATAAATTTAATTTTAAAAATGGTTTTTTAATTCATCCTTTGAGTCCAAAAACATGGAGCATGATAATACTTGCTCAAACTCAATTAATAAATTTAAATTTAAATCAAATCCAAAGATCTTTAATAATTTGGATAATCTTTACAATTGGACAAATTTTATTTCATTCATTGTGGTGTATTGCTGGTGCAATTTTGGGTAAAACAATTGAAAATAATTTAATTATATCTAGATTAATTTTATTGGTAACAATTTTATTTGTTTTTTGGTTTTTGGTATTTGGGTAAAATAAAATAATGAAAAAAAATTTACTAATAATTACATCAATTTTTTTACTAAATATTTCTCTATTTCTTCTGCTTGGGGTTATTTCTCTTTATGCTCTTCCCATTCAAATTTTCATAATTCTATTATTTTCGTTTAAAAAGCAATTTGAAAAAGATTTTTCAAAAAAAAATAAAAAATAATTTCTTTGTTTAAAATTTATAAGTAAATTATTGATAATAAACACGAAAATTTATATTCAATTAATGGTGAACCTTAGGATTCTCTAACTCCTAACCCACTGTAAGCAAATTATCAAGCATAGTTAATTAACTTTTATATACTTTTCTTCTAATAAATCTTTAGGAGTGATAATTCTAAGTTAAGTTAATTTCTGATAAATTTGTAACTAAGTATATAAAAAATAATTTGTAGATTCAGCAACATATAATATTAAATAATTGCCTTAACCTTATTAACTTGTTACATTCCATCCTGAAACTGCTTTAAGCTCAACAAATTCCAGCAAACCATGTATCCCACCTTCTCTTCCATTGCCAGATTGTTTACTTCCTCCAAAAGGGCTACCTGGAGCTCTTCCAGCCCCATTTACTTCAACCATTCCAGCTCTTAATCTTCTTGCAATTCTTTGAGTTCTGTCTTTGTCACCACTTTGCACATAATGTGTAAGTCCATAATTTGTATCATTAGCAATTTCAACTGCTTCATCTTCATTTTGAAAAGGAATTATTGATAATACAGGACCAAAAATTTCTTCTCTCGCAATTCTCATTTCATTGTTAACATTGGCAAAAACAGTAGGTTTAACGTAGTAACCTTGAGATAATCCCTCTGGGCGCCCAGTACCACCAGTCACTAATTCAGCCCCTTCATCTATTCCAGATTGAATTAAATCTTGAATTTTATCAAACTGAGCCTTTGAAACAACAGGGCCAATATGATCACCTTGTTTGTCTGAAGAATTAACAGGAGTTGAATTAAAAATTTCTTTTGCATATGATACAGCTTCTTCATAGGATGATTTTTCAACTAACATTCTTGTTGGAGCATTACAAGACTGACCAGAGTTTTTTAAAACTCTATCTGATCCTCTTTTAACTGCACTTTTCACATCAGAATCAGAAAAAATTACATTAGCCCCTTTTCCTCCTAATTCTAAAGAAACTCTTTTAATTGTATTTGCAGAACCTTTGCTTACAGCTATTCC
>MDTD01041782.1_pt1 | contig 12020 bp, 9 predicted proteins | sample 811221 | NCBI WGS metagenome assembly MDTD01 (sample SAMN05326646, study PRJNA326480) | marine metagenome | isolation source: seawater | place: Pacific Ocean: South West | collected 2011 | reverse complement strand
TTATGCCTAAATTCTTCTCTATTATAAATATTACTAATATGCAATTCTATAATTGGAATTTTTAATATTTTTAGAGCATCGTGAATAGCCACAGAGGTATGAGTGTACCCTCCAGCATTGATGATTAATCCATCTTGACTATTTCGAGAAGTTTGAATTTTTTCAACTAATTCGCCTTCAATATTTGACTGAAACATGATCAGCTTTATACCATTCTTATTTGCATATTCATTACAATTTTTTTCAATGTCTTTTAAAGAGAGATTTCCATATTGTTTTTTTTCTCTTTCACCTAAAAGGTTGAGGTTTGGCCCATTAAGAATTATAATTTTATTCATAAATTTCTTAATATTGAATAACTTAATTATGGCAAAAATACAATTAAATGGAAAAAAAGTGGTAATTAATTCAAACTATTCATTATTTGATCTTTTAAAAAAATACAAATTAAATAATAAGAAAGTAGCTGTTGAATGTAATGGAATAATTATTCAAAAAGAGAAATATAAGAAAAAAAATTTAAAAAATAATGATAAAGTAGAAATTGTGCACTTTATAGGTGGTGGATAAATTGAAAAAAGATATTTTGAAAGTCGCTAATAAAATACTTAGGTCAAGACTTATAGTTGGTACTGGAAAATATAGAAATTTTTTAGAGACAGCAAAAGCAGTTCAAGCCTCTGGAGCTGATATGGTGACAGTAGCTGTTAGAAGAGTAAACATTTTAGATAAAAAAAAACCAATTTTAACCGATTACTTGAATCCAAAAAAAATAATTTTTTTACCAAACACTGCGGGTTGTTTTACATCAGAAGAGGCTTTGAGAACTTTAAGACTTGCAAGAGAAATGGGTGGGTGGAAATTAGTAAAATTGGAAGTTTTAGGAGATAAAAAAACTCTTTACCCAAACATGATTGAAACTATAAAGTCCACAAAAACTCTTGTTAAAGAAGGATTCAAAGTTATGGTTTATTGCACAGATGATCCTTTATTAGCTAAAAAATGTGAAGATAGTGGAGCTTCAGCAATTATGCCATTAGCTTCTCCTATTGGCTCAGGTTTAGGATTACAAAATAAAGTTAATATTTCCTTAATAATAAAACAATCGAAGGTACCAGTAATAGTTGATGCAGGAATTGGTACAGCTTCTGACGCAACAATTGCAATGGAATTGGGTTGCGATGGAGTTCTAATTAATAGCGCAATAGCTAATGCCAAAAAACCTGTTTTAATGGCAGAAGCATTTAAAGATGCAGTAATTTCTGGAAGAAATTCTTATCTTGCTGGAAGGATGGATAAAAAAAATTTTGCAACAGCAAGCTCACCTATTAAAGGACTAATTTAACTTTTCTTTTTTCTTCTAATCCAAAGAGTTCTTATCTTTTTTTTTGTTTTGGTCTTTTTTACTTTATCTTTAGTTTTTGAAATTTCCTTAGATTTTATTTTTTTTAATTTTGGGGAAATATCTTTAATTTTATTTACTTGTATGATTTTATTTATATTTTCAAAGGTATTAATAATTTTTTTTGACTTATTCAGTAAATCGATTTTATACTCGGGAATAACAAATTTAGTATCGGATAGTATTTTTACCTCAAACGAGTACTTTTTTTGAAAGTATTTTAGTTCATCTAATAAATTTTTTTCTATAAAAGTTTTTACTTTTTCCGGGACATAAGAATTAATAATTTTTACTTTATCGGTAAATGCTAAGTGTTGAATCTTTTTTAAGATTTTCTGTGAAAATGAAGAGAGAGATAATTGTGTTTCCCACTTAATCGAGGCTTCCCGTAATCTCTGCCTCGTCATCTCAAGAAGACCAAAATTACTTATTCTTCCAATTTGAATCCTTGCTCTATCTTTTCTAATACTTTCGCGCATTTTTTTTTCAACTGTCCTTCTATTGTAAAAATTTATCATATCGATAAAATCAATTACAATTAGACCAGATAAATCTCTCAATTTAATTTGATGCGCTATCTCTTGAGCAGCCTCTAAATTTGTATTTAAAGCTGTTTTTTCAATATTGATTTGTTTAGTAGATTGTCCTGAGTTTATATCTATTGAAACTAATGCTTCTGTAGGATTTATAACTAAGTAACCACCAGATTTTAATTTAACCACAGGTTCAAAAATGTTGTTTAATTCTTTTTCAATATTTGCATCATGAAACAAAGGTATTTTACCCCTATATTTTTTTATATTTTTTATATTCTTTGGCATTAATTCTTTCATAAATTTTTTTGCTTTTTGATAAGCTTCATTTCCTTCTACATAAACATTTTTTGTTTCATTATCGTAAGTATCTCTTAATGTTCTTTTAATAATATCTCCTTCTTCATAAACTAATGATGGTGCATTAGAGTTTAAAGCCTTATCTTTAATTTGCTCCCACGTTTTTAATGTATTTTTAAAATCTTTCTCAATTTCATTTTTTGTTTTGTTAGCACCTGCTGTTCTAACTATTACACCCATACTTTTTGGAATTTCTATTTCATTAAGAATATTTCTTATTTTTTGACGGTCGGATGAATTAAATATTTTTCTAGATATACCTCCACCTTTTGGAGTATTAGGCATCAAAACTATATATTTACCAGCTAAAGATATAAATGTTGTTAGAGCAGCACCTTTCTGACCTCTTTCTTCTTTGATCACCTGAATTAAAATCACTTGACCTGGCTTTATAACTTCTTGGATCTTATATCTTTTAATTCCGTATGACGATTTAACTTTTTCTCTATAAATTTGTTTATTATTTTCCTTCTCGACTTGATTATCATTATCTTCTATTTTCTCATCTTTACTTTCAGAAGGTAAGTTATCTTGATGAGATTCAATTGTTTTATGTTTTAATTCCTCTCTAATTTTTTCTTCGGCCATTCTTATTATTTCTTTATCTTCCGAAGGCAGTTGGTAATAGTCAGATTGAATATCGTTAAAAGCTAAAAAGCCATGACGTTCTCTACCAAAATTTACAAAGGCTGCTTGTAAAGATGGTTCGACTCTACTAATTGTCGCTAAATAAATATTATTCTTAAAATTTAAGTTATTTTTATCTTCAAACTCATATTCTTCAATAGAGTGGTTAGATTTAAGAACAATACGTGTTTCATTCGGATGCGAAGCATCAATATATAAATTTTTTTCCATTTTATTAGAATTCCTTTAAGATTTGCGAAATTAGGTATTTTTAGAATTGTCATAGACTTTATTTTATACAATTTTGTGAATAAATACACGACTTTAATTGTCGTCTGCCTAAAGAAAGTCAGAATTATTGATATAAATTATTTCAATGCTTAAATTTCTTAATTTTTCCCTTAAATTTGTAATCATATTTTTTGTAGTTCTAATATTTTTTGTTTTTTCCACTTTATGGTACTTTTCAATTGGTTTACCTGACTATAAAAAATTATCAAATTATCAACCTCCAATTTCAAGTAGAGTTTATTCAGAAGATAGTAATTTAATTGCAGAATATGCATTAGAAAAAAGATTATTTATACCTTTTGAGTCAGTTCCAGATAAAGTCATTAATGCGTTTCTTTCAGCCGAAGATAAGAATTTTTTTCGTCATCCCGGAATAGATGCAAAAGGAATATTAAGGGCAGTTATAAAAAATATAAAAAATATTTCTCAAAATAAGAGGTTAGAGGGTGCATCAACAATAACTCAGCAAGTTGCAAAAAATTTTTTACTTACAAATGAAGTTTCCATGAAACGAAAAGTTAAAGAAGCTATTTTAGCTTTTCGAATAGAAAGAGCATATACTAAGGAAAGAATCTTAGAATTGTATTTAAATCAAATTTATTTAGGCCAAGGAACTTATGGAATAGCAGCAGCAAGCTTAGAATATTTTGATAAATCAATTAAAGAACTAAATTACTCTGAGTCTGCTTTATTAGCAGCATTGCCAAAGGCACCCAGCAAATACAATCCTTATAAATATCCCGAGGTCGCTAAATTTAGAAGAAATTTAGTGCTTGAAAATCTAGAGCAAAATAAATTTATTTCAAAAAAAGAATTGGAAAATTTTAAACAATCAAAATTAAAATTAAAAAGAAGAAAAATTGAAATTGTTAATGAGGCTAATTCTTATACCGAGGAAGTAAGAAGAACTGTTAAAGATATCTATGGTTTTGAAAAGCTCTATTCACAAGGACTAAGTATCAGCACCCCACTTAATATTAACTATCAAATCCAAGCTTTGAAATCTTTGAGAAAAGGTATCGAAGACTATGATCGGAGAAGGGGCTGGAGAGGTCCTATCACGAATAAAATTAAAAATAAAAATTGGGAAGAAAAAATTTCTAGATATAAATTAGATCCAACTCTTAAATGGCGTTTTGCGGAAATTGTTTCTTCTGATAATAATGAAGTCAGGTTTAAATTAATTAACAATAAAAACCCTATTGAAGGAGTTCTATCTATTAGTAATTTAAAATGGTCAGTTCCTAAAAAAAAATCAGTAAAAGATATTCATAAGGTTGGTGATATTATTTTTGTTAAAGAAAAAAATAAAAAATGGTTTTTAAAGCAATATCCAAAAGTAAATGGTGGAATAGTAGTATTAGATCCTTATACGGGAAATGTTCTTGCTTTAGTTGGTGGATTTAACTTTAAAACTAGTGAGTTTAATAGAGTGACACAGGCAAAAAGACAACCTGGATCAGCATTTAAACCAATAGTATACGCCGCTGCTTTAGAAAAAGGTTTTTCTCCTAATTCAATAATATTAGATGCACCTTTTGTTGAAAGTCAAGGCGTTGGACTTAAAAATTGGAAACCAGAAAACTATGGAAAAAAATTTTATGGTCCAACTACATTGAGAAAAGGAATTGAATATTCTAGAAATTTAATGACAGTTAGAATCGCAAAAATTTTAGGTTTAGAGGAAATTTTGAATTTATCAAAAAAACTTAACATTTACGAAGAGATACCTGAATTATTATCAGTTTCATTGGGGGCAGCAGAAACTACATTGATGAATTTAACATCTGCTTATGCACCTTTTGTTAATGGAGGAAAAAAAATTGAACCGAAATTAATCTCAAGGATACAAGACAGGAGAGGTAAAACTATCTTTCAAGAAAAAAACACTAAATGCATAGGCTGTGATAAATTTATAAATGAAAATATTGTATTACCAAAGTTAGAAAGTAATAAAGAAAAAGTTTTAAGTGAGGAAACGGCTTATCAAATGACATCAATTTTACAAGGTGTCGTACAAAGAGGGACCGCAAAAAAACTAAGATCATTAAAAGTTCCACTTGCAGGAAAAACAGGCACTACAAATGATAATTATGATGCATGGTTTATTGGTTTTTCATCTAATTTAGTTATTGGTGTTTATATTGGTTACGACAGTCCAAAAACTTTAGGAAAATTTGAAACAGGCTCAAAAGCCGCCTTACCTATATTCAAAGATTTTGTTGAAAAAACTCTTTTCAAAGAAGATTTTGGTGAATTCAAGATCCCTGAAAATATATTTTTGACATCATTAAATTACGATACCGGTCTAAAAGCAGAAGCGGAAGAAAAAAATGTTATTACAGAGGCATTAAAACTAAGAGATATTAACAATTTAAAAAATAATAACTTAATCTCAACTAATGGTCGTGATAAGATAGTTAAATTTAGACAATTTTATTAATGGAAAATTTTGACTCAATATTTTCAATTACAGAAAAGTCCTTAAATAACATTAGGGGGTATCTTTGATAGAGAGAATGTTGAGAATAAACTTAAAGAACTAGAGAAGATTTCCTTAAAAGAAAATTTCTGGAAAGATAAAGATTTAGTAAAAAAAACAGTTAAACAAAAAAAAATTTTTGAGAACATTTTAGAATCTTACCAAAGATCTTTGCAAGAATTAATCAATTTAAAGGATCTTTACAATTTGGCAAATCAAGAAAAAGATGAGGAAATCATACTTGATTGTATTAAAAAAATAAAACAAATTTTTCAAGATATAAAAAAAAGTGAGATTAATTGTTTCCTATCTGGTGAAAATGATGATTACGATATTTATTTAGAAATACACGCCGGCGCAGGAGGCACTGAAAGTCAAGACTGGGCTGAGATGCTTCGCAGAATGTATATGAAGTGGTTTGATAAAAAAAAGTTTAAATATGAAATAATTAGTGAGCATAAAGGAGAAGAGGCAGGAATTAAATCTTCCACAGTCAAAGTAGCAGGTGAATATTTATATGGACTTATGAAATCAGAGTCAGGTGTTCATAGGTTGGTTCGCATCTCACCATTTGATAGCGGAGCAAGAAGACATACCAGTTTTGCCAGTGTATGGGTGTACCCTGCAGTGGAGGATGATATCAATATTAAGATAGACGAGAAAGACCTAAGAATTGACACTTACAGATCAAGTGGAGCAGGAGGGCAGCATGTTAATACTACAGATAGTGCAGTTAGAATAACACATTTACCAACAAAAATAGTTGTACAATGTCAAAATGAAAGGTCTCAACATAAAAATAAAGAAACTTGTTATAGAATGCTTAAAGCAAGATTGTATGAGCATGAAATGCAAAAAAAAGAGGAAGAAAATCAAAAAGAATTAACAACTAAAACTGATATTGGATGGGGTCATCAAATCAGATCATATGTATTACAACCATATCAATTAGTTAAAGATTTAAGAAATAAAACGGAAAGCACAAATCCGGTCAGTGTATTGGATGGAAATATTGATCAATTTATAGAGGAGGGAATAAAGCAAAATAAATGAAAAAAATTTTTTTAGGTTTTATTTTTTCCATATTTATCTTTTTTATTTCAATTATCATAATTTTATCAACTGTAGGAATAGAAACTAATAAATTTAACAGTTTAATTTCTGAAAAGCTATCAGAAACCAAAAATATTAATTTAAAGTTGAAAAAAATTCAATTTAAAATTGACCTGAAAAAATTAAGTTTATTTTTACAAACAACAGACCCGAAAATTTCGTATAAGGAAGCTTCTATTCCTATAAGTACAGTAAAAGCCTATGTTGACTTTACTTCATTATTAAAATCAAAACCAAAAATAAAAAAAATTAATTTGAATTTCAAAGAAATCGACATAATTCAATTAAACGAATTATCTGTAATGATAAAGCCTTCTAATTTTAAGAGTTTATTAAACAATAATGTCAAAGAGGGAAAATTAATTTCTGATATAGAAATTTTTTTAATGGATGACGGCTCATTAAAAAATTTTATTGCAAAGGGAACAGTTAACAATTTGAAAGCAGAAATATTTAATGATTTAAATCTTAATAATGCCAGTTTAAGTTTTTTTGCAGATAAAAATGATGTTTTAATTAAAAATATTTTTGGAGATTTAGAGGGAATAAAAATACATGATGGAGATTTGAAATTAAACTTAGAAGAAGGAATTAAATTAAGCTCCAATTTCAATTCAAAAATTAATTTTAAAGAAAATCAAATAAATTATTTTTTGAAACTTTTAAAAAAAAATAATACTATTAGAAATATTAATAGCTTAAAAGCAGACTTTAATAACACTTTATCTATTGAATTAGACAATACATACAAAGTAATAAATTATAACTACAGTATCGCAGGAAAAATTGCGGAAGGAAAATTTAGTCTTCTAAAACCAATTGAAAGTATTTTTATTAAAGATAAAATAAAAGAGGTTTACTTTTCTGATTTACAATTTGAAACAACCTTTGACTCGAAACAAACAAAATTAAAAGGAAAGGGCAAATATTCCTTTAATAACTTAAATTTCTATAATTTAAATTTAGAAAATAGTTTAAAAAAAGATTTAATTAAATTAAAATTAGATTTTGATTATGGAAACAACTTTAAGATAGACCTCATAAATTATACAAAATCAGATAAATCTGTTGCAAATCTATCTTTAGAATTTGAAAAAAAGAATAATTTTTTTTATATAAAAAACTTTATTTTTAAAGAGAGAAAAAATTTTATTAAATTGAATGGAATAAATTTTAAAAATAATAAATTTTTGACTTTTAAAAAAATAGAAGTTTCTACACCTGAAAATGATTTCTTTATAAAAAATGATAAAAAAATCTCTATCAAAGGAAACAAATTTGATGGAACAAAACTTGGAAAATTTTTTAATAATAAAGCTGAAAAAAATTTATTTGAGAATATAAATAGCCAAATTGAAATTGATTTTCAAAATATAAAAATACCATTATCTGAAAAACTAGAAAATTTTAAATTGATTGGTCAAATAAAGAAAGGACAATTTATAAAAATTTCTTCAAAAGGAGATTTTGGAGGTAATAATTTTTTAGATATTTCAATGAAGAAAGATAAAAATTCTAATAAAAAATATTTAGAAATATACTCAGATTTGACTAGACCTCTATTAACAGAATATAGTTTTTTTAATGGTCTTTCAGGAGGTAAGTTGCTTTTTACGTCAATTATTGATGACTCAAAATCAAGTTCAAAACTAAAAATCGAAAAATTTAAAGTTGTAAATGCTCCTGGGGTCATTAAATTATTATCATTAGCAGATTTGAAAGGTTTAGCAGACTTAGCTGAAGGTGATGGTTTATCTTTTGATATTTTAGAAATTGATATGGAAAAAAATAAAAATTCTTTAAGATTGAATGAAATTATGGCTTTGGGCCCAAGCATGTCTGTTCTGATGGAAGGCTATCAAGAAGAGAGCGGATTAATAAGTTTAAGAGGCACTTTGGTTCCAGCAAAAACACTTAATAAGATGATTTCAAAAATACCTTTAATTGGAGATATTGTAATTCCCAAAGAGGTAGGCGAAGGCTTGTTTGGTGTCAGTTTTAAAATGAAAGGAACTAAAGGTAAAATTAAAACTACTATTAATCCCATTAAAACTTTAACACCAAGATTTATACAAAAGATTTTAGATAGAAATAAATAAGTTAAGTTATCTTGATTAAAAAGTGTTTTTTCTTACCGTAAGAAAGTTTTAAAACATTTTTTTTAAAATCTTTTAATTCAAGTAATTTTTTCTCATCTTCAATTAAAACGTCATCAAGTTTAATACCTTTATTAGCTATTACTCTTCTAGCCTCACTTTTTGATTGCAATATTTTATTATCAGCAATAAAATTTAAAATATTTATTCCTTTTTTAATATCACTTCGTTTAATTTTAATTTCAGGTAAATCTGCACCTAAACCTCCTCCCGTAAATGTATCTTTTGCAGTTTGTTCAGCGTTCTTGGATGCTTTTTCACCATGAAGAATTTTTGTAGCTTCATTAGCTAACAAAATTTTCAAATCATTTATATTTTTTTCTTTAAACAAATTATTCTCTATTTCTTTAGGATTAATTTCCGTAAAAAAATTTAAAAATCTTTTTACATCTCTATCATCTGTATTCCTCCAGAACTGCCAATAATCATATGGTGATAAAAGCTCTTCGTTTAACCAAATCGCTCCTTTTTCTGTTTTGCCCATTTTTGCTCCGGAGGCTAAAGTTATCAATGGAGAAGTAAGACCAAAAGCTTCTTTTTGCATTTTTCGCCTTATCAAATCAACACCATTTACAATATTTCCCCATTGATCAGATCCACCAATTTGTAAAATGCAACTATTATTCTTAAATAGTTTATAAAAATCATAAGCCTGTAACATCATATAATTAAATTCCATGTAACTTAAAGACTGTTCTCTTTCCAATCTTAACTTAACACTATCAAAGGTAAGCATCTTATTTATTGTAAAGTGACTACCTATATCTCTTAAAAACTGAATATAATTTAATTTTGTCAACCATTCAGCATTATTAACAAATATAGGAGAAGTTTTTTTATTAGATGTGTCTAAAACCTTATTAAAAACTTTTTTTATACTTTGTATATTTTTTTTAATTTCAGTTTGTTCTAGTATTTTTCTTGTAGAATCTTTTCCAGATGGGTCCCCAATTAATGTAGTACCACCACCTAAAAGTACAATTGGTCGGTGACCATGTTTTTGCAATAATTTAAGAATCATAATTTGCAGCAAACTACCCACATGCAAACTTGATGCAGTACAATCAAAACCTATGTAGCCAGAAATTGACTTTTTATTGCAAATTTCAATGAGTTTATTTAAATCCGTACATTGATTTAGATACCCTCGTTCCTGCATTTCGGTTAAAAACATATTTTTCATAGTGCTATTTAATTAAGCAACTATTATACAAAAATTGTTATAAATAAATAAAAATATGCAAAAAAAAATGATCTCTTTAGGTTTAATGAGCGGTACTTCTGGAGACGGAGTTGATGCATCAATAATAAGAACTGACGGTGTTAATGAATATGAATTAGTTAATGACAAATACTTTGAATATGATTCTGAAATTTATAGAGATATACACAGCTTAAAAGAAAATATTAGTAAAATTGAACATTTAAAAAAATTTAATAATGAGATAAACAACTTAGAGAGAAAAATAACGTTATTTCACGCAAAAATTATTAAAGAACTGAATAAAGTTGATTTCTCCTTAGTAGGCTTTCATGGTCAAACAATTTATCACAACCCAAAAGAAAAAATTTCAAGACAATTAGGAAATGGAAAGCTTTTAAATCAATTAACAAATAAAAACATAGTTTTTGATTTTAGAAGTAATGATATTTCAAACGGAGGGCAAGGAGCACCACTGACTCCTATTTTTCATCATTTATTGACTAAACAAAATCATATTGAACTACCAACTTGTTTCCTTAACATTGGAGGCATAGCTAATTTTACTATTGTAAAAGATAAAAATGATCTTTCAAAAGTGATAAGTAAAGATATTGGACCAGGAAACTGTCTAATAGATAGCTGGGTAAGAAAAAATTCAAATAAAAAATTTGATAAGGACGGTCTTCTTGCTTCCTCAGGTGAAAAGAATTCAATAATTTTTGAGCAAGCTCAAGAATTATATATGAACAGAAATAATAAAAATAAATTATCATTTGATATAAATGATTTTGATATATCTTTTGCAAGAGGATTGAGCTTAGAAGATGGTGCCACAACTCTTACAGATTTTACTGCGAGCATCATTGGAGAGGAATTGTCTTTATCAATCAAAAATTCAAGAGAAAAAATAATCAATATTCTTCTATGTGGTGGGGGAAGAAAAAATAAAGTTTTAATAAAAAAAATTAAAGAAAACTCACTTAAAGATTTAAATTTCAAAAAGATTGATGATTATAAAATCGATGGAGATTTTATTGAATCTCAAGCTTTTGCTTTTTTGGCTGTTAGAACAATAAAAAATCTTCCTATTTCATTCCCTGGTACAACGGGATGTAAAACTCCTTGCGTTGGTGGAAAATTGATCAAGAATTAGATTAAGGCAGTTTTTTCTTCTAAGTACTTTTCGATTTCTACCGCCAACTCTTTCTCCTTATTTTTAAAGAAGTGATTTGAATTTTTTATTTTTGAAAATATTACCTCAACTCCTTTTTGACTCTTAATTCTATTATCTAGTTCATTTATACTTTCTTTAGTTACCAATTCATCATTTTCGCTGTAAATGACTTGTCCAGATGTAGGACAAGGAGCCAAAAAAGAAAAATCATAAACATTAGGTTGTGGAGAAACGGCGATGAAATTATTTACTTCAGGTCTTCTCATAATAAGTTGCATACAAATCAATGACCCAAAGGAAAAGCCAGAAACCCAGCACTGACTATAATCTAAATTTTGTCTCTCTATCCAATCTAGTGCTGCAGCAGCATCAGACAATTCTCCTTGTCCATTATCAAAAACACCGTCACTTTTTCCTACACCCCTAAAATTTACTTTTATCACCGAAAAACCATTTTCTAAAAAAATATTATACATTAGCTGCACAATTCTATTGTTCATGGTACCACCATATTGTGGGTGCGGATGTAAAACAATTGCAACAGGTGAACCAAATTTTGGATTTTTATAATACTTGGCTTCAAGTCTTCCTGCAGGACCGGGAATAAAAATTTCTAAACTTTTTGGTTTCATAATTGATAATGATTATTATTTTTAAAAAAAAGTTATGTTTTATAAC
>MDTD01037295.1_pt1 | contig 12020 bp, 8 predicted proteins | sample 811221 | NCBI WGS metagenome assembly MDTD01 (sample SAMN05326646, study PRJNA326480) | marine metagenome | isolation source: seawater | place: Pacific Ocean: South West | collected 2011 | reverse complement strand
TGTTTGCTTCCATTGACCATCCTCGGCGCCAACGCCCTGACGCTGCTTCTCGCCGTCGCTATCGTGCTTCCAGCATGGCTCATAGGTTTCTCAACCCCCGTTTTTGCATGGTGGTCCATCACCAGCCGGCACATGGGCATTCACATCTCTCGGCGGGATGCAGAGTGGATTTTGGCTGCCGGGATGTTGTCAACAATTCCTGCCATCGTCATCAACTCGGTGATATCGCCAATCCTTGTCTCCCTGGTTGGGCTTGATGCAGCGGCAACGGGAACCCTTGGCGAAGGGTTGATTCTGTTCATGTCGGCACCCATCGGGGAAGAAATCTCGAAAATGTTGGCCGTGCTCGCTCTCAGCCACCTGATCGTCTCGCCCAAGCACGGTTTCTATGTTGGTTCAACCGTCGGTTTTGGCTTTGCTTTGTTGGAGAATGCGAGCTATATCTTCATGGCGTTGCTCAGCGATTACAGCAGCATTGCTTACTTCTTTACCGCCACCCTTCGCGGCTTGTCTTCGGTACCCGGCCATGCGATGTGGACCGGTCTCAGTGGATACGCTATCGGTTGTTGGCTGGCCAGAGGGAACCGTCTTCCTTCACTATCGGGCACCTCGTACCTCTCAGAGGATGCCGACGCGAATTGGGTCTTGTACGATAAGCAGGGCCGAGCGGTACCAACGACGACGTGGAACACGCTCCCCTCCGAGCGCTTAGCCAGACTCCTGACCAAACACCGAGAGCATGCATGGCCGATGCCTCAAACCATTGCAAACGGACTGTTGCTTGCCATCCTTGGCCACGCACTGTGGAACGGCTCTTCATGGGGCGTGGGCATGTTGTTGGCCGACAGTGAAACGCTGCTTGCCGTTCTGCTCCAATTGGCCTGGCTTTTCGTGATGGTCGTCGGCCTCTGGGTTTGCATCCTCAGATGGCTCCCCACCATCGTTTTAGGTCCAAAACCACGATGATATGCACCAATATCGGGTCATGTCTTCAAAAACCAACCACCGCTAGAGGGCAGTGGACAGTTTTGCTGCTCCCCCTGCAGGTGGTCGACCATGGACATTTTTTCCAGCGGACCCAACCCGGGAAATCTGGTCGTAACGGCCGGCCTCGTCGTGTTCCTCTTGGTGATGTCATCGCGTGCCAAGATGTTGGACGCCATGGGGTCGAAAGCGGCGGCCGGCTTGGGCCTCATCGTCGGAGGTTTGGGCCACTGGACCTGGTTGCTGATTCTCCTAGGGTTCTTACTCAGTTCACACAAAGCCACGAAATGGCGCTTTGAGGAAAAGAAAGCCCTCGGCCTCAGTGAGTCAAGCGATGGCCACCGAGGCTGGACCAACGTGGTCGCTAACGGTGCCATTCCCGGACTGATTTGCATCTACGCCTATCTGTCAGATGATTGGACCACCGTGGTTTGGGTCTTCGGAGCAGCGGTGGCCGTGGCGGCAAGCGATACCTTTGCCAGCGAAATCGGTTGCCTTGACCCTCGTGTTCGCATGATCACGACCTTCAAATCCTGCGAACAAGGAGAAAACGGGGGATTCTCACCCAACGGGCAATTGGCCGCAGCCGTGGGCTCATCGGTGGTGGCGGTGCTCACCTACCTCGCCTGGTGGCTGACGACCGCCGACACCTCGTCCATGAACGGAACCCAACTCTGCGCTGTCTTGGCCGTGGTGGGATGGCTCGGTTGTCAAATTGACAGTTATCTTGGCGCCCTTCTTGAGAACCGAGGCTACATGTCCAAAGGAGCGGTGAACGCCTCGGCCATCAGCGGGGGCGTCGTCATGATGTTCGCCTACCTCTCAAGCCTGTGATGCACCTGTTCATCGGTGCATTGGCTTCTTGAACCGAAACGGTTTGGTCCTAGCATGGGGCGTCGTGCATGGGCGGTTGGGACCTTGTGTCTGCTCCTCATGGTCACCGCATCAACTGCGGCCCAAGCCAATCAGGACATGACCTATGAGCCGGGATTTGCAGAATGGTCCATCATCCCCCATGAGCGGTTGTATGTGGAAGGCGCCGATGTCGAAGAAGCCGTCCTGCAACGCGGCCAGACCGATTCGGCCATCGGCGGCCTGACAGTAGGTGTTACCAACGGTCCCGTTCCCGTGTTCACCCTGCAAAGCCCACCTGTTGAGCAGCCCATTGAGGCCCAGGTCTTCATGAGCGTCTATTTCTCCGCCATCATCGAAGGTGGCGGTGGCCCTCAGTCCTGCACCCGACAGACATGGGCCGATTCCAGCACCACCCTGTACTACAACGTAGGAGTTGGCAGTAAGGAACTCTACAGCGCCGAGGTCACGCAGACGTTGGACACCTCGGCGGAAGCCGACGCCATGAACTTCTCCGGCGAACTGCAAAACGTGACCTTGAGCATGCAGCCCGGAGAAAGCATCACCCTCAGCCTTTCTATAGAACATCGTTGCATCGGTACCCAGGCGAGGGTCCAATGGGGTGGATTTGAACAAAACAGCGGTGGCGTCATCATTGAAGGGGTGCTCTATGAGCCCGAAGCTCGTATTCTGGTCGATGCTTCCCGGCTGGCCCATGTTGAACTCGAACATCGCCTTCCGTGGGGGCTTGAAGACCTGCGGGACGAGAAGTGGGAGATTTGGGGGCCCTTGCTGCCCACCGACAAATCCATTCGCGATGGCGAGTACCTCGTCGAAACAAGCGCTAGCCGAATTCGGATGACACGCGACCTCGGTGGAAACAACACCGTCTATACGTGGTCAGGAGCGAAACCCCTGCCCATCGGTGAATTGAACCTGCAATTCTGCCTGAGGACCGTCGCTGGCGACCTGAACAGCGATTGTCACGCTGAAGGCATCCTCCGCTTCGAAGTGACCGGCGAAGACGACGGGTTCGCAAGTGCACCCGTTTGGCTGACGCTCACCACTGCACTTGCCCTGCTGGGCTATGTGGTCAACGCCTTCCGCAGTGGGCTCCTGCTCCCCATACCCATCCTCGGCGCATTGGTGGCTTTGGCCCTTCTAACCCTCCCGACGGTCTTTGACCAACCGAACCTCGGCGCTGATGCGGTCATTTTGGACAACACCAAAATCCTCGACGCTGATTTGATGCGACCCGATGGTTCCTCTGCCTCGGTGAGCGAATTGCTCTCCGGAAACGAAGCCCTCGTCATCGGCCTCGTGCTTCCGGGCTCGGAACAAATTCTCAGCCAGTCAAACGAATTCAATCGGACCATCGACCAATTGGGTGAGCGTGTCAACGTGATTCACATCGTCACCGGCGAGGATGCTCGTATGAGCGATGTGGTTTCGTTGGCTGCATCCACCAATGCAACATGGCAAGTTTACCTTGACGAGAAGAGTGTGTTTGCCAAGAGCTTGCCCACCGGAGCATCCGATGCCGTGGTGGTCGTTGACCCCGGGATGCACGTAACCTACTCCCAAACGTCCTCTGCCGCCATGTTGGACATCGTCGAAGCCGTGGACGCCATCAAGAGCGGGGGTTCAAACTCCTTTGCCTCGTACTTTGGCCTGCTCTTTGGACCCGGACTCTTCCTCTTCTTGCTCGCCCTTCCCCGAGAAGAATGGACGGCCCCCGAAGAGCCACTCCCCCCGGGATTGCTGTGGGGCTCTATTGTGCTCGCCGGCGGCGCAGGTGCCTTGATGATCAACCTCCCTGCCCTGTTGCTCACGCTGATTCCCGTCGGCATGACCGCTCGGTTCTTGCTCGATATCGTCATGATGGTGTGGATGCTCGAGATGTGCTTCTTCACAGCCCGCCGTGGTGCTCCTTACGAAGCGGATTTCCTCGGACGTTTGATGCACCGAAGTTTCCCCCAGGCGTTCCGAGAGTGGCGCGACCCTGTGGACATGGACCGAGACGTGCTTCTTGGCATTTGGATGGGTTGGTTCGGATGGCTGGCCTTCCCGCACCTCTACCCGCAAGCCGTGGCTTCCTCGGCTCTCGCGGGCGGTAGCGGGATTGGCATGGCGGTGTTCTTCCTCTTGCTGTTCACCTTCTCAGCGGGCTTCGTCGTGCTCTTGCTTCGGATCGTCTCGTCGTGGGGCGGCCCCTTTTCCAGACTCTTCGGGAAGTTTGGTGGAGAAGTCTTCGCCCAGTTCGTGGGCTGGATCTTGACGCCCATGGCGCTCTGGATGGCCATCAATGCGACGCTCAACGTGCTTGAGCTCGGCGTCATCTAAACACGAGCGTTATGAGGGTTAACCTCGTTGGTTCGGTGCATGAAAGCATCCAAACCTCACTGGAGTCAAACGAGTGCACGCCTCATGAACGCCTGCCCTCGCGCTTGGGCTATCACCTACGCAACGCTTAGCGGACACCTCAATTCCTCCAAAGCCCCCCCGAGCACACCCCCACGAACGTTTGACGACCTGCTCACCCGCACCATGCGAGCAACATGGCTGAAACGTCTGGCCGACCAATATCAGCGAAAAATCTGGTCCATACCCTACGGGAAGCAAACACTTGAGAACGCTGTCGACGACGCTATGGGCCTCGTGAACATGAGTGTCCCCCACCTGCACCTTGAGATGGGAAAGGTGCGGTCAAACAAGCAATTGCGCTCGCTTGAACAATGCCAAACACTCCGTCCTTTGTTCACCGGTCAGCCGAGGAGATGGGCGTATTTTGATCGGCGAACCTCAGCCAATATTGGTGGAGTCGAGGTCTATGCTGCACCCGATGTTGCGATTTTTCATCAGCACCGATGGACGTTGGTCCGACTCCAATTCCGCTCACCACGAAGGTCGTTACTTGGTCAACAACTCGAGCACCTGCTGATGGTTCACTGGGCCATGAACCAGCCGGGATTTCCTCGGAACTTTGATGCTTACAGAGTCAGGGTGGTTCGCTGGCAAGGACGAGCATGGCAAGAGCACACGGTGCAGGTGAGCAACGAGTTACTTGAACAATCGCTTGGTTTGATGAACCATGATGTCCAAGAAATGACGTGGCTTCAGCGATGGGCCAACGCCGACCCTTCCCTCAATTCTCTCCCTCTTGCAACGCATCATGAACAGTGCCAATCGTGTCGCCATCGACCTGGTTGCCCTGCGAAGGACGGTCTAAATTCTGCAAAAAGAGCCCAAGAAAGGACCGTGCTACGCACGAATTAGAGTGAGGCGACCAAATCGGCCAACACGGCATGAACATCACTCGCCTTGGTGACACCGCTGGCAAGCAGGACGCCTTCTGCGCCCAATTCCATTGCTTTGGCCACATCTTGGCCGTTCTTCACGCCGGCACCGCAAAGCACGCGCACCGAGGGGTTCACCGCTTTGACAGCCGCCACGGTATCGCTGACGATGGCAGGGTCAGCGGTCGTGACCGAGATATCGCCGCCGATGAGTTCTGGGGGTTCGACAGCAATGTAGGTGGGGCTCAATGCGGCCAACGCCTTGGCTTCTTCCACATCTGCAGCACATGCGCAGACTGGGAAATCATCGGGCAAGATTTCGAGAAGAGAACGGACATGCTCCAATTCCACCTTGTGTTCAGCGTGGTTGATGATGCTCCCGCTGGCACCGCGCTGCATCGCCGTTTGCGGTTCAAGCCAGCCAGTAAAGCCACCCAAACCAACGGGGTCAAGGTGTTGGGACCAAACTTCAACGCTTGAAGCCTGCTGAGCTAGCACGGCCAAATCAAAGGCAGAAGCGACGGCAACGAAGGTCGCAGGTCCATCAGCATGGGCTTCCATGGCCTTGAGCAAAGCCTCAGCTTCTGCTCCAGAGGCTGAAGCGTAGGTCTTAAAATTCACAACGATCATCGGTCGGTCCATGAACGACTGTGCAGTGTACTTGTTTTTAGCAAGTTTCCCTTTCTGGAATCCCAGCCAAGGGTTGTATGACCCTCATGCAGGCCATGAGCCACCGTTCTGGACCGTACCATCTGGTACCACGGCTTCATGGTCAACCACCACACCGGACAGTTGGCATCCATTCCCAATGCGTGCGCCATGCCCAACCAGCGAGGCCACAAGACGGGCATTGTCCCCAACGTGGGCCCCTTTGAGCAGGGTTGACATGGCCACGGTGGATTGGCCAATTACACAACCCTCTGAGACCATGCTGTGCTCGACCTGAGCCCGCGGCGAAACGCCGGCACGGGCATCTTGGGTAGCATACCAGGACGGCTTGGAGCCGTGAACAAGCCCGGTGTTGTATCGGCCGTTTTCAATGGACGCCTTGACCGCATCATTCCATGCATCGGGCGTGCCAGCGTCGATGAAATAGCCTTCAAAAGGCACACCGCTCAACAGACCTTCACTGGCCAGTTGGGGAAAGACATCGCGCTCAATGGAGTGTCGCCCATGTGGCATCCAGTCAAACACATCGTCGTTGAAAATGTAGGAACCAGCGTTGATGAGGTTGGAAAACACCTCTTCTGGCTTGGGCTTCTCTTTGAAGCGAGTGATTTTGTTGGCATCGTCCAAGCCTACGATACCGAAGCGAGTGGGGTCCTCCACCTCCCACAAACCCAGGGTGCCAACCGACCGGTTTGTCCGGTGCATCTCAAGCACTTTTGTTGCATCGAGCGATGAGATGATGTCGCCGTTAAAGCACGCAAAGGTGCCACTGACCACGTCCCGGCAGTTGCCAAGCGCACCACCTGTTCCAAGGGGTTCATCCTCCGGCACAATTCGAACATCAAAGGGAGCGTCCACGGCTTGGAAGTGGGCCTTGATTTGGTCCACTTTGTAGCCACCTGCGACGACCACTTCATCCACCATCTCAGGCGGGAGTGAGCGAACAACGTGCTCGAGAAGGGTCTGGTCAAGCACGGGGAGCAAGGGTTTGGGGACCGTGTTGGTCCACGGCCGCAGCCTTGAACCGACACCACCAGCCAGCACCACGACCTGCATCATCTGCGCCTCCCGTGTCTATGTTATCAACACCTCGCCAGAATGACGATGCATGATGCGACTCCAAAGTATTCAAAGACGGGCTTCCAATCGTTCGCCTTGGAGAGCATCATGAACATTCACGAGTACCAAGGAAAAGCACTGCTCAAGCAGCACGGTGTCCCCGTGCTCGAGGGTGTTCACTGCACCACCGTTGACCAAGCACTCGCCGCCTACGACCACCTCGGCTCGAAAGTCGTCGCCGTGAAATCACAAATCCACGCAGGCGGTCGTGGGAAAGGCAACCTCTACGCGCCCGATTCAGGCGATCTGGTCATGGAGGGCGGTGTTAAAATCGCCTTCTCAAAGGATGAAGTGCAAACCTACGCCACCAACATCCTGGGAAACATTCTGGTGACCATCCAAACGGGCGAGGAAGGAAAACTCGTTCGAAACCTCTACGTCGAATCCGGTTGCGACATCGCCCACGAATACTACCTCGCCATTCTGGTTGACCGTGAAAACAAGTCCGTGCTCATCATGGCTTCCACCGAGGGTGGCATGGACATCGAACACGTCGCTGAAACCACCCCTGAGAAAATTCACAAAATTTCAGTGGACCCCAACGCTGGCCTGATGGGCTACCAAAAGCGCGACTTGGGGCTGGCACTCGGTCTCATGGGCGCCGCTCACAAAGCCTTCGCCAAAGCCCTGACCTCCATGTACAACATGTTCGTTTCCAGCGACTGCGCCATGCTGGAAATCAACCCGCTGGTCCGCACCGCTGACGACGGCATTGTGGCCCTGGACGCTAAGGTCTCCTTTGATGAGAACGCCGAGTTCCGCCACAAGAACTGGGATGACCTCCGCGACTTGTCAGAGGAAGAAGAGGTGGAAATCCGAGCCAAGGAAACGGGCTTGTCCTACGTCAAACTCGACGGCAACATCGGCTGTTTGGTCAACGGTGCAGGCTTGGCCATGGCCACCATGGACGTCATCAAATTGTACGGCGGCGAACCAGCCAACTTCCTTGACGTCGGCGGCGGTGCCAACGAAGAGCAGGTCAAGACCGCCTTCTCCATCATCCTTGAAGACCCGAACGTGAAGGGCATCCTCGTCAACATCTTCGGCGGCATCATGCGCTGCGACATCATCGCCCGAGGCGTGATTGCAGCCACCGAAGCGCTCTCCCTCGATGTGCCGCTCGTTGTGCGATTGGCAGGTACCAACGTGGACGAAGGGAAGGCCATCCTCGCCGCATCCACCCTCAACATTCATCCTGCCGACGACCTCGCTGAAGGGGCGCAGAAAATTGTGGAACTCATTGGAGGTGGAAACTGATGGCGATTTGGATTGAAGAAGACGCAAAGGTCCTCGTGCAGGGCATCACCGGCAAGCAAGGCATGTTCCATGCCGATAAAATGGTCGAGTACGGCACCAACATCGTGGGCGGTTGCACCCCTGGCAAGGGCGGTCAAACCGTTGAGCTCCAGGGGAAGCCGTTCCCCGTATGGAACTCCATGTTTGAGGCCATCGAAGCCACCAACGCCGACGCCACCGTCATCTATGTCCCACCGCCCTTTGCGGGCGAGGCCATCATGGAAGCGGCCGATGCCTTTGACACCATCAAGGGCGAAGGCGTTGTGGTCTGCATCACCGAAGGGATTCCTACACTTGACATGGTCAAGGCGGTCGCCTTTGTCGAAAACCGACCCGGCGTTCGTCTCATCGGGCCCAACTGCCCAGGCATCATCACGCCCGGTGAGAACGGTGGTGCGAAAATCGGCATCATGCCCGGCCACATTCACGCCAAGGGCCGCATTGGCATCGTCTCAAAATCCGGCACCTTAACCTACGAAGCAGTGGCTCAAACGATGAGCATTAACGAAGGCCAATCCACCTGCGTCGGCATCGGCGGCGACCCGGTCAACGGCACCGGCTTCATCGAATGCCTCGCTGCATTCCAGGCCGACGATCAGACCGAAGCCATCGTGATGATCGGTGAAATTGGCGGCAATGCCGAACAGGAAGCCGCCGCCTGGGCTGCTGAAAACGTCACCAAACCCATCGTCGGTTTCGTCGCAGGTGCAACCGCACCTCCGGGCAAGCGCATGGGCCACGCCGGCGCCATCATTTCAGGTGGCAAAGGAACAGCGGAGGAGAAGTTTGCTGCCTTTGAAGCGGCTGGCATCGCTTGTGCAAAGGACCCATCCGAACTCGGTGCTGTGCTGCTTGAATCCCTGAAAGCCGCAGGACTGCGTTGAGTCAAAGGTAGACATCTTTGAGATGCTGAACCGTTTGGTTGACAAGGCCACTTGCTTTTGCAAAAGCCACGGCTTCTTTGCCTTCCTTGCTGTGGACATAGAGGGCCTCGCCGGGGCTCACGAGTTTATTCCAGTGCTTTTGGAACCATGCTGCATGTGATTTCTTCCCCGCAAGACAGGACGGGACACGATAGAACATCACCACCTCCTTTCGCTCTTTCCGTACGTACTTGGCAAGGACTTCGGGCAGGAGACGGGAGAGGAAGGTCTCGTCGAAAAAGCGAGCTGCTCGGCTGATGACATACCGTGCATCGTCAATGGGCCCGAACACTTCGCTGATAGCCTGCGCAAACATGTCCGATTGTTCTTCGGTGCACTCCTCAATGTAGTATCGGAACCACCCTCCTCCACGTTGACCGCCTCCCAGTTTGGCGTATTTTGGCAGCAAACCAACCTCCCACATGCCGAGGGCGACCGCTTCGATGATGGCACGGTTCAACGATTCCTCCGTCCAAGGGTCAGTCAATTTTCCAAATTTGAACTGCATCCCGCCAAGAGGTTGTGCAGGCATGAACTCCAAGCTTTTCCGGGCCTCAGCGGAGAAAGGTGTGCCGATGGCCCACAGGTCTCGTGAGGCTGTGCGGCGGCGTGCTCGTTCGAGCATTTCTTGATTGATGACGCCCATACCTTCGTTGACTGCTTCAGGTTTTAATTCGGTAAAGGCTGCGTGAACATGGCCGACGCCTTTCTCTATAGAACCATCATCGCAAACGCCATAGAGATTCTTATGTTTGCGTTCAAAGCGTTCGTAATCGTCAAAACCTTTGATGAATTCTTCAGCGAGACAAACGATGTCCCAGTTGTTGGCCACCTTTTCGGGCCACAATTTGTCCAGGCGCATTGAGCGACCACGAAGCTGATTGATACTCATGCTCGTGGTCACCGTGGTCAGGTCAACGAGCACATTGATTCGAGAGGCGTCCCAGCCCTCACCCAACAAACCCCTTGTTCCAATCAAGCAACGCGTCATGCCTTCTTGGAAGAATTCAGTGACCATGGTGGAGTAGTATCGTGGCGCCCAATCCTTTCCTGAACCGTGAATGTGGTGAAAACGACCCATGGATTCATCACGGAATTCGATGGAGAGGTTTCGCTCACTCACCCACGAACGTGCTCGTTCAAGAAATCGCTCCGAGAGGTCGTCATCAACCAGCAGGGTGCTTCCTGTCATGAGCACGGGGTCAAGTTGGTCGCCCAACTCACATTCCACAAGTGCCTTGAAAACACCGATGGCCCCGCCGGCTTCGTCATCATGGACCTCGTCAACAACAGCCGTGGAGGAGGTCTTCTCAAAATCCGTGACGATGACACAGCGCATGCGCTCGCCGAGTTCTTCGTATTCCACTCGTAAAATGTCGGACAAGGCCTCTGTCTTTCCTTGTGCATATGCGAGAATTCGCCCCACAGGCGATGCGCAAGGTCGTGCACCGCTTGAGGTGATTTGGTAGCCGAGTAATTGGAAACGTCGTGAGACCTCATCGGCGAGTTCCTGGTCTTTGGGATGGGTGGAACGGAGCAAGCCAAAGCGGACATAACGGTCCAACAGCGGGCGAAGCAAAACGATCATCGGTGTGCTGTCCCCGAAATCCCCAAACCCAACCGACGATTTCGGGACGCCTTTGGGAAGCGTACGGTTCTTGACGGTGAGGTAAGCACGGGCTGCATCAGAAAACTTTGGAAGTGTTTTGTGAAATTCGGCATAACTCAACCCTTCTCGCCCCGGTATCCGGCGATGTTCAAGGGTGTCTGCAAGCCAATCAGGGAAGCACAAGGCTCGACCATCTTCGGCGAACGGTTGTGAGATCTCATCAACGACCTCAAGGAAAGCCGTATCTGCTTCGGAGATGTAGGCGATTTCCTTCGGCGTTGGACGAACGAAATAAGCAAGGTCCTGATACGGTGCAAGGTTTGAATCACGTACGAGTGCAGGTGTTGGCACCTCGTAATCGATCTCGCCGAGGAGTTCTTTGTAGTGGACAACCTCCGCTTTTTCTTCATCGGGAGGTGTGGCCGTCAAACCGAGGACGATGGGGCGCCCGAGTTCTTCACGGAGGGCCAGGAGAACCTCTCCCCAATGTTCGGTCAAATGATGGCACTCATCAAGAATGATGAGCCCGATGTTGGCGGCTTTCAACGCTTCAATGGAGGCTTTTGCTCCCTCGTTGAGCCATGCCAGGGCACCGTCTTCGCCAACCTTTTCTCGTCGCACTTTTTTCCGATATTTCTTCATCTCTTTCTCAAAATAATCGGGATTTTTCACGCGAAGGTCTTCAAGCCAGGCCAAACCCGAAGCCTCGTCGATGGCTTCTCCGTCATCAATTAATTTTGCCAGCCACATTTGGAGCCCAGCTCCTTCGAGGTCGTCGCCCCTGCTGCGAACCATCGTCAACGATTGGTACGTGAGGGAGGTGAGTAATCCGGGTTTTTTGGGATCCAGGCTCAGCCCGTCCTCGTTTCCGTCCAAGTCGAACAACGAGGTTCTTGCGAGCCATTGAGCCTGAATCGCAGAATTTGGAGAGAGAACGAGGGCTGGTTTGCGAACCATATCCGCCCAGACATAAAGTCCGAGGATGGTTTTTCCAGAGCCCGGTGGAGCGACGATGTAGAGTTGGTCTGCGCCCTCTGAAAGCTGTGGCTCTATGACCGATTTAGCAGCTAATTGCGATGGACGCAACGTTCCTGAGAATCCAATATTTCCAAAGTCAAAGGAGCCCATGCCGGCACCTCACGTCATCACTTTGGAGGACCCCTGCGAGGGCCGCCGGGAGGACCGCTCTTCTTCGGACCACCGGGAGGGCCGCTCTTCTTCGGACCACCGGGAGGGCCGCTCTTCTTCGGACCGGGAGGACCACCGGGACCG
>MDTD01018254.1_pt1 | contig 12020 bp, 14 predicted proteins | sample 811221 | NCBI WGS metagenome assembly MDTD01 (sample SAMN05326646, study PRJNA326480) | marine metagenome | isolation source: seawater | place: Pacific Ocean: South West | collected 2011 | reverse complement strand
ACTAATTTAGTTTTAAGAAATTTTGATATTTTTTGACTAAGCGTTTTGTTGCTGTTACCTGTTAATAATTTCATTGAGATATTCTAATTAATCATAATTAATGATATATTTCTACCATAATCGTTATTTTTTTTTAGTGATCGTCTTGCACTAAAATAACTATTTTTAAGTTTAAATGTATCTTTGTTAATTATCTCCACCTTTTTAATCCCTAGTTTATAAAGTTGATTTTTAATAAATTTTGCTAAGTCAAAGTAGATTCTATTTCTATTGAATTTAAAAAAAACTTGATTCTCTTTATTTTTTTTCAAAAATTTTTTTAAAAAATCTTTCTTTATTTCGTAGTTTTTCACTGAAATACATGGCCCAATGGTTGCTATAATATCTTTTTTATTACATCCTTTATGAAATAAAAAATCGATTACATTTTTTACAATACCTTTGTATGCTCCCTTCCAACCCGCATGTATGATGGCGATAATTTTCTTGTGTTTATCGTAAATCATCAAGGGAGCGCAATCCGCTGTAAGTACACCAATTGGTAATTTTTTTATATTAGTTATTATCGCATCACATTCAATTTTTTTCTTATTAAATTTTTTGTCTATATAGCAAAATTTGTTACTATGAATTTGCCAAGGTAAAATTATTCTTTGTGAATTTGATTTAAATGTTTTAAGAACAATATCTAAATTTTTTTTTACATTACTTTTTTTATCTTTTGATCCAATCCCACAATTTAAACTCTTATAAATACCCCCAGAAACTCCCCCCCGAGATCCAAAAAAACCATGGGAGAGATTTTTAAATTTAGATAATTTTTTTGATTTAATCAGATTAAAATCCCAATTGAAAATTTATTCTATTATCAGTTATTAACATTACTTTGAAAATTTCACCCATTTCTTTATTTCCTATCAATTTTTCAATCCTATAGTAAATGTCTGCTTTTTTGGAAAATGGTAAATTTTTAGATATTATTTCAGCTCTTTGCATAATTCCCAGTGATTGTAAAAAGTTTCGTTGAGTTGTTAATCCAGCAACTTTTAATTTAAATTTTTTTGCAATCATCTTAAGTTGATTAAATGATAAGCTGTAAGTTATATCACATCTTTTATAATTACTTAGAATATTGACAATTTTATGATCCCGAAATCCTCTCAGAGTATTTCTCATTTTTTTTTCTTTATAACCGTAATCAATTATAAGCAAACCCCCACTATTTTTATTTAATTTTTCTGAAATTTTGCCAAGATATGCATTCAAAACATTTGAAATCTCAATGAATGTTTGATTTTCTGCAAGTCTATATCCTACTTTTTTCTCGATTTTTTTTATATTTATTTCAACATCTAAAAATTTAAATGTTTTATTTTCTTTATTTTGGACTTTACGCTCATACCACTTGTTATTTTTCTTAAGATATTGGTTTATTGGCAAAGCATCAAAAAATTCATTTGCTAAAAAAATACTTGGAGCATCTCTAATTTCTTTAAGATCATTTATCCAAATAGTATTACTATTTTTTAATTTTTTTTTTTGAAGTTTCTTTAGATGTGGACTTTTTTCAAAAATATATATTTTATATTTACTATCGAATATTGAAAATTTTTTTAAAGTTTTTATGATAACTTCCATCATTTCACCGTTACCTGCTCCTAATTCCACAATATTAAAATTAATTGGTTTATTTAACTTTTCCCAAAAACTCATTATCCAAACAGCAATCATTTCAGAAAAAAAAATTGAAATATTTGGAGATGTAATAAAGTCACCTTTATGTCCAAAAGGGTTTTTTGACATATAATATCCATCATTCTTGCTATAAAGCGAATCTTCAATAAATTTTTCCAGCGGGATAGAAATTTTTTTATTTATTTTCATTTTTTACAAAAATTATAATTCCTAAAAAAAATAAAAATATTGTTAATATTTGGCCCATTGAAAAATTCAAAAATAGATAACCTAGCTGAATATCTGGTTCTCTAAAAAATTCCGTAATAAATCTAAATACAGAATATAAAATTAAAAATATAGAAGATAAAAAACCATTTTTATTTAAAAAATTTTTTTTTGCTAAAATACTTAAAATTACAAAAAGTAATAATCCCTCCAAAAATGCTTCATATATTTGTGATGGATGCCTCTGAATATTATCAACTTTCTGAAATATTATTCCCCAAGGAACAGCAGTTTCCTTACCATATAATTCAGAATTTAAAAAATTTGCAATTCTTCCGAAAAAAATTCCAATAGGAGCAACAACGGATATGCAGTCTAAATATAAAAAAGTACTTAAATTATTTTTTCTAGAAAATATAAAAGTAGAAACTATAACACCAACTAATCCTCCATGAAAAGACATCCCCCCTTCCCAAATATAAAACACTTTTAAAGGGAGACTCCAGTAATAATCAAAGTTATAGAATACGACATAACCCAACCGTCCACCGACTATGATACCAATTATCAGATAGCTAATTAAATCATCAAAATGCTTATTAGATAAATCATCTTTAATTAAAAATTTTTTTATATATATCCACCCTATTACTATTCCAAAAATGTAAGCCAATGAATACCACCTAATTTCAATAGATAGTAAAGAAAAGGCAACTGGGTCAAAATTATTAATAAACATTTTTAAAAAATAATATTAAGATATAATATTTTTAAAAAGCTTTATATGTCAAAATCAAAATTTGTTATTGATAAATTTGCAAAACTAATCGAACAAGGTCTGATTTCTTACAAGGATCTAAGTGATGAAATAATAAATATTCTAAAGTCAAAAAAAGAGGAACTAATCTTTAAATTAGATTTACCATCAAAAGAGGAATTTGAAATTTTAAAAAAAAGAGTCGAAAAACTTGAAAAGCTGGAAAAGAAAACTAAAAAAAAAAAATCAAAATTACAAAGGTAAAAAAATTTTAACCTTAAGCCCTTTCAGAAGTTGAGATTTTTCTAATTTAATGTTGCCCCCATGTGATTGAATAATATCTGAAGCAATTGACATTCCTAGCCCAACACTGGATTTAGCATCACCTCTACTTTTGTCAATTTTATAGAAAGGTTTGAAAACATTTTCATATTCTGACACTGGTATGCCTGGCCCGTCATCTTCAATATTTATTGATATATTATTTGATGTTTTTCTTAAATTTATAATTATTTTATTTGCATATTTGATTGAATTATCTAGAAAATTATTAAGACATCTTCTTATAAGGTTTTTTCTGCCAGTAAAAAAAATAGGTTCCGCGTGATTAAACATTATTTTCTTATTTTCATATTTCATAACCGTCATAGATATAAGTTTTGAAATATCAAAATTTTCACTTGTTTCATTAGATCGATTACTAGAAAATTGTAAGTATTCGTTAAGCATTTTCTCCATTTCATTTACATCCTCTGATAATTTTTCTGAAATTTCTTTATCTTTAATAAACGCCAATTGTAATTTTATCCTTGTCAGCGGAGTTCTGAGATCATGACTTATTCCTGAAAGCATCTCGGATCTTTGGTTTAAATGTCTAATTATTCTCTTCCTCATCTTTTCAAATTCATATCCAGCTTGTCTGATTTCAAGAGCACCTGATGGTCTATATTCTCCAATATCTTCTCCTCTACCAAATTTTTCTGAAGCTCTAGCTAAATTAATTATTGGGCGTGTTTGATTTTTTAAAAAAATAAGTGCGATTATAATTAATAAAAAAGCAGGCAATGTTATCCACAAGGCAAAAATTCTTGCAGAAGAATTTGTTACTCTTTCTTTTGGTACGATGAATTGAAAATATCCATTTAAATATTGAACTTTTAAATCAATAAAGTTTTTTAAAGAAATTGTATCAAACCAATAATTTGCAAATTTTATTTTTAATTCTCTTCGTAATGTTCTATCCATTGGACTAAACCATCTCTCAAGATCCTCACTTGGTAAAACTGAAAATGGTATATACTCAACTTTTATTTCGTGCGTGTCCAAAAAAAGGTTTGTAAGTGAATCTTTATCATATTGTTCCTTATCATACGCATCAATAAAAAATTTAATTTCACCCACAAGAGCCCTAGTCATACCTTTGTTTGTTTTTATCCAAAGACTGTCAAAAAAAACAATCGAAATTGTTACTTGAAGTATAAGTATAGGAGCAGCTACTATTAAAAGAGCTCTATAAAATAACTGTTTTGGTAATAGTTTTTTAAAAAATTTACTCAATCCATAAAACATAACCAGCACCTCTAATTGTTTGTAAATATTTTGGATTTTTTGGATCAAGCTCAATTTTTTTTCTAAGTCTCGTAATTATTACATCTACTGATCTTTCTTTATCAATTTCTATTAAATTGCCAATATAATTTCTTGAAAAAGTTTCACCAGGGGAATTAATCATTTTTTCTAATATGATTTTTTCAGTATTATTTATTTTGAATTCATTTTTATTTTTAACAATAATTAATTTAGTTAAATCAATTTTAATATTGTCAAATTCAATTATTCTTTTTACAATTTTTGATTGTGTTTTTTTTAATATATTCATAATCCTAAGTATTAATTCTTTTGGCTCAAAAGGTTTTGAAAGGTAGTCATCAGCTCCAACCTCTAATCCCTCAATTCTCTCATTTGTTTGTCCCTTGGCTGTCAAAAGAATTATTGGGGTATTTAATTTTTCCTTATGTTTAGAGATAAAATCCAATCCACTTATTCCTGGCATCATTACATCTAAAACTAGCAAATCAAATTTAATTACTTTAATTTTTTCTTCTGCATCTTCCGCACTTTTTGCAGTTGTGATCAAAAAATTGTGCTCATTAAGGTACTTTTTTACAAGGTTTCTAATACCCTCATCGTCATCGATAATTAAAATATGTGCCTTAAATTTTTTCATTTATAATTTTTTCTAAAACATTTTTAAAATTATTTACTTCGGTTGAACTTGAATTCAATAGAGCATTATAGATCCTTTTTTTTTGTTGGGAAAAAATTTCATCAAATATCTGATTCCCTTTTTCAGTTAAAAAAACATGTTTTAGTCTAGTATCAACCTCTCCTTTTTTAAATTCAATAAACTTTTGATTATCTAAATCTTTAATAACTCTATTTAAACTTTGTTTTGTTATTTTCAGTTTTTTTAAAAGATTAGAAATTGTTATACCTCTGTGAAGTGATATTAAATGTATGACTTTATGATGAGCCACACCTAAAGAGTGTTTATTTAATGTTTTTTTAGCATCACTAAAAGTTTCTTTGTAGCAGATAAATAACTTTTCAATAAAATCTTTTAAATGATCGTCTTTTAAGTATAAAAGGTCTTTCATAATGGTAAGTTATATTGACATATTATATTTAGAAAGATATTTTTTTAAATAAAATAAAATTTCTTTATGATTCCGTACGATAAACGATCAGGTAAAATTTGGTACAACAACAATCTTGTTGATTGGAATGATGTAAAATTACATGTATTAAGTCATGGATTACATTACGCTAGCTGTGTTTTTGAGGGCGAAAGAGTTTACGATGGTAGTATTTTTAAATTAGAGGAACATACAGATAGATTCTTCTATTCTGCTAAAAGAATGGGTTTTGAAATTCCTTATTCTCAAAAAGATATAAACGAAGCTAGTAAAAAAATAATCTCAATTCAAAAAGTAAATAACGGGTATGTAAGACCAGTTGCATGGCGAGGTAGTGAAATGATGGCGATATCAGCTCAACAAACCAAAATTCATGTAGCTATTGCGACATGGGAATGGGGATCATATTTTGATCCAAAGTTAAAAACAGAAGGTATTAAACTCAATATTTCAAAATGGAAGAGACCATCACCTAACTCTATTCCTTGGGATACAAAGGCAGCTGGTCTTTATATGATATGCACTTTGTCAAAACATGAAGCAGAGAGCCAAGGTTATACAGACTCATTAATGTTGGATCACGAAGGTAAAGTTGCAGAAGCTACAGGTGCAAACATATTTTTTAAGGATAAAGAGGGAAATTTACACACACCAATTCCAGATTCATTTTTAGATGGAATTACTAGGCGTACTATAATTGAAATTGCTAAGTCAAATAATATTAAAGTTATTGAGCGTAAAATAAATACAGATGAATTAGTAAATTTTGTTGGATGTTTTCTCACTGGTACTGCAGCGGAAGTCACACCAGTCGCATCAATTGATAAATTTAAATTTAAGGTTTGTGATACTATAATAAATCTTTCAGACAGCTATCAAAAAATTGTCAGAAAGAAGATTGCAGCTTAATTTTTATTATCTTCAGAAATTGCGTGATCTATACCTTTTCTTAAATATTCATATCCAGTATATAATGTTAAAAAAGCTGACAGCCATAGTAATATAATTCCAATTGTCTGAGCGTTATAATCTTGAAAGTTTATTATTCTATTTCCTGTTTCACCAGTTAGCAATAATGCTATAGAAAACATTTGTAAAAAAGTCTTTAGCTTTGCTAAATTCGAAACAGGTAATTTTATTTGTCCTTTTGCTAAAAATTCCCTAAGTCCCGATACCAAAATTTCTCTTGTCAAAATAATAATAGCAGCAATGACTTCATAGTTTTTAACAGTCCCATCCATAACTAAAAGCAATAATGCTGTTGCTACAATTATTTTATCTGCAATAGGGTCTAGTAGCTCACCCAATTTTGATTCTTCTTTAAACATTCTAGCAAGCAACCCATCCAAAAAATCTGTAAAAGAAGCAACGACAAATAATATAAATGGAATAATGTCACCATAAAAACCTGGCAAATAAAAAGCAAAAACAAATATGGGAACTATTATAATTCTGCCAATTGTTAAATAATTTGGAATTTTAAATTTCATTCGTGAAAAAAATTATATATTTTTTTTGCTACTTTTTCTTCAACTCCTTCAACAGATTTTATCTCGTCTAAACTTGCAGATTCAACTGCTCTTGCCGACCCAAAATGATTTAACAACGCTCTTTTTCTGATAGATCCAATACCATCAATTTGGTCAAGCATGGATCTAGAAATACCTTTTTTCCTTCTTGCTCGATGAGCACTAATAGCAAATCTGTGGGCTTCATCTCTAACTCTTTGTAAAAAAAATAATGCAGGATCGTTTTTATCAAATTTAAACTCTTTACCATTGTGAAAAAAAGTTTCATTTCCACTATTACGTAGCTTACCTTTTGCTATGGCAATAACTGGAATTTCGTTTAATCCCAAATCATTAAGTGTAGTCCTTGCAGACGAATATTGACCTTTTCCACCATCAATAATTACTAAATCAGGAAAGCTTAAATAATTACCTTTTTCTTGCATCGCTCTTTTAAATCTTCTTTCCAAAACTTCTTTTATCATACCATAGTCGTCTTGTTTGAAGTTTTCATTTTTTATGTTGAACTTTCTATACCTTTTTTTTATAAAACCTTCCTCACCGTAAGTAATTAGGGCTCCAACGCTATTAGTTCCTTGAATATGGCTATTATCATAAACTTCTAATAAACTTATATTATTTTCAATTTTGAATTTTTTTCCTATTTCGTCAAGTAAACCCCTGTTATTTTGGCTTTCATAAAGTTTTCTATTCAAACTATTTTTTGCGTTTTTAATTGCCAGATTTAAAATTTTTAATTTAGACCCCTTTTTTGCAGTAGATATATTAATATTTTTTTTTTTCTTTTTTTGATAATGTCTTCTCAATTAACTTTTTTTCTCTGATTTCATCACTTAAAATTATCATATTTGGAACTGTCTTATTTTCATAAAACTGTGAAACAAATGAGTTTAAAATTTCACTTAATTTTTCATCTGGATCATGTTTAGGAAAAAAAGCTTGATTTCCCCAATTTTGTTTAGATCTATAGAAGAATACTTGAATACAAGTTTTTCCTGATTCTTTGTACCCAGCAATAACATCAGCCTCTATTAAATTTGCCTCGCTTATTGTTAATGAGGATTGAATAATATTTAAGGATTTAATTTTATCTCTTATTGTTGCTGCTTTTTCAAAATCAAGTTCTTCACTAGCCTTTTCCATTTGATCAGAAAGGGTTTGTTGAATTTTTCTTGATTTACCCTTGCTTAAAAATTCATCAGCTGCTTCGACCAATTTTGCGTAATCTTTTTTATTTATTTTTCCCCCACATGGACCTGCACATCTTTTTAAAAAATAATTGAAGCATGTACGATCAGCCGCCTCCACTTGTTTGTCTGTACATGATCTCAATAGAAAAATTCGTTGTAGTGTTTTTATCGCGCTGTTCACAGCTAATGAGCTGGCAAATGGGCCATAGTATTTTCCTTGTTTATTTTTTGCTCCTCTGTGCCGTTCAATTCTAGGAAAATCATGATCAGATATGAATATGTAAGGAAACGATTTATCATCTTTTAACAATATATTAAATTTCGGTTTAAATTTTTTAATTAAATTTGCTTCTAATAAAAGCGCTTCGCTTTCATTTGTAGTAGTTGTGATTTCTAGCTTTTCTGTTTGAGACAGCAACCTCTCAGTTCTTATTATGTGATTTTTTTCTGCTACATAACTTTTTAATCTATTAGGTAAGTTTTTAGCCTTACCTACATAAAGAATTTCATTTTTAGAGTTAAGCATTTTATAAATTCCGGGTAGTTTTGGAATAAATACTAACTCTTTTTTAATAACTTCTTTTCCAGTTTCAGGACTAAGCATGACTCCTTTTTTTCGAAATTTGAATCCCAACAGAAACACAATCTTTCATTATTTCAAGTTTTTCAATTTGAAGCGAAATTTTATCTATTCTTTTATCTTTAAATAATTCATCAAAAACATCTTCTGCTAATGTTTCTAAAAAATTATAATGTTTATTTTTGGTGAGTTTTTTTATCAATTTTACAAGCTTGTCATAATTGACGATCGATTTTAAATCTTTATCATTTGTAGGTTTTTTATCTTTATAGTTTGCTTCCAAACTAAACTTAACTTTTTGGGGTTTTTCTTTTTCAAAATCAAAATAGCCAAGCGTAAGGTTTAAAATTAATTCTTTGATTAAAACTTTTTTTTCGTAATTAAACAAAGATTTTTCTAATTTTACTATTTTAAAATTATTTTTTTTCACTCTTTGCCTCCCATAATATCAGGGGTTTGCCAGTTTAAATTTTGTCCACTATCTATTGCTAATACCTGTCCAGTAATAGATCTATTTTTTATAAAAAAGTCAACCGCATTGCATATTTCTTCTACATCAACCTGCTTTCTTAAAGGTGTTGATAAATATTGCTTTTTAAAATGTTTCTCTGATTGCCTTTTATTTTTAATAGTTGGACCTGGAGCAATTCCATTTACTCTTATTCTTGGTGCCAAACTCATTGCACTTGTTTTTGTTAATGTATAAAGACCTGTTTTACTTATTGTGTATGAAAAAAAAAATGGCGTTAGTTTAAATACTCTCTGATCAATTATATTAATAATATTGTTATTTGCTGACTTTATATTTTTAGAAAATTCTTGTGTAAGAAGAGCTGGAGTTCTCAAATTCGTTCTAAGGTGATGTCCCCAGCTATCAGTAGTAAAATTTTCCAGTTTATCATTCTCAAATAATGAGGCATTATTTATTAAGCAATCAAAATATTTTAGTTTATGTATTGAAAATTTTATAACTCTTCTGACATCTGTTTCCTTACTTAAATCACCTTTAACTAAATATATTTTACTACCATTATTAGATAATTCTTTTTTTAATCTCTCTGCTTTTGATTTAGATTTATTAAAATGAATGACAATTTCTTTACCAGGCCCAGATAATTTATGAGCTATTGCGGCCCCAATTCTAGTGGCACCACCTGTTATAATTATCTTTTTTGCTTCCATTTTTTATCTCTTTTTTTTGTAACTCGTGTGCCGGGCATTCCCATGGTTGATCGTCCTTTTGGATATAATTTATTTTTGACATCGTACTGTCTTATTTTTGGATTTAAAGTAATTTCTAATTCAGTTGATTCTAGTTTTCTTATTTCATCTCTTACTTTCGCCGCCTCCTCAAATTCCAAATTTGATGCTGCTTCCTTCATTTTTTTATTGAGAGCTTTTAAGTGTTTTTTTAAGTTTCCACCTACATTTGAGCCTTCACTAATTTTTACATAATCTTTTTCATATACGCTCTCTAAAATATCACTTATTTCTTTCTTTACAGTTTTAGCATCTATTTTATATTTTTTATTATATGCTAATTGTATTTTTCTTCTTCGCTCAGTTTCACTAATTGCTTTTTTAATACTTTTAGTCTCTTTATCTGCATACAAGATAACTTTACCATCCACATTTCTTGCTGCTCTACCAATAGTTTGTATTAAAGATGTTTCTGATCTCAAAAAACCCTCTTTGTCAGCATCTAAAATGCCAACAAGGGCACACTCTGGTATATCTAGACCTTCCCTTAATAGATTAATACCAACAAGAACATCAAAAACACCCATTCTTAAATCTCTCATAATTTCTATTCTTTCTAAGGTATCAATATCAGAATGTAGATAACGAACTTTAATACCATTCTCATGAAGATACTCGGTTAAGTCTTCAGCCATTTTTTTTGTTAATGTAGTGACTAACACTCTATGATTATTATTTATTACTCTCTTACATTCATGCATTAAGTCATCCACTTGATTTTTGGCTGGTCTAATTTCAACTGGTGGATCAATCAATCCAGTTGGTCTAATAACTTGATCAATAAATTTTCCCTTAGTTTGCTCTAATTCCCATGGACCCGGTGTTGCAGAAACAAAAACTGTCTGAGTTCTCATTAAGTCCCATTCTTCAAATTTTAATGGTCTATTGTCCATGCATGAAGGTAATCTAAATCCATATTCGGCGAGGGTACTTTTTCTTGATCGATCTCCTTTATACATTCCATTAAGTTGTGGAACAGTAACATGAGACTCATCAACAAATATTATTGTATTATCTGGAAAATATTCAAATAGTGTTGGAGGAGGCTCGCCTGGTTTTCTTCCTGATAAAAATCTTGAGTAATTTTCTATACCTGCACATGAGCCCGTAGCCTCAATCATTTCTAAGTCAAATTTTGTTCTCTCCTCTAACCTTTGCGCCTCAAGAAGTTTATTTTCAGCTTTATGTTTTTTTAAAGTTAATTCTAATTCCTTTCGTATGTTTATTATTGCCTGTTCCACAGTTGGCTTTGGAGTGATATAGTGACTATTAGCATAAACTTTTACCAAACTTAACTCTCTCACACTATCCCCAGTCAATGGATCAAACTCTTCAACTTTTTCCAATTTGTCCCCAAATAAACTCAGTCGCCAAGCTCTATCTTCTAGATGTGATGGAAATATTTCTAAATATTCTCCTCTTGCTCTAAAAGTTCCTCTATAAAAATTTTGATCATTCCTTTTATATTGAAGTGAGACTAAAGATTTAATTATATGCTCCCTGTTATAATCATAATTTTTTTGTAGAGTTAATGTCATCTTGCTATATGCCTCTACTGAACCTAATCCATATATGCACGATACACTGGCAACAATTAAAACATCGTCTCTTTCTAAAAGAGATCTTGTTGCAGAGTGTCTCATTCTATCAATTTGTTCATTAATGGATGCCTCTTTCTCAATATAAGTATCTGATCTAGGAACATATGCCTCTGGGGTGTAATAATCGTAGTAAGAAACAAAATATTCAACGGCATTATTAGGGAAAAAACTTTTCATCTCTCCATAAAGTTGTGCAGCTAAAGTTTTATTGGGTGCTAAAATAAGAGCAGGTCTATTTGTGGCCTCTATGATTTTGGCCATCGTAAAGGTTTTTCCAGAACCAGTCACTCCTAATAAAACTTGATTAAATTCTTCTTTATTTGCTCCATCTACTAATTTTTTTATAGCCGCAGGCTGATCACCAGCAGGTTTAAAATTGGATTCAATTTTGAATTTTTTACCGCCTTCGAGTTTTCCACTAATTTCTGGCTTTTTTCCCTCTAAATCAGTAATTAAATCTTGATAAGTATTTTGCATATATTAAACAAAGTAATAAAATAAAATT
>MDTD01003330.1_pt1 | contig 12020 bp, 10 predicted proteins | sample 811221 | NCBI WGS metagenome assembly MDTD01 (sample SAMN05326646, study PRJNA326480) | marine metagenome | isolation source: seawater | place: Pacific Ocean: South West | collected 2011 | reverse complement strand
TCACCACGACCACGACCATCACCACGACCACGACCATCACCACGACCACGACCATCACCACGACCATGATCATCACCACGACCACGATCATCACCACGACCACGATGACCATCGTCATGCGCCAGCTCAATCTTTTGTCCTCGACGCGGAGGGCTCCGCTCCACGACTTGCTATGGAGGAGTTCTTCTCCAGCATCCCGGACAATGTATGGCGGGTAAAAGGTTACACGCGGCTCGAGAGCCAGCCGGTCCTGATTCAATTTACAATGGGGCAACTGGACATTACTGATGCGGAACCGCGCGATAACCATCACATGGTTTTTATAGGCCCGGACATGGATCGGGATCTCATTGAGAACGGCTTTCGGGCGCTCTATGATGCCGCTAAAGCGGTGGCATGATTACCTCGGCGGCAGTGAACCTGGAGTATCAGCCGGACCCGCGGTCCCTGGCCGAGAAAGCCTACCAAATTCTAGTCCGCAAGATTATCAGATTGGAGCTGATGCCCGGCGAGCCCTTAGCTGATAAAGTCCTGATTACAGAATTGGGGATCGGTCGCACGCCCATTCGCGAGGCGTTGCAACGCCTCGCCGTAGAGGGACTTGTTGTCCATCTTCCCAACCGCGGTATGTTCGTCACCGAGGTCAATGCGGCCAATGCCCAGCATATTTATGAGTTTCGATCCTTGATCGAGGGCAAGGCTGCAAGATTGGCCGCGACCCGTGCGTCTGAAAAAGAGGTGCGTGACTTGACGGCTTTGCATCTTGCATTAGTGGAAGCTACCGAGGCCGACGACATTGATCGCTATGTCGATTGCGACCGCCAATTTTACTCAGTTTTGGCACAGGCGGCTCAGAACATTTACTTGGCAGAGGTCATCCCCCGGTTGTTTAACTTGCACCTGCGTCTGTGGTTTATGATCTCCGAAAGGGTTGGCGGCTGGCATGAGATTGCCCGGGCCCATGAAGAGATGACCAAAGACGTGGTCGACGCTATCGCTCGACACGAGCCCGATGAAGCTGAGTTGGGGATCAAAATATATGTGCATCGCCGCCATCAAGACATTCGAGCCTTCCTTTAGGGCATGACCAATATGGAATATTTTGCGGGGGAACTGACAAAGTGTGACGCCGCGTCATGCGCAATGCTCGACCCATCATTTGCCCTATGCATGCAAATCTGTACGGCGCGGGATGGGTGATGTGGTACGATAAATTCATAATTCTTCCGCCGGTTCAGCCGGCCCTGGTGAGTGAGTTTGTAAGATGAACATGGTTGCGGAAAAATCGGATCTCATTGATCCACAACAGAACATTATTGATTTTCTTGCTGATTTTACGGCGGAGACGACGCCGTTCTCGGCCGCTAAAGTTGACGATTTTCGTGAGATTTTGCGTCCGGGCACAACGGTCTTTATTACGTTTCTCCCTGGATCTGATTTTGAAGACACCATTTCGATTGCGGCGCGTCTCAAGAAGGAAGGCTTAAATCCTGTTCCTCACTTGGCTGCTCGCAGTATTCCGGACGCCGCGTTCCTGGACGAGGGTTTGCGACGGTTGCGGGGGGAGGCGGATATTGACGAGGTTCTGACAATCGCCGGCGCGGTGGATCAACCACTCGGCGCCTTCTCCGATTCTATGCAGGTTTTGGAAACTGGCCTCCTGGACAAACACGGGATCAAGAGGGTTGGTGTCGCCGGTCACCCTGAGGGCAGCCCCGACATGCCTGATGAGGCGATTGCCGCGGCTTTGACCTGGAAAAATGATTTTGCCAACCGAAGTGGCGCCGATGTCTATATCGTCACCCAGTTCTGTTTCGAAGCGGAACCGATTATTGCCTGGGACAAGGCCATACGCGCCGCTGGAAATGCTTTGCCGATCCGCATTGGCGTTCCGGGCCTGGCAACCATCAAGACGCTGCTCAACTACGCGAAGGCTTGCGGTATTGGAAACTCCATGATGTTTCTGAAGAAGCAGGCGCGGAATGTTGCAAAATTAATGAACGTATCGGCACCCGATAAGCTGTTGGTGGATTTGGCTAACTATAAAGCAACGGATCCGGATTGTGGTTTGATAGGCTGTCACATGTATCCCCTGGGCGGCGTCAAGAAGACGGCCAAATGGACCTACGCGGTGGTCGACGGTGAGTTTTCCATGAACCCAAAGGGTGACGGCTTCAGCCTGACGATGGAAATTTAATCATGAGGGCTTGTTCGACGGCCCTTGCGCCTTGAATTACGTGTCGATCGTGTCGACCCTCTTTGGGGCGAGGCCTGAGATTCAGGGGTGGACCATGAGGAGGTGGCCATGAGAGGGGTCAATCGACGGGACTTTATCAAGACGGGAGCCGCTGGATTGGCAGCGGCAACGGTTGCCAGCGTAGCGCCGCCAACAAGCGCTTCCATGACAACGGAGTATCCGGCCATCGATGTGGCGGCGCTCGACACGTTGGAGCCGGGGGCAGAGGTTGCGTTTGAATATCCAGATGCCAATGCGCCGTCTGTTCTATTGCGTCTGAGGGAGGCAGTGCCTGGCGGAGTCGGTCCAGGAAAAGACATCGTTGCCTATTCCTTGTTGTGCACGCATAAGGGCTGCTCAGTGGATTTTCTGTCGGAGCGGCAAATGCTTGTTTGTCCCTGCCACTGGAGCAGCTTCGATCCAGCTAAGAAAGGGCGTCTTATAATCGGACAGGCAAGCCAATCGCTACCCATGGTCGAGCTTGAGGTCAGGGGCGGGATGGTTCGTGCGGTGGGGATGGACGGCCTGATTTACGGGCGTCACACCAATATTCTCTGAGGTTTGGGTATGAGCAACGCACCCCTACCACCGCCCAATGCTCAGGTCGTTGAGACCGTATGCCAATTCTGCATTGTTGGGTGTGGGTACCAGGTTTACAAGTGGCCGGTTGGAAAGGACGGTGGCCCCGGACCGGATCAAAACGCCATGGGTGTGGACCTCCGTGAGCAGCAGGGACCGGATGGCGATTGGATTTCGCCCAACATGCATGCGGTGGTGAAGGACAAGGCGGGCGCGTTCAACGTCGCGATCGTTCCGGACAAATCCTGTTCCGTTAACAGTGGACTGGCCTCGGTGCGCGGTGGCGGTCTGGCACAGACCCTCTATTCCCCGGATCGAGTTACCAAGGCGCGCCTCGGCATGCCGCAACTTCGCAAAGATGGTGGTTTTGCCGATGCCGAATGGGACGAGACGGTAGATTTAGGCGCGCGGGTTATCAAGGCCGTGATCGACCGATGGGGCCCCGATGCCGTCGGCATGAAGTTTTTTGACCACGGCGGCGGTGGTGGCGGGTTCGAGAACAATTGGGCTGTCGGGCGCTTCTTTTTTGAGGGCGTCGGGACCCGTACCGCGTCCATTCACAACCGACCCGCCTACAACAGCGAGGTGCATGCGGCAGGTGATGCCGGATTGGCGCCATTGACCAACGCGTATATCGATGCACAGCTTGCGGATACAATTCTGATCGTCGGCGCCAACCCGTACGAGACGCAAACCAACTATTTCCTGAACCATATGATCCCAAATTTGAATGGGGAATCGCTGGATTTGAAGCGGTCAACCTTCCCCGGCGAGAAGGTGGCGCCGGGCCGCATGATTATTATGGACCCACGTCGGACCATTTCGGTGGCGACCGCCGAAGCGGCGGCGGGCAAGGAAAATGTTCTACATTTGCAAATCGAGCCCGGCACGGATATTGCGGTTATGAACGCGATTGCGCGCACCGCTCTTGAACGTCGCTGGCACGATGTGGCTTTCATCAAAGAACGAGTAGAGTGGCAGACATTTGAAGCCTATCAGCGATCTTCACTAGGCTCCGACCGCGATGCGGTGACGGTTGTCTCCGAAGCTGCAGCGTTGGCGGGCATTGTGGAGGCTGACATATACAAAGCTGCAGAGTGGATCGCCAAGCCCAAGTCTGGTAGCGCCCGTCGCCGGACACTGTTTCATTACGAGAAGGGTCTGATCTGGGGCGTCAAAAATTATGAGAATATCGCGTCTATCGTCGATCTGGGACTACTGACTGGGAATGTGGGCAAACCGGGAACAGGGATTAGCCGGCTTGGTGGGCACCAGGAAGCCTACGTCCGTCCTCCTTATCCTGGTGGTCGGCCGGCCCTGAACGTGGATGAGGCCGCTCGGCGCGGTGAAGCCAAGGTTTTCTGGGTTGGCGGTTGTAATCCCGTCTTGACAACGTTGCGTGCCGAAGCTGTCGAAGCAAATTTAATTGAGCGCGGCGCTCCGGTCTCGAGGGCGATCGCCGAGACCGCGGACAAACCTATTGGTGAGCGAGTGGCGGCGATTGTCGAGGCCTTAAAGGCGGGCGGCATGTTCATTCTCGCCCAAGACCTCTATATGACGGCGACGGCCCGCCATGCTCATATGGTTTTACCGGCAGCACAATGGGGAGAGATGAACCTTACGTCCATCAATGGCGAACGGCGGCTGCGATTGTATCCTAAGTTCATGGATCCACCTGGCGAAGCGGAGCCGGACTGGGCCATCATGGGTAAATTCGCTCGTCGTCTCAACCAACTTTATAAGGACGACAACAATCCATTGATGGCGAATAAATTCCTCGACTTTGATTGGCGCGGCGATGAGGACGTGTTTATTGATGCGCGTTACAGCTACAAGGGGGATGGCAACGACCCCATGGAGGGTTATGCGGGTATCACCTATGATTTGCTTCGTGATCTTGGGAACAATGGCATTCAGACACCGGTCAGACTGGTCAACCGGGTGCCGGTGGGAACGGTCCGGCTATTTGAAGATGGCCGGTTTGGGACGCCGTCAGGTAAGGCTCGCTTCATACCGGCGCCCCGGCCTTGGCCCGGATATGCGGCCGCGGTTGAGCGCCAGCGGAAGACCTACCGGTTCTGGATCAACAACGGCCGGGTTAACCATATCTGGCAGACCAGCTACCATCACCGGCATATCGATTTTTATCGCGAGCGTTATCCCGTCCCCATGCTAGAGATGCATCCCGATGATGCGGCGGAGTTGGGCATTGCGCCAGGTGATGTCCTGCAGGTGTCAAACGACATGGGCTCGGTAGAAGCCATGGCTTATCCTTCGGACTCGGTCAAACGCAACCATGCGTTTATGCTTTTTGGACAGCCCCGGGGGGCGGCCGGCGATCTCGTTACCGATCACGTAGACCCGAAGACAACCATACCCTACTACAAAGGGGCATGGGCGGATATTCGCCGCAAGGGGGCCAAACCTGCGGAATTTGAGATGGCTTCGTTTTTGCCAAGGAATGTTGTGGAATGATCGGGCGTCGGTCCGTGCTGGTGGCCTTTGGTTTGCTGGTTGCAATCAACCTGGCCTCGCCAGTCCGTGCGCAATTAAAACCAGTGCCCGGTGCGGATCTTCGGGGTGCGGATCTTCAGGGGGCAGATCTATCCAATGCCAATTTAGCAGGGGCAAATCTTACTGGCGCGAACCTCTCTGGCGCGGACCTCAATGGAGCTGATCTTCGCGAGGCCTATCTCCGCGATGTGAACGCCGTTGGGGCTGATTTCACCAATGCGCAATTGGGGAGTGCTGATCTGACTCGTGCTGACCTGACAGAAGCAGTATTTCGGAACGCTAATTTAACGTTGGCGACCTTGGATGTAGCGTGGGTGGCAAAGACTGATTTCTCGAACGCACTGATGGCTGGCGTCCATATGTCGAAGGCACGGGGTGCGGAAGCGAATTTTCAAAAAGCTGTTTTATCAGCCGCGAACCTAAGTCAGTCCGTATTCGTGGATGCGAACTTTGCCGAGGCTGACTTGGGCAGCCGTGGACAAGGTCATCCAGGGCCTGGCGGGGCGGTCCTTCGCGGCACGGATTTCAGCGGCGCCGATCTTTCCAAAACCAATCTGGTTAATGCCAAGCTGAACCAAGCCATACTTAGGAATACTGATTTTCGCGGTGCCAAAATGGGCTTTGCGGATTTAAGCTGGAGCCGCGCTGATGGTGCCAATTTTGCCGATGCGGATATGGGATGGGTCCGTGCCTATGCCGCGGGTATGAAGAGGGCTGGTTTTCGCGGCGCCAAGGTGTCGTTAGCCCAGTTCTCAGGCGCGGATCTGCGAAGCGCGGATTTTTCCAAAGCCCAATTCCAAAGAACAGATTTCACCCAGTCAAATCTGGATGGAGCGGTCTTTGACGATATCGACTTGGAAGAGGTTTATATCCGGGCCGCACGCAATGTGCCGGCTAAATTGATGGGAAGGAACGGCGAGTGAGCGAAGTGAGAGAGAACCCCATCGAGGAGACGCCTTCGTCCGAAGAGAATAGTGGCCCGCCCCAAAACAGCTTGTTGTCGGCTATGGCTGGCGAATACTTCGGGACTTTCGTGCTCGTGTTCTTTGGCGTGGGGTCGGTTAACGCGGCTGTGGCCACCGGCGCGCAAGCTGGATTGTGGCAAGTGGCGGTGGTTTGGGCGGTTGGCGTTAGCCTTGGTATTTACACGGCAGCATCGCTGTCCGGCGCGCATATCAACCCCGCAATCACGGTCGTCGCTGCCGTCTACGACAAGTTTCCCTTACGCCGAGTCGTCCCCTATTGGGTGGCCCAGGTTGCTGGCGCGGCGACGGCTTCGATCGTGTTGTACGGGATGTTCTCCGAGGCGATTATTGAGTTTGAGCGCCTGCACGGTCTATTGCGCGGTGGCCCGGGCAGCGAACTGAGCGCTATGATGTTCGGCGAATACTTCCCCAATCCAGCTGTGTTCGGCTCTGCAGAGGATGCTTGGCGGATCATCACACCGCAGTCTGCTTTCATCGCAGAGATGGTGGGCACGGCTATGTTGGCCTTCCTGGTCGCCACGGTGACACACGATCGTAACACGTCGAAACCACCCTCCGCCATGGGCGCAGTGATAATCGGGTTGGGCGTGGCCGCCATTATTTCCGTAGTGGCGCCACTGACCCAGGCGGGGCTCAATCCGGCGCGCGACTTTGGGCCTCGTTTAGTGGCCTATTTTCTTGGTTGGGGTGAGATTGCTATACCCGGGCCGCGCAACGGCTTCTTCACCGTCTACATTGTCGCGCCCATCGTTGGTGCGCTGATCGGCGGTGGAATATACCGCCTCATCGCCCGGCGCTACCCGAAAGCCTGATTACCGATACGAGAGGCCTCCATGCGTGAGCGTCTCGCCCCCATCTCGATGGCGCATCTCTGGGGCCTCCGCAAGTTGCGGTGAGAACAAGTCCAGTCTAATCTATTTCCGTCGTCATAATAATTAAAAGTTGATATTTCTATATTTCTAATTATATCGAAATGTAGAACGCTCACACGGGCGACCATAACCGATCGGGAGGGCGCGTTATGAACGAGATGTCGAGAGATCTAGGGACCAAGCTTGCCGAGATAAAAGGCGCGGAGGTCATCAAGAGTTTTTGCTACACCTGCCCCTGGCAGTGCCCGACGGAGGTCTTCGTCCGCGATGGCAAGATCGTCTATCAGAAAGGCAATCCGGAATCGCCCAACAATATAGGCGCGCGCTGCGCCAAGGGAATGGCGAGTTGGTATGTCAGCCAAGACCCAGATCGCCTAACCCACCCGCTCCTTCGTACCAATCCCAAGGGCGAGCGTGGCGAGTTCAAACAGATTTCTTGGGATGAAGCTTTTCAATTTATAGCCGATAAGCTCAAGCATATCGCCGACGAATGGGGACCGGAGGCAGTTGCGCTGACATGTCATCATGACCCGAACACGGTGTTCTATCATCATCTCCTAAAAGACCTTTACGGGTCACCTAATATGTACGCCCATACATCCGGGTGTGAACAGGATCGGCGATCCGCATGCCTCACGCTGTTCGGTCATGTGTTCCCCATGCATGATTTCGTCAATTCAAAGTATGTGATGCTTTGGGGTATGAATAACCTGGGGGCCAATCAGGGCCTTTGGGAAAGCCGTGACCTGATTGAAGCTCAGTCGAAAGGTTGTCGATTGGTGGTTGTTGATCCGAATTTCACGGAGACCGCACAGAAAGCTGATGAATGGGTTCCTATCCGGCCCGGCACAGACGGCTCTATGGCATTGGCGATGTGTCGAGTGATCATCGATGAAAAGCTGTATGATGAGGAGTTTGTCACCAAGTACTGCGAAGGCTTTACCGGTTTCCGCGATCATCTCCACGAAAAAGGTTATACACCCGCATGGGCAGAAGAGATTTGTGGCATTGAGGCCGAGACGATTGCCCGGCTGGCGCGCGAGTTCGCAACGACGAAGCCGGCCATGTCGGCGATATTTAAGGGTTCGGGTTATTACACCAACGGTCACGATGCGGGCCGGGCATGTTATATACTTGATGCTATCTGTGGCGAGGTCGACAAGCCCGGGAATATTCATTTGAAGGATTGGGCGCCGTTGGGCGCTCCGGTGGAGATACCGGAAGACGCAATCCATACGCCAGAAAAAGATCCCCTTCACGTTGCCATGGGGTATCCATTGGCCCCGGATCTCCCCAACTCGAAATTGCCGGATGCCGTGATCAATGGGGCCCCCTATCCGATTAAGGGTCTTTTCGTCCATTCTACAAATCCAGTCATGAGCGATCCGAATAAGGAACGTGTTCTTGAGATGTTTAAGCATCTAGAGTTGGCCGTTTCCTGCGAGCTTTATTTGTCGGAAACTTCATTGGAATGCGACATTGTGCTTCCGGAAACTTCATTCCACGAGCAGGCGGAAATTCGTCAAGGAATGTGGTTGGGGCCCGAAGTGGTTCTTTGCCAGCCCGTCGTGGACAGGGTTGGCGAATCGAAACCGCCCTACGAAATCGTTAAAGGTATCGCAGAAAAAATGGGTTGGGGTCAGCATTTCCCATACGAAAAGTGGGAGGACTGGGGTGAGGTGGCGATGAAGGACGTGCCCATGAGCCTCAGTGATCTCAAACAAAAAGGCTTCTGGGCAGGCCCCATCGAGTATAACCGGGTGCCCAAGGGCCTGCCTACGCCGTCGGGCAAGATAGAAATCTATTCCACGGATTACGAGAAAGCAGGTTTTAATCCCTATCCAGAGTTTGTTCAGCGTAGTGTCATCCCCGATGATGAATACCCGCTGCAATTGACCCACTCCAAGCTCTCCATGCACTGCAATATCGTCACCCAAAATAACCCTTTGCTGATGGAGGTCTGCGGGGAAAACTGGGTTGAGATCAATAGTGCGGATGCTGCCAAATACGGGATTGTCGACGACAGTTACGTGGTTGTTGAATCGCCTAAGGATAGCATCACTATTCTTGCAAAGGTGGTCGAGGGGCTGGTGCCCGGTTGTGTCAGTGTTCGCCACGGCCACGGCTTTGGCCATTGGGCTATGGGATCGACGGCCAAGGGCAAGGGTGCGCACTCGAACAATTTGATGGACACGTACACAAATCCGGTCACGGGCGCCAACTGCTACAACGAATGCAAAATCCGCATTCGTCCGGCTGGATAAGGGAGGCGATTATGCAGCACGGCTTTTATTTTGACCACAAACGTTGCGTGAAGTGCCACGCCTGTGAAATCGCCTGCAAGACCTGGAATGAAGTTGATGTGGGACCACGCTGGCGCGAAGTCGTGAAGATTGAGACCGGTACGTTTCCTGACGTCAAGGCCATGAATGTCTCCATGGCATGCATGCATTGCGGAGATGCGCCGTGTCGAAACGCTTGTCCGGTAACCGCTATTACGAAGCGAGCTGAGGATGGTATCGTCGTTGTTGATCAAAACAAGTGCATCGGCTGCGGGTTCTGCGCGTGGGCTTGCCCTTTCAATGCGCCGCAGTTGTCGGCAGCGGCAGGTAAGATGGAAAAATGTAATTTTTGTCAGACGCCAGGCAAGGAACGGCCCTTAGACATGCCACGTGCTTGTGAGGAAATTTGTCCGACAGGTGCAATCCAATCGGGCTCAATGGCCAAGCTGGCAAACCAGGGTCGAGAGAAGGCGGCAAAACGATTGGGAGGTTCTGATATGAGCGGGTTCCCATCTCTGATGGTTGGTGCACATCAACAGTTTGGCCCCGGTGGTGATGACTAATGTTTCCATGGCCATGTGCTATACGCATGACACTAGCCCGAAATGCATATCGACATCGTTATGAGTTGGTATCTAGACTGGCATGATATGATATTTTGACTAGCGTTGATCTTTGATGCTATCCGCTATCTGCATGATGGGCAGTGGAGCTCAGCAGTATAAGAGAAAAGTTGGGGGATTTGATGGCTGCTATTATTGAGCGGGTTATGTCACCGCAGCGCAAGCGGACTTTTGATGCAATGAACCTGCGTGAACCTGATCGAGTTCCAGTGGCATTATGGGGCACGGTCGAGGGATACCAACATCTCCGCCGTGGCTTAGGTATGGAACTCAATGAAAACCCGATGAATTACCGTACCGGTTCTACCACGTGGACCGCTGACGTTAGCTTTGAGTTGGATCTCGCCGAAAAACTGGATCTGGACTTTGTTCGTATTTCCATGTCGCCCCCGGGGGGCTCGCCGGGTTTTCGTGAGATTCGCAAAGGTGAGTTTCCCTTTAAGCTGGATATCGATGTCCCCGATGGTGAATACATAAATTGCGACGAGTGGGGGGTTATTCGTAAATGGACACCTCATGAGAATGGTGGCTATTGGGAAATGGTTGGCTACCCTCTTCTGCACGCGACAAGTGCGCCTTTGGAAGAGGGAATTGAGATTTTAAAGTCCTTCCCTTGGCCTGATCCACGCGATGAGGGCTGCTTCCATGATTCGCCCATCCCCGGCATGGACATGAGGACCTATTGCAAATACGTCCAAGAAGAGACGCCTTTCGCGCTCATGGGGCAGGCTGGCCGTGGTGGCTTGTTTGAACAAGCAAAGTACATGGTTGGCTATGCGAAGATCTTTTCTGATTTTATTGAATCGCCTGAATTTTTAGAAGAGTTGCTGGTTAAGCTCACGGATCTAGAAATTGAGTTCAACAAAACGATGATCGACGTTTGTGGTGAGTATATCGACTGGATCCGAATGAGCCCCGAAGATCTGGCAAGTGAGAAAACCTCGTTTTTGTCGTTAAAAATGTTCCAGCGCCAATTGATGCCGCATTACCATCGAGCTTTTACTGAGACGAAGGATTATTTTCTCAAGAAAAATCCGAACGGAAAGATCCAATTTCATAGTTGCGGTGCCATTCCCACCTCGTTCATGGAGGGCCTGCTGAGCGGCACAACACCCGAAGGCTCACAGTGCGTTGACGGTTTCGATCCGGTGCAGCCAAAAGCCGCTAGGCATTCGGGCCCCCGATCGAAAAAAATAATGCTGGGCGACCGAATGTTTTTTTACGGTGGGATTGACGTCCAGGAAACTTTGCCCTGGGGGACGGAAGAGGAGGTTCGCCAGGAAGTTCGCCAGCGCATCTGGGAGCTTGGCAAGGGCGGCGGATACCTGCTGAGTTCCTCCCATCGTTTGGAGCACGACGTCCCGGTAGAGAACACTCTTGCAATGATCGACGAAGCGCACGAATACGGTGTTTATCCATTGCCGGAGCAACCGCCTGAAGGTGCTGATGTCGGCGACGATCTGCCAGAACTGCAACGCTGAAGGAAACTTTTACGGCGCTTGGCGTCACTTGATCGGTTAGCGAGAGAAGAAAATGCCTTTGGAAATCGAAACAGAAATTGAACACGACCTTGAAGATCTCAAGAAAAACATTGAGACGACCCGCGAAACTGATCGCTGGAGCGATGCGCCAGCCGACGTGAAGGAGTTATTTCATGTCCTCGAGTGGAATATCATCGAGGGCGAGCATTTTGATACCAAAGAATTGATCGACGAAGCTTTGGAGAAAGATTGTACGGCGCGGACTATGATCGCCGGCCCCATGGCTACCGGCATCGCCGAGGTGGGACGTCGCTTCAAGATGGATGAGTATTTCCTGCCCGAAGTAATGATGTCAGCCAAGTGCATGCACGCGGCCCTTGAGGTGTTGAAGCCGCTAATCGTTGCCGAGAAGACAGAAGACGTGGGCACGGTTGTTGTTGGTACGGT
>MDTD01123439.1_pt1 | contig 12021 bp, 9 predicted proteins | sample 811221 | NCBI WGS metagenome assembly MDTD01 (sample SAMN05326646, study PRJNA326480) | marine metagenome | isolation source: seawater | place: Pacific Ocean: South West | collected 2011 | reverse complement strand
GGCGATGTCGAAGGCGGTGCCGTGGTCGACCGAGGTGCGCTGGATGGGAAGGCCCAGCGATACGTTCACCGTCGTGTCGAAGGCGATCAGCTTCACCGGGATGTGGCCCTGGTCGTGATACTGGGCGACGACGAGGTCGAACTCGCCCTGGGAGGCCCGGTAGAAGACGGTGTCGGCCGATATCGGACCCTTCGCGTCGATGCCCTCGGCCCTGGCCGCTTCGACGGCCGGGGCGATCTCGTCGATGTCCTGCCGTCCGAAGATGCCGCCTTCACCGCAATGGGGGTTGAGTCCCGCGACAGCGATCCTGGGACGGGCGAGCCCCAGGCGTTTCAAGTGGGCGTTGCCGGCGCGAATCGTCTCCAGGACCCGCGCCTTCTTGGTCCGCTCGATCGCGTCGGCGAGCGCGACATGCGTCGACACGTGTACGGTCGAGAGCTTCTCGGAGGCGAGCAGCATGAACGACGAGGGCGAGCCGGTCAGATGGGCGAGCAGTCCGGTATGGCCGTCGAAGTGGTGCCCGGCTTCATGCATCGCCGCCTTGTTGAGCGGCGCCGTGACGATGACGGCGATGTCGCCGGCCTGGGCAAGCTCGACCGCGCGGACCACACAGTCGTAAGCGGCCTGTCCGCTCGCGGCGCTGATCTCGCCGTCCTTGGCGCCTTCGCCGACGAAGACCTCGCTGATCCGCACCGTATCGGCGTCCGTGGGCGTGCCGGTGGTGAAGGAAAGGCCGGTTCCCGTCACCTCGGCCGCACGCGCCATGACTTTGGGGTCGCCGATCACGATGCTCGCCCGGCGGTCCTCCGCCGGCAGGTCGCGTAGCGCCTTGCAGATGATCTCGGGGCCGATGCCGCTGGGGTCGCCCATGGTGATGCCGATGGCATCCATGTCGCTGCTCCTGTTCGTCGCTCTGGTGTCTTCGCCGCCGCCGAGGTTGATGATAGGTTTCGCCCTCCCTGCTCACAAGGGCTGGGACGAGAACGAAATTCGCGCCTTCGTTGCGACAGGGAAGGCGCAGACGCTGTTGCGGGAGGAAGCATGGCGGACTACCGGATCGCCGCGATCGGCGGCGACGGCATCGGGCCCGAAGTGGTGCGTGCCGGAATCGAGGTGCTGCGCGCGGCGGAGCAGCGGGAGGGCGGCTTCTCGCTGACCTTCGAGACGTTCCCATGGGGATCGGACTACTACTTCGAGCACAGCCGGATGATGCCCGACGACGGGCTGGAGACGCTGAAGCCCTTCGACGCCATCTATTTCGGCGCCGTCGGGGACATGCGCCTGCCCGACGACGTGACGTTGTGGGGACTTCGCCTCAAGATCTGCCAGGGCTTCGATCAGTACGCCAACGTCCGGCCGGCGCGGGTCCTCAAAGGAGTCACCAGCCCTCTCCGCAATCCCGGCAATCTCGACTGGGTCATCGTCCGCGAGAACTCGGAGGGCGAGTATTCGGGGGCCGGCGGCCGGGTCCATCGCGGCCTGCCGGAGGAGGTCGCGGTCGATGCCTCGGTCTTCACTCGGACCGGCTGCGAGCGCATCCAGCGTTTCGCCTTCGAGCTCGCACGCAAGCGGCCACGGAAGAAGCTGACCCTGGTCACCAAGTCCAACGCCCAGCGCCACGGCATGGTGATGTGGGACGAGATTTTCGCCGCGCTGAAGGGCGACTATCCCGATGTCGAGACCGACAAGGTGCTGGTGGACGCGGCGACCGTCCGCATGACGCTCCACCCCGACAGCCTGGACGTGATCGTGGCCAGCAACCTCCACGCCGATATCTTGTCGGACTTGGCCGCAGCACTTTCGGGCAGCATCGGCGTTGCGCCGACGGCGAACCTGAACCCCGAAGGCAGGTTCCCGTCGATGTTCGAGCCGATCCACGGCTCGGCACCCGACATCGTCGGCAAGAACGTCGCCAACCCGATCGGCACTTTCTGGACCGCCGCCTTCATGCTGGAGAGTTTGGGCGAGGCGAAGGCAGGCGCCCGGATCATGCGGGCCGTCGAGCGGGTGACCAGCGCGGGATCGCCGCTCACCCCCGATCTCGGCGGCAACGCGACCACCGACGACGTCACCCGCGCGGTCTGCGAGGCCATCGCCGGGGAGAACGAATAAGGCGGACGAAACAGTCTTGTCGTCATCGCGAGGCCCGAAAGGCCATGGCGATCCAGATGCCGAAGCCTCGGTCCCTCTGCTTTCCGGATCGCCGCGCTCCCTGCGGTCGCTCGCGATGACGGAGCTTGAGAGGGCAGCGGCGGAACGGCGCCGGGTGTTTACGCGGCGAGCTTGTCATCCTCCGACCATATTCTGGCCGGCATTCGGCTGCTTTTCGCCCGTATCGGTAGTGCGAGAGCCGATCCGACGAGAGGAGAATTCATGCACCGATCCCTTTCCGCCGCGCTGAGCACGGCCGGCGTCGCCACATCCTTGCTTGCCGCGCCCTTCGCGGCGGCCGAGGACATGAAGCTCGATCGCGTGGTCCTGTCGACCGGCGGGGTGGGGTATTTCGAGTTCGCGGGCTCGATCGCCGGGGCCTCGACCCTGACCCTCGATGCGCCTGTCGATTCGGTCGACGACATCCTGAAGAGCCTCGTCGTCTTCGACCGCTCCGGCCTCGTCGCCCAGGTCTCGCTGCCCGGTCGCGCGCCGCTCGACCAAGTGTTCCGCGATCTGCCGTTTGATCAAAGCGCGCTGTCTTCGCCCGACGCGCTGCTGAACGCGCTTGAGGGGGCGGAGGTCAAGGTCGGCGGTAGCCGCAGCCTCGAAGGCAAAGTATTGAGCGTCCTGCCCGAGCAGGCGATGCTGGAGGACGGTCGTACGATCACCTCCCATCGCGTGACCCTGATGACCGCGGCCGGGTTGCAGCAGTTCATTCTGGAAGAAGCGGAGTCGGTGCAGTTCGCCGATCCCGACCTGCAGGCCGAGGTGAATGCCGCGCTGGAGGCGGTCGCCGCCTATCGCGCTACCGACACCCGGCCGATCGCGGTGTCGGTCACGGGGATGGAGCGGCGCGAGGTTCGGGTCGGCTACGTCGTCGAAGCCCCGTTGTGGAAGACCACCTACCGGCTGGTGCTCGACCCTGAAAGCGAGACGAGCCGCGTCCAGGGCTGGGCCGTGCTGGAGAACATGAGCGGCACCGACTGGGAAGCCGTCGACCTCACTCTGGCGTCGGGAAATCCGGTGACCTTCAGGCAGGCGCTCTACGAGGCCTATTACGTCGACCGACCGAGCGTGCCGGTGGAGGTTTTCGGCCGTGTCCTGCCGCGTGCCGATGACGGCAGCATGCCGATGGCCAAGGCCGCCATGGACCGGGCCGAGCGCGAAGAGAGCTTCATGGCCCGGAGCGCGCCCGCGCCGGCTTTGATGGCGGAGTCGGCCGCGGGCGCGCCGCCGCCCGTGCCCGAACCTTCGCGCGGCGCTGTGGCGACGGAGAGCGACGAAGCGGCCGCGCAGGTGGCGTTTCACCTCTCGCGCCGGATCGACTTGGAAGCCGGTCATTCGCTGACCCTTCCCATCATCGACAAGCCGGTGCCGGCCGAACAGGTGGCGCTCTATCAGCCCGACACCCACGCGGCGCACCCGCTGGTCGGCGTCCGTCTTTCCAACGAGACCGGCTCGGCGCTCCCGCCGGGCGTCCTCACCCTCTATCAGAAGGGCGACGAGGGGCTCCGCTATGTGGGCGATGCCCAACTCGATTCTTTTCCGAAGGCAGAGGAGCGGATCGTGAGCTTCGCCCTCGATCTCGACACGCGGGTCGACGTCGAGCGCGACAGCACCGATGCCGTCACGAAGGCGACGCTGGCCGATGGCGTCCTGCGGCTGACCCGCCGTCTGGAGGAGACCGCGCATTACCGCGTCGCAGCTCCTTCCGACGAAGGACGGACGATGATCATCGAGCATCGTCGGCGGCCGGGCTGGGACCTCGCCGTGCCGAAGGACGGGGTCACCACCACAGACGACTTCTACCGGATCGAGCGGGTGCTTGCGGCCGGCGAGCAGGCGACGATCGACGTCACCCTGGTGCGGCCGGTGAGCGACCGCATCGAGGTCGGCACGGTATCGGCCGACCGGCTGGCGGCATTGGCCGACGCAGCCACCCTGTCGCCCGAAACCCGCGACGTCTTCACCAGGATTGCCGAATTGAAACGCTCGGTCGAACGGCAGCAGAACGCCATCGACCGCATGGAGAACGAGCGGGCCCGGCTTCTGGAGGAGCAGACACGTCTTCGCGAGAACCTTCAGGCGGTGCCGGCAGATACCGACCTCCACCACCGCTATCTCGCCTCGCTCGATCGGCAGGAAGACCAGATCGAGTCCCTGGCCCAGGAACGGAGCGCCGCGGAACAGGCGTTGCGTGAGGCGCGCGCAGCACTCGGCGATTACCTATCGAGCGCAAAGCTTTAGGACGAGTTTTCCAGACTGACATATGTCGTCGTTGCCCCCGCGAAGGCGGGGCCCATGCGGGCGGTACGGCCTGTGGGTTCCCGCCTGCGCGGGAACGACGTATGAATGGGGAAAGAGAGACGGAGGGGGAAGGAACGACCATGAATGCGATTTGCCGAGGCATTGTCGCCGTTGCGGCGATGCTGGCGCCCGCGGCCGCTGGCGCCGTCGAGACGGTCCGCAACGACCATTACCTGCCGAGCCCGACGGACGAGGGCGTCGTCGTGCATGTCGCCGAGAAGTACGCGGTGACCGGCTCACCGGAGACGGCGCGGAAGGCCGTGCTGTTCGTTCATGGCGCCACCTATCCGGGGACGTCGTTCGACCTGCCGGTGCCGGGCTACAACTGGATGGACTACGTCGTCGCGCATGGCTGGTCGGCCTACTATGTCGACATCCGCGGCTACGGCGGGTCGTCGCGGCCGGCGGCGCTCGATGAACCTGCGTCCGCCAACCCGCCTTATGCCCGTGCGACGGACGCGGTGCGCGATATTGCGGTGGCCGTCGACTTCATCCGCAAGCGGGCCAAGGTCAGCAAGGTCTCGCTGATCGGCTGGTCGTGGGGGACGGTGACGACGGGCATGTTTACCGCCAGCAACAATGCCCTGGTCGACAAGCTGGTCCTCTACGCCCCGGTCTATTCCTACGAGCACCCGGTTCTGGGGCCACGCCTCGCCGATCCCGACAATCCCGCTCAGATCAATCCCGCCCTCGGTGCCTACCGGACCGTTACGCCGGACTCGGCGCGGCAGCGTTGGGAGGAGCAGATCGTTCCGGAGAACAAGGACCTGTGGCGCGAGCCGGGTATCTTCGAGACTTGGTACGACGAGATTCTCGCCACCGATCCCAAGGCCTATGAGACCGATCCGCCGCAACTTCGCGCACCGAACGGCGTGTTGGTCGATGCGTTCTCGATCTTCAGCGGCAAGCCGGTCTACGACGCCTCCCAGATCGGCGTCCCGACCATGATCATCCGCGGCGCTTCCGACCCGACGGCGACCGATGCCGACGCGCAAGGCCTGTTCGCGCGCTTGGGCAGCGACACCAAGCGCTACGTGATGATCGCCAACGGCACCCACTTCATCAGCCTGGAGAAGGTGGCGCCGCAGATGTTCCGCGAGGTCCAGACCTTCCTCGACGAGTAGGCGCCGTTCCCCCTCCCAACCGTCCCCCTAAAGGGAGAGGGCTATCGTCCCCGCGATTCTTCTTCTCCCTCTCCCTTCAGGGGGAGGGCCGGGGAGGGGCCGGCTCCGACTTCGGCCGCCGACGCCTCAACTCTCCTTGTAGAGCGCACGGGCCTGCATGTAGCCGTAGTCGCTGGTCGGGGCGATGCCCATCGCCTCCTTCCGGAACTTGGCCCAGCTCTCGTAGATACGGCGGTTGATCTCGCCCTCCGCCGCGGTCTCGGCGACGACGTCGAGGCCGTGGCGCATCGTTTCCCGGAACACGTCGTCCGGGAAATGGCGAAGCTGGACGCCGTGTTTCTCGATCAGCGTCTGCAGGGCGGAGCCGTTGGCTGCGGTGAAGTCGGCCAGCATGCGGGTGTTCTCCGCCGCCGCGCAGTCGCGAACGATCCGCTGCAGGTCCTTGGGCAGGGCTTCGTAGGCCTCCAGGTTGACGATCATCGACAGGCAGGCGCAGGGCTCATGGAAGCCGGGCCCGTAATAGTACTTGGTGACCTTGTAGAACCCGAAGGCGAGGTCGTTCCAGGGTCCCACCCATTCGGCGGCGTTGATGACGCCCGATTGGAGGGCCGGCATGATCTCGCCGCCGGGCATGTTCACCGAGGTGCCGCCCAGCCGATTGACGACCTCTCCGCCGAGGCCGGGAATGCGCATCTTGAGGCCCTTGAAGTCGTCGAGGCTGTTGATCTCGTTCTGGAACCAGCCTCCCATCTGACAGCCGGTGTTCCCAGCCGGCCAGGCGCGGAGGCCGTATTCTCCATAGAGCTCGTCCCAGAGCTCCTGCCCGCCGCCGGAATAGATCCAGCCGTTATGTTCCTGGGCGGTCAGGCCGCCGGGCACGGTGCCGAAGAACGGCGTGCTCTTGTTCTTGCTGACCCAATAGACGGGCGCGTCATGACCGCATTCCGCATGGCCGTCGCGGACGGCGTCGAACACTTCGAAGGCGGGGACCAGCTCGCCCGCGGCATAGAGCTTGACGGTGAGGCGTCCCTCGGAGGCTTCGGTGATCGAGTCGGCGAGGCGCTGCGCACCCGTCCCCAGGCCCGGAAAGTTCTTGGGCCAAGTCGTCACCATCTTCCAGTGGAAAGTCTGCTGGGCGATCGCCGGGGCGGGAAAGGCTCCGGCGCTGCCGGTCGCGGCAGCGACCGCCGCCCCCTTGAGAAAGGATCGGCGTTTCATCTGACTACTCCCCTTGGCTCTTCCGTTTTTCTCGCCGGCTCTGCGGCCGGATTCTCAGCCTATGGCAAATGCGGGAGCTTCGGTTAGGTTTCTCCGCCTGAACGGCACAACGACAACGGGGGAAGGCGATGGGAGAGGCGGTCTACCGCGACTATGACCAGGAGGGGCTCGACGCCCAGTACAACAACCGCAAGCGCTTCCCCGACTACATCGACCGCTTCGCCGCCTGGGCGGAATGGAGCGTCGAGACGCGCAAGCGCCGCAAAGGCTTCCTCGACATTCCGTTCGGCGACCAGCCCACCGAGACGCTGGACATTTTCCCCGCCGAGCAGCCGAACGCGCCGATCTACGTCTTCGTCCATGGCGGCTACTGGTATTCGCTCGACAAGAGCGACCACAGCTACGTCGCCGACGGCATGGCGCCGAACGGCGTCACCACTGTCGTCAACAACTATGCGCTGGCCCCCGACCACGACATGGACGAGATCGTCCGCCAGAACCTCGCGGCGATGGCGTGGCTCTATCGGCATGCGCGGGATTACGGCGCCGATCCCGACCGCATCTATGTCTGCGGTCATTCGGCCGGCGGGCAGCTCGCAGCGATGATGCTGGTCTGCGACTGGCCGAGCTTCGCCCCCGACCTGCCGGCGGGGATCATCAAGGGCGTCTGCGCGATCAGCGGCCTGTTCGACCTGGAACCGATCCAGCTCAGCTACCTGAACAAGACTCTCAAGATGACGCCGGAGATGGCGATCCGGAACTCACCGATCAGGCAGAGCTATCCGGTCGAGGCGCCGCTGCTGGTGGTGCCCGGCGAAGACGAGTCCGAGGAATATCACCGCCAGAGCAGCGCGATGGTGGCGTTCTGGGAAAAGCTCGGCTATCCGGCGGAGCTGCTGGTGCCGAAGGGCCTCGACCACTTCTCGCTGGTCGATTCCTTCGGCGATCCCGAGAGCCCGCTGATCCAGCGCCAGCTCGCGGATATCCGGGCGCTGTGAGCGCGGACCGTCATCGCGAGCCCTGAAGGGGCGTGGCGATCCAGACTGCCGGCGCCGACTGGATTGCTTCGCCTACGGCTCGCAATGACAACGAGGGTCGGGCTGGCGCTACTCCTGCGGCTTGAGGACGATCTTGCCGCCGCGGCTGCCGCGCTCGGCGTGGTCGAGGGCGGCGGCGATGTCGCGCAGCGGATAGGTCGCGGCGACCGGCACGTCGATGGCGCCCTCGGCGACCATGGCGGCAATCTTGGCGTAGAGACCGGTGATCTCGTCGCGCGTGTGCCGACGCAATCCGGTCGGCAGCCAGAAGCCGTGCATCGACACGTCGTAGAAGATCGAAAGCTCGGCCGGCAGGCGTGGGTCATCGCCGCTCAACAGGCCGTAGCAGACGACCTTGGCGCCCTCGCTTAGACAGGAGGCGATATGGGCGGTGGACACGCCGCCGACGGCGTCGATCGCCAGCCTGACCGGCCCGCCGATGCCTGCGGCGAGGATACGCTCGGGCAGGTCCGGCCCATCGACCAGCACCATGTTGGCGCCCAGAGCGGTCAGCCCTTCGCCGGCGGCTTCGCTGCGGACGACGTTGATGGTCTTGATTCCGCGAGCCTTGGCGAAAGCGATGACGTGACGCCCGACGGCGGAGTTGGCGGCGTTCTGGATGACCCAGTCGCCTTCCTTGAGATCGACATAATCATCGAGCATCAGCCACGCGGTCGGCGGATTGACCGACATCATCGCCGCCTGCTCCGGGTCCGTGCCCGCGGGCAGGGGGATCACACTCTTCGCCGGGACGACCACACGCTCGCTCCACATACCCGGCGCTCGCGCCATCGCCACCAGGGTACCCGGCGCGAGCTTCGCTTCGGACCCGGCCTCCGCCACGACGCCGGCGCCCTCGACCCCGCCCCAGGACGGCAGCGGCGGGACATTCTCGCCATGCCCGTATTTCCCGTAGCACTTCAGGACGTCCGCGGGATTGATCGGCGTCGCGAGGACGTCGACCGCCACCTCGTCCGGCTGTAGCGCCGGCGGCTGGACGTCGACCAGTTCCACCACCTCGCTAGGCTTGCCCCAGCGGCTGAATCGGGCACGTTTGACCATGTCGGGATAGGCTCCTCAGCCGGCGCTTGATTTGGCACGACCATACCAGCATTTGGAGGCGAACGTCCCGCACAGCCCGCGTTTCGGAAAGGACAGCTTGAATGCCGTATCGACTGCGTCACGGTGAAACCGTGGCAACCGGAATTCCGAGAATCGTTCGCGAGCAGATCGATCGGGCTCTTCTCGATGCCGCGGAACTCGAACGTGCCGAGGCGGTTCATCAGGTGCGCAAGCGGTGCAAGAAGATCCGCGCCGTGTTGCGGTTGGTGCGCGGGCCCCTGGAGCAGGACGACCTCTATACCCTGGAAAACGCCTGGTATAGAGACACCGCGCGGCGTCTCTCAGGAGTTCGTGATGCCGACGCGATGATCGAGACGTTCGACAAGCTGGTGGGACCCGGCGACGAGTCACCGGTGTTCGGCAGTGTGCGATCCGGTCTGATCGCACGCCGTGATCGCGCCGCCGATGATGCGGGGGATGTGACGGAGCGGCTGCTGGCTGCGGCTTCGGCCTTGCGCGAGGGCGCGCTGCGAGTCGGGTCGTGGCGGATCAGCGAAGACTTCGAAACGATCGTGCCGGGGCTGACGAAAACCTATCGCCGGGGTCGGACGGCGATGGAGGTCGCCTATGACAGCCCGTCGACGGCGCAGTTCCACGAATGGCGGAAGCGGGTCAAGTATCACTGGTATCATTGCCGGGTGCTCGAAGGTCTGTGGAAACCGGTCATGGCAGGGCGTGTGAAGGCGCTCAGCGACCTTTCCGATCGTCTTGGCGACGACCACGACCTGGGCGTTCTTTCGGAGACGCTGACTGCGGCCCCGCAGGACTTCGCGGAAGGAGGCGGGTTGGCCGCGGTTCTCGGCATGGCCGAGCGACGGCGTCAGGAACTGCAGGCGGACGCGCGTATCATCGGCGAGAAGGTCTATGCCGAGAAGGCCAAGGCCTTCAGCTCGCGCTGCCGTCACTACTGGGAGGCCTGGTGTCGGGAGGACGAAGCACAGATTTCTCCTGCGGCCGAGGCGGCTGAGTGATTCGGTGGACAGCGCCCAAGCGGCTCATCGCCTGAGTGCCTTCGGGTCCAGGGCGTCCTGCAGACCGTCGCCGAGGAAGTTGAAAGCGATCACGGTGAGGAAGATCAGGACGCCGGGATAGAAAGCGAGCGCCGGGGCTTCGTAGATCAGCTCCTGCGCGTTGTTCAGCATGTTGCCCCAGCTGGCGATGGGGGGCTGGATGCCGAGGCCTAAGAAGCTCAACACCGATTCGAGCAGGATGATCGTCCCCACCGACAGCGTCGTCGCGACGATGATCGGCGAGATGGCGTTGGGCAGGATGTGGCCGAACATGATGCGGAGGCTGCCCGCCCCCTGGCTCACTGCCGCCAGCACGTATTCGCGTTCGCGGAGGCTCAAGGTGGCGCCGCGGACGAGGCGGGCGACGGTGGTCCAGCCGACCAGGGCGATGATCAGGACGATGCGGTAGAGGCTGGTCTCCGGCGAGGTGGCGAGGTCGGGCGGCAGGCCCAGCTTGCCGAGGTCGACGGCGGCCATGACGATCAGCAGCGGAAGCAGCGGCAGGGCGATGACGCTGTCGGTGATCCGCATCAGCAAGGCATCGAGCCAGCCACCGAAATAGCCGGCGAACAGGCCGATCACGGTCCCGATCAGCCCGGCGATCAGGGCAGTGACCAGCCCGACGATCAGCGAGACCCGGCCGCCGTAGAGAAGCCTCAGCAGCACGTCGCGGCCGAGTTCGTCGGTGCCGAGCGGATGGTCGGCCGAGGGCGGGGCGAAGCGATTCAGAAGGTCGACGTCGTTGGGGTCGAGGCCGAGGGCGCCGGCGAACAGCGGTGCCGCGGCCACCAATACGACGAGCACGAAGAGAAGGACGGCGCTCGCCACCGCCATACGGTGCTCGAGGAAGCGGGCGAAGGTGAGCCGCGCCATCGATTCGTGGCGGGGCATGGTCTCAACGCCGTCCTCGGCGGCCATGACCTCGCGGATGCTCATCGGTAGGTCACCCGCGGGTCGAGCCAGGCGTAGCAGATGTCGGCCAGGAGGTTGCTCAACAGCACCAGGAAGGTCGCGAACAGCAGGCTGACCAGAGCGAGGTTGTAGTCGTTCCCCATGATCGAGTCGTAGATCAGCTTCCCCATGCCGAGATAGGAGAACATCGTCTCGGTGATCAGCGCGCCCGAGAACAGCGTGCCAAAGCTGAGCGCCAGGATCGTCACCACCGGGATCATGGCGTTGCGGAGCGCGTGCTTGTAGACCACCCGGCGCTCCGGCACGCCCTTGGCGCGGGCGGTGCGGATATAGTCCTGGCGCATCGATTCCATCATCGCCGCGCGCATGAAGCGGGTGAAGCCACCGACGCTGGCGAGGCTGAGGCTGAGGACGGGGAGGATCAAGTACTTGGCGCGGTCGAGCCAGCCCTCGCTGCCGATGGTCTGCATGCCGCCCGCCGGCAGCCAGCCGAGCTGGACCGAGAAGACGACGATCAGCATCAGGGCCAGCCAGAAGACCGGGATCGAGATGCCGGCCAGGGCGCCGAAATTGATCGCGTAGTCGGTCTTCGAATAGGGGCGGAGGGCCGACAGCACGCCCACCGGGACGGCGATCGCCAGGGCGACGGCGAGGCTCAGCCCCATCAGCAGGATGGTGTTGAGAAGCCTCGGTCCCAGCACCTCCAGCACCGGCCGGTTGTTGAGGCGCGAATAGCCGAGGTCGCCTTCGAGTGCCGCGCCGAGCCAGTTGAGGTAGCGCTCGCCGATCGGCCGGTCGAGACCGTAGAGCGCCTTGAGGCGCGCCGCGTCGGCCGGGGTCAGGTTCGGATCGGACTGGACCATGACGTCGATGGGATCGCCCGGCATCAGCCCCATCAGCCCGTAGATCGCGAACGACATGACCAGCAGCACCGCGAGGGACTCCAGGCCGCGGCGGATCAGGTAGCGGGTCATGCCGTTGCCCCCCCGCCGTCATTGCGAGGCGCGAAGCGCCGCGGCAATCCAGCCCGGCCGTCGGTCTGGATTGCTTCGCCTCCGGCCCGCAATGACGGCGGGTGACGTTTCGAGGTCATGCCGCTTCGTCCCGGAAGTGGCAGGCGGCGCTGCGCTGCGGCTG
>MDTD01074628.1_pt1 | contig 12021 bp, 9 predicted proteins | sample 811221 | NCBI WGS metagenome assembly MDTD01 (sample SAMN05326646, study PRJNA326480) | marine metagenome | isolation source: seawater | place: Pacific Ocean: South West | collected 2011 | reverse complement strand
TCCAGTTACATCGATTGTTGGACTTGATCCTAAAACACCTGATGTAAATGGATGAGACCTTGTTGCACTTGTTACCCCACAACAATCTTGGTTTGTAATGGTGCCGTCTAAGTATGGATCTCTATCATCAGTATATGACTCTTTTCTTCTCTCAAATCCAATCAACATACCTACAGGACCGGCCGGTAATTCAAATAACTCGTCATTACTGAATTTAAAGTCAACCATATCAAGACTAGATTTATCTCTTCTATATATAGTTGTTAAAATATTGTCACCATTGTTAGTTTCCCAATTTGTATCAAAGATGTTGAAAGCATCAGCTGTAGTTGATATATCACCATAAAATTGCTCATATAGTGCTTCATAGGTAATTCTATTTGCTGCAGCATCAACACTCTTTGCATCTGCATTTACAATAGCAGTTTCCCAGTCCCAGCCATTTTTTGTAGTTCCTCTTAAACCAAGTACAAATCTAGTGCTATGCTTGTCAACACTAATTTCTCTATTTAAATTAAATGGTCTCCAACCATCAATTCCCACAGATCTACTTGTTGGAAATCCTATTGATTCAGGCAATTGTGAGAACCAATAGTAATCCCCAGGAATTGAATACATTGACGATCTGAAACTTCCTGCAGAAATTCTTCTAAATGTTTCTGATTGGTAGTAACCTACTTCATTAAATAGTTCAACTCCGTTATCAAATTCATGATTTGTAAATAAGAATATTTGTGATCTTTTCATGTCACCACGATAATCTCCCATACCCCTTTGATTAGATCTGTTATCGCCCAGATTTGTATCAAACATACATGTTCCAAAACCAGTATTCACAGCACCTGGTAAAGCACAAAGTGCAGCACCACCTCTTGGATCTGTAGCATCAGCTAATTCAGTTTCTCCATCATTGGATGCGTGCCAAGCCTCACCAACACCCCTGCTATATAAATCAAGTCCAAACCATCCAAATGTGCTTGTATTTCTCATTGCAGTAACATTGAAAGGAGAATCATCTGCAAGGTATCTTCTATAATCTTGGCTATACCACCTTTCATCTTCACTTGCAGATATATTTCCCCGGTCTCTATATCGTGCAAATAGTGAAATGTTTGTTGCACCATCATTAAAATCTGTACCAAACTTATAACTTATGTCATAGTTTTGAGCATCAAAGTGCTCATATCCAGTAACTCTAACTGCAAGACTTGAGCCATCGTAATCAGTTTGTAAAACATTATTAACAACACCTGCAACAGCGTCAGCACCGTAAATAGCTGAAGCACCATCTCTTAAAATTTCTAACCTATCTAAGCCATTTGTAGGAATTAAGTTAGTATTTACTGTTACTGTAGGTACAAAGTCACCACCTATGAACTCTGTTTGGTAACCAGCATTATTAACCATTCTTCTTCCATTTAATAAAGTCAGTGTATTACCAACACCCATATTTCTTAAGTTATATGCTCCAGTATCACCCCTACCAGCGTTAACACCACCGGAAGCCCTTTCTTGTTCATTAAAGAAGTTCATGCCTTGCTCTACTAAACCCTCTACAAGTTCTTCACCATCACCTACACCTAAAGCCTCAATATCTTCTGCAGATAATACAGTCACTGGTAAAGCAGCTGTGATCGACGCACCTTTTATCTGTGAGCCAACAACCACGACTTCTTCAACATCAGCATCATTGCTTTCTTCTTGAGCTAGTAACGCGAAAGGCATTAATAGCATTAATGAACATAAAAATTTAACGTTTTTCATAGTATCCCCTTAAAAAAACATGTTTTGTTGAATCATTATAGGCATTTGAGTGTTTATCTGTCTACTTTTGTTAATGTTTTTTAGATATAAAATTTTGATGTTTACATTAGCCTATATGGCTAATTAAGTTATCTATTCTTTCTAATGCTTGATTTTTGTCAAAAATAGACAAGGTAAGTCCCAATCCTGGAGATTTTGTTGAGCCTACCAAGGATATTCTTATTGGTTGATTAACTGCAGGTACTGAAAGCTCATTTTTGACTTGAAAATCTTTTAAAACATTTTCAATTGTTTCTTGATTCCAATTGTCGATATCATTTAACAAAGCTCTTAATTCAACTAATATAGATTTATCTTTAATAAATTTTTCAATTGCCTTTTCATCATACATTTTTATATCTTTGTAATATGGTTCTAAAGCAGAACTGATACCTGAAAGTGTGTTTTCACATGTTCTCATTGATTCAATGAGTTTATCTACATTCAAATGATCATCTATATCAATATTAAGATTTTTTAAAAAAGGCTTAAGCTTCTGCTTAAACTCATCAAGGGTTAGATTTGATAAATGTTGCGAGTTAAGCCAATCAAGTTTTGATATATCAAAAATAGCACCAGCTTTTTGAACATCTCTTAGTTTAAATTCTTTAATTAAATCATCAAGATAAAAAACTTCTTTATCTCCTTGAGACCAGCCTAATCTTGCTAAGGTATTTAAAATAGCAGTATCTAGGTATCCTTTTTCTTTATATTCTTCGAGACTAGTAGCAGCGTTTCTTTTTGATAGTCTTTTTTTATCAGTTCCAAAAACTAATGGTAAGTGTGCATATTCAAGAGATGGATAATCAAGAGCTTTCTGAATATGTATCTGTCTTGGTGTATTACTAATATGATCTTCGCCTCTAATTACTGTTGTAACGCCCTGCTCATAATCATCAACAACATTACACAAATGATATGTTGGAGAACCATTACTTCTCAACAGTATCAAGTCATCTAATTCATTGTTATTAAATCGTATTTCTCCTCTAATAAGATCATTTACAATTACTTCTCCATTTTCAGGTGTCGCAAGTCTTAGCACTGTTTTGTCTGATCGACTTAGCCCAAGATTTCTGCTTCTTCCGTCGTACATTGGTTTTTTACCTAACGCGATCTGTTCTTTTCTCATTTTTTCTAATTCATCGGCTGTACAATCACACCAGTATGCATTTCCGGATTCCAAAATTTTTTCAGCAGCTTTTATATATATCTCGTCTCTTTCAGATTGATTTATCGGCTCTTCATCTGGGACCAAACCAATTGATGATAAGTTTTCTAAAATATTATTCTCAAATTCTTTTGTTGAGCGTTCTTTGTCAGTATCTTCGATCCTTACTAAAAATTTACCATTATTTTGTCTGGCATATACAAAATTAAAGAGAGCTGTCCTAACGCCGCCGATATGGAGTGTGCCAGTTGGACTTGGTGCAAATCTGGTGACAACTTTTTTCATTGAAACTTTCTCCATAAAGCTTCTAAAGAATATTTTTTTTCTATTTCGCCAATTTTTTTTTCATGTTCTACAATTTCAGATTTTGATAAAGTTATTTTAGGAAGGTTATCTATTTGATCAATATGATTAAAGTTTTCTGAATTTTTATTCTTTTCCTGAACAGATTCTCCATTAGATGTAAATTCAAACTTACTTTGTCCACCCGTAAGTTGCATATATACATCTGCTAAAATATTTGCGTCTAGTAAAGCCCCGTGAAAGGTTCTGTCATATCCAGAAACATTAAATCTATTTGCCAGTGCATCAAGAGAATTTCTTTGTCCTGGAAATTTGTTTCGAGCAATAATAAGTGAATCTTCTATTTCGCATATCTCTTCAAGGTCAGGATAACTTGATGAAGCTATTTTTAATTCATTATTTAAAAAACCTGTATCAAATGGTGCATTATGAATAACTAAAGTTGATCCCTCTATAAAATTAATAAATTCCTCTGCAATTTCATCAAAGAAAGGTTTATCTTCCAAATCAGCATTTGTGATGCCGTGGACCTTTGAAGCCTCTTCGTCAATTAATCTTGCAGGATTTAGATAAGAATGAAAATGCTCTTCAGACTTTTTTCGATCGTTTAAAAGAACTGCTCCTATCTCAATAACTCTGTGACCTTGATTAACTTCCAATCCAGTAGTCTCTGTATCCAAAACAATATATTTCTTAGCCATGATTAAAGATTATCTATTCCTTTATTTGCAAGAGAGTCAGCTATCTCGTTTTTTTTGTGACCTGAATGGCCTTTAACCCAATTCCATTTTATATTATGCTTTAATGTTAATTCGTCAAGTTCAATCCATAAATCTTTATTTTTAACTTCTTTTTTTGATGAATTCATCCAATTATTTTTTTTCCAATTCTGAATCCATGACGTAATACCATCCATCACATATTTTGAATCAGTAGTTATATGAACCTCACATGTTTCTTTTAATACTTTTAATCCCTCAATTGCTGCTTTAAGCTCCATTTTGTTGTTTGTTGTATTTTTCTCACCACCAAAATATTCTTTTGAAAAATTTTCGTATTCAATTAACACTCCCCATCCACCATCGCCGGGATTACCTCTGCAAGCTCCATCTGTATAAATATTTACTGTTTTCATAAATTTAAATTAGAATTTGCATATGTTAAGAATTGAGCCAATAAAAGCATTTCAAGACAATTATATTTGGTTAGTGTCAACTTATGAAGGGTCAATAGTTATTGATCCTGGTGAATCGACTGAAATCTTAAAACTAATTGATCAAAATCAAATTGATTTAAAGGGGGTTCTTATTACGCATCATCATTTTGATCATACAAATGGATTGAAAGATTTAGTCAGAAAGAAAAAACTAGAAGTATTTGGACCAAATAGCAGTATTGATGGAGTTAATAATATAGTCAAAGAAAATGATAAATTTTCAGTTATTGGAATTAACTTTGAAGTAACTGAAGTTCCTGGCCATACACTAGATCATATAGCTTTTTATTCGTTATTTGAAAATGAATCGTTATTGTTTTGTGGTGACACTTTATTTTCTGGAGGATGTGGGCGAGTTTTTGAAGGTACTTATGAACAAATGTTTAATGCTTTGAAAAAGTTATCAGAATATCCAAAAAATACAAAGGTTTTTTGTGGTCATGAATATACATTATCTAATTTAGAATTTGCAATGCAAGTAGATCAAAAAAATGAAGAGCTAAAAAGTGAATATATTAAAGCAAAAAATTTGAGCTCGTCTGATATTCCTACACTACCCTCCAATTTAAAAAAAGAATTAAAAATAAATCCTTTTTTGAGATATGCCCATGCTGATATTAAAGATAGAATTATAAAAAAATTTGACGCAAAGGATAATGATTTAGAAATATTTACCGCACTAAGAAAATGGAAAGACAACTTCTAACAATATTTTTTATATTATTTTTCTTTATTGGTTGTCAACAACTGGAAATCAAAGAACCTAAATCTATTGAATTAGATTTTCAGGAAGACTCTGACCAGCAGGTTGAAAAAGACGTTACTTATTCTGATATTTGGGAATATATTCTACAAAATAATAATATAAAAAATGAAGTAGTTCTGACTGAACAGATCTTATCGTATATGAATGTCCATCTAAAAGATTTAGATAAGTTTGAGGAATATTTAAACGATTCATATTACTTTATGTATTTTGTAATAAATGAGTTAGAAAAAAATAATCTTCCAATTGAATTATCAATTCTTCCTTACATAGAAAGTAATTATGATCCCTTTTCAATTTCATCTTCTGGTGCAGTTGGAATGTGGCAGTTTATGCCAAGAACTGGAAGACTCTATGATCTTAATAAATCATGGTGGAATGAGGATAGGCATGATCCTTTTAAGTCAACCGAAGCGGCGGTAAGCTACTTAAAATATTTATACCAAAGGTTTGATAAAGATATTTACTTAACATTAGCTGCATATAATGCTGGGCCCTCTCTCGTTGAAAGAAGAATTAATCAAAATAAAAGAAAGGAAGATGATTTAGATTTTTGGTCATTAAATTTACCATCACAAACAAAAAATTATGTTCCTAAATATCTTGCACTGAGAGAATTAATTTTTAATTCTGAGGAATATGGTCTTAAGATGCCAAAAATACCTTATGATTCAGTTGTTGAGAAAATTGTAATAGATGGTCAGGTTGAAATATTAGCCTTAAGTGAATTTTTAGAAATTAAGCCTGAACTTTTGTACAAATTAAATGCTGGTTATACAAAATGGGCATCAGCCCCAAAAGATAAGAGCATATTTTTCATACCAAAAGAGAAATATGCTCAATTTGTTAGTCAAGAAAATCCATTCAATAGCATCAATAATATTAATTGGATAACACATACAGTTAAGAGAGGAGATAATCTATGGGATCTTTCAATAAAATTTGATACAGAAGTTAATATCATAAAAGAAGTTAACTATTTAAATAATGATATTTTATCAATAAACGATACACTGCTAATTCCTCTTAGTAAAACTAAATCAAATGATTTCATTCCATATCAAATGTATATCGTCTCAGAAGGAGATACATTATGGGGAATAGCAGAAAAATATAACCTAGATCTTGAAGATTTAGCCAAAATGAATTCTCTGAATAAAAATGAGTATTTGCAACTTGGTCAACAATTATCTATAGGAAATAAAAATATTTATAGAAATATAGAATCAAGAAAAAGAACAATATTGTACTCTGTCAAACAGGGAGATAATCTTTTTAAAATATCTGAACTATTTGATGTAACAATTAAAAGCATTGAAGAGATAAATAATTTTAATCAGGCCACTCTTATGCCAGGACAAATTATTAAAATCGCTATACGAGCTTTTTAATTGTCAGACGTCTTTGGATCAAGAGCATCTCTTAAACCGTCACCAAAAAAATTTAACGCAAATAGTGTTATTGTAAAAGTTACTCCTGGATAGATAAGAAGCCAACCATATTCTTCCATGGATTCTACTCCGTCCTTAATTAAAGTTCCCCAACTGCTCATTGGAGGTTGGATACCTAATCCAAGAAAACTTAAAAAACCTTCTAACAACATTACCTGTGGAATTGTTAATGTCGCATATACAGCTATTGGCCCAAGTATATTTGGTAATAAGTGTCTTCTGAACATAGAAATATTTGAAACTCCCATTGCCTTTGCTGCCATAACAAATTCTTGATTCTTAAGGCCAATAACTTGCGCACGGACTATTCTCGCCATTGTTAACCACTCTACTGCACCTATTGCTCCAAATAAAAGCCATAAATTTCTTCCAAAAATTACCATTAAAAGAATTATAAAGATAATGAATGGAAGTCCATATAGAACATCAACTATCCTCATCATTATTGAATCAACCTTTCCACCAATATAACCAGCAATAATTCCCCAAGATACTCCAATTACTAAAGCTACTCCTGTTGCAACGAATCCTACTAATAAAGATATTCTGGCGCCATAAAGTATTCTACTTAATAAATCTCTTCCAAGAATATCTGTTCCAAGAAGATGTTCTGAAGATGGAGGGCTTGCTCCTAAGTTAAGATCTTGATAAGAATATGAGTAAGGCGCAATCCATGGAGCGAGAACTGCAGAAATAATTAATAAAATAAGGATTACTCCACCAAACATTGCTGCCTTATTTCTAGAAAGTCTATAAATTGCATCAGACCAAAGAGAGTTATTATTCACTATAAATCCCTTGATCTTGGATTTAACCATAGAGCTGCTAAATCTGACATTAAATTAAAAAATACAATCATTGCAGAGAAAAAAATTGTAGTCCCGAGTATCATTGTGTAGTCTCTATTAAAAGCAGCTTCTACATAAAATCTTCCCAATCCTGGTATTTGAAAAATAGTCTCTACTACAAATGATCCAGCTAAAAGCCCAGCAATAGCTGGACCTAAAAAGGATACAACGGGTATAAGGCCACCTTGCATTGCATGTTTTATGACAATCATTCTTTCAGTCAAACCCTTTGCCCTTGCTGTTCGGATAAAGTCTTGATTTAAGACTTCTAACATTCCACCTCTACTTAATCTTGCAATATATGCTGCGTATGCAAAACCTAAAGTAAGTGATGGTAAGATTTTATCGCCAGGTAATTGTCCCCAACCTGATACAGGAAGTATTTCAAGATTAATTCCAAATATTAAGACTAAGAGTGGGCCCATAAGAAAAGTTGGAACACAAATCCCTATCATTGCAATTGCCATTGGAATGAAATCAAGAAAAGTATTTCTTTTCAAAGCAGCTAAAACTCCTGAAAATATCCCCATGACTAAGGCAATGAGAATTGCATAAAACGCAAGTTCAAAGGTAACTGGCAAACCTGTTGCAATCATCTCAGTAACTGATCTGCCAGGAAATCTAAACGAGGGGCCCATGTCTCCTTGCATGAGTGCTGACATATAGTCAAGATATTGTTCCCAATTTGAAGCATCCAGATTATATGCTTCGTTTAAATTCTTTAAGACTTGAGGAGAAACAGCTCGATCTGCATCAAAAGGACCACCTGGTGCAATCTTAATAAGAAAAAAAGTAATACTTGCAACCGCAAATAATACTGGTACTGCGATCAAAATTCTTCGTACAAATATTGCTAGCATTAGAGACTAGTCTCTTTCTAAATAAATAAATTTAGGATGATGATGATCTAGTATATGTGGATTAAATCCTTTTACATCTGATGACAATTGATAGGACCTTACATAAGTGTATAAAGGTATAATTGGTAATTCTTCTATCAATATTTCTTCGGCCTTATACAATAATTTATATCTTTCTGATTGATCATTAATAGTATTAGCTTTTTCTACTAGTGAATCATATTCCATATTCTCCCAACCTGTTTTATTGTTACCTCTATTGGGTCTCATTAAATCAAGAAATGTATTGGGATCTTCATAATCACCTATCCATCCTGCTCTTGAGATTTGAAAATCTCCTATCATTTCCCTATTTAAATATACCTTCCAGTCCTGGTTAACCAATTCAATTTCAATTCCAAGATTTACCTGCCACATTTGTTGAATTGCTAATGCTATTTTTCGATGATCTTCGTTTGTGTTGAATAAAATTTCTAACTTTGGGAAGGGATTTTCTTCATTATAGCCAGCATCTTTAAGTAAAGACTTTGCTAATTCAGGATCAAAGGGAATTTCTGTCTTTGGTTGATATCCATTTGATCCGGGAGGAGTAAAAGAATACGCAGGTATTTGACCACATTTGGTTACTTTATCAACTAATAGCTGTCGATCAATTGAATAAGCAAGTGCTTTTCTTACTCGTACATCCTTTAAAGCTGGATTTTTAGTATTTATCCTATAAAAATAAGTTCCCATATATGGATCAATTCTTAAGTTTGGGTTTTCTTCAATATAAATTGGGCATTTTTGAGATGGTAAAGTGCTTGTTAAATGAAGTTGGCCAGCTCTGAACATCCTATCTTCTGTCATTACATTCGATACTGGGTAATAGTGTATTTCATTAAGTTTGACGATTGATGAGTCATAATAATGAGGATTTTTTTCAACAATAATTTTATTATTTAATTCCCAAGATTTTAGCTGGAAAGGACCATTACATACAAAATTTCCTGGCCTAGTCCATTCTCCATTTCTATCATCTATATCTCCGAATTTAAGCACTGTATTTTTATGAACCGGCCATGTGCTGTAATGACTCAATAATCCTAAAAAAAATGGAGTTGGGTTTTTGAGATTGACTTTAAGTGTTTTCTGATCAATAGCTTTTACTCCAACTTTATCAAAATCATCAGTTAAGCCATTATGATACTCATATGCCCCCTCAAGATAATAAAGCATATCAGGATATTGAGAACCAAGACTGGCAGTTAATATTCTCTTCCATGACCAAACAAAATCATCTGCTGTCACAGGATCCCCGTTTGACCATTTTGCATTTTTGTTTATATTAAAAATATATTCTTTACCATCATCACTAATAGTCCAAGATTCAGCAGTTCCAGCCATATAACCATTAATATCATTTGGGTTAGGATTAGGTATAGTTAGTCCTTCACACAAGCTAATTAAAATGTGATGTTCAGGCACGCCTGTTACTATGTGAGGATCAATACCTTGAGGTTCAGAACCATTTCCATGATGATATATTTGTTTTTCCAGACCAGAATCAACTGGAGTTATGTTTTCTGAGCATCCATAGAAAAGGAATATAACTAAAAAAAATGATACTGATTGAAAATTCATATTTATTGCCCTTAAAATATTAAGTTATTTAAATTTACCCTTGCTGATTCAAAGATATCTTTGTTGATGATTTGATTCATTTTTGTGTTCAAAATCTGTTTACTAAAATTATCATATTCTTCAAGGATATTATTAATATCGGTTTCTGTTGGTTCATTAAAACCTGAGATATTAACAATATATTTATCTCCATTAAAAGAATCTTTTGTAATAGTTTTTCCTGGAGATGAATTAAAAATTTCATTGAGAACCTCTCTTGGTAGCAAAGATGAATATCTATTAACATCAACATAACTCTCATATTCAACATAATCGTAAGCTTTTATAAATTCCATTCTTTCTTTTTCATCAGGTATTGATTTTATTTCCTCTGACATCAATAAAATTTTGTCAATTGCTTTTGACTCAGAAAGTACATTTGAAATCGAGTCTTTTATTGAATCAAAATCTTGTAAAGTCGGTTCAATAACTCTATCAATCTCAAGGATAATAATATTATCATTAAGTTCTATCAAATAAGGTTGGTTGATTTTAGAGTCTGGAGAGAATATATAATTACTAACTTCAGAACTTGCGATATCAAAATCAAAGTTTGACTGAGAATATAACTCAGAATTTTTGATAGCCTTTGAAAGCGCATCTGAAATTTCATTAAGAGTATTATTTTCCATTATCATGTTCTCAATTTCATTTAGATCATCTTGCATCAAAGCAAAGGACTCTGTTTCTTTTAATTCAGTTAACAGTTCATTCTTAACTTGGTCTTCAGAAAGAGGTTGTAAGATATTTTTTTCAGTAACTTTTAAAATATGGAATGTTTCTTCAAGTTCAATAATCTCACTAGTTTGATTTAAATCCAATTTTTGAATTGCTTCATTAAATTCAATTGGAAAGATGTCCTTATCAAAATACTCTAAATCACCTCCAATATCACTTGTCACAACATCCTCACTATATGTACTAGCAAGCTCTATAAAATTTTCACCATTTCCTAATAAATTTTGAACTTTATTTATTTCATCAAGAGCAAACTCTCTTGATTCATAGTTGCTTTTGTCAATCATTATATGAGAAATTCTTATCTCATCAGTGCTTTTGAATCCTTCTAAGTAATTTTGATACCCATTTTCAAGATATGAATCAGGGATCTGAATAACTTCTGCATAATCTGATTGATTTAGAAGTATATACTTAAAACTTTTGAGCTCATCACTAAAAAATAATACTTCATTTTCTTTGTAATAATTTAGTAGCTCCTCATTTGAATTATTTATTTGAGATTTTAAATCATTAAAATTAATCTTTATAAAGTTAATGTCCGAAGTCATTTCTAATAAGGAAGCTATCTCAATTAACTCATTTTTGGTTATAAAGTTAACCATACTTAATGATGCCAAATAAAGATCAGATGCGGTTAGGTTTGTCATGACATCTATATAATTATCTTTTGTAAAACCCCTTGAATTTACCTGAGCTTCAAATATGTCTTCGCTGAACTCACCTTCAAATTGAAAGTTTGGACTTTTAATTATGTTTTTTTTTGTATCACGTTCAGATGACTTATTTACAAAGCCGAGTGATTTTGCACCTGATAGTAATGATTTTTGAAATATGAGTTCTTGTTTTATGGCATCTGATTTAATTTGATCATCAAGCATGTCAAAATCAAAATCCTCACCGTATATAGTTTTAAATTTTTGAACCGTTATATCAGAAGCTATTTGAAGATCTATATCATTTACTTCTTCACCGTTTATTGTTCCAAAAGACGTATTAAAGACTGTCCCTAGTGAAGAAGTTCCTAAAAAAACAAAAGGTAGCGCACAAAACAAAACTACTATTAATAATCTTGGGCCAGTTAAAAAATTTCTAAGAGAATCCATCATGATGGCGATATTATAGAATAAAAAAAGGGTGCACAAGCACCCTTTTTAAAAGAAAAAAAATTATGCAGGATTACCAGCTTTCACTGCATCTTTT
>MDTD01155061.1_pt1 | contig 12022 bp, 10 predicted proteins | sample 811221 | NCBI WGS metagenome assembly MDTD01 (sample SAMN05326646, study PRJNA326480) | marine metagenome | isolation source: seawater | place: Pacific Ocean: South West | collected 2011 | reverse complement strand
TGGCAATAGGTGGCCGCAGCCATGGCTGTTTGTGATCCTAAAAACAAAACGCATGACAAACTCAAAGCGAGCAACTTGCACATGTAATACCTCCGCATTACAATGGGCAGATATCAAAGAGTGAACGATATTATCTGCTACTTCTCTTGCTAGAGTTTAGCATTGGAAAATCCGAGAGGCCAACAACACTCCTGTCTTGGGCCGTTATCGTGACTTCTCTGGCTTATCTGAAGGACTCATGGGCGGAAAGCAGCGACACAGTCTCTACACCGCGATCCGCCGCCCGCCTCCTTCCGGTTCCGCCGCTCCGATCTGGTTGCGGCCCAGGGCCATGGCCTTCTTGGCGCAGTCGGGGTCGAGGCTGTTGAAAGCGTCGTACTGGGTGAGGAACACCTCGCCCGACAGTTCGTCGAGGAAGTGCGAGCGCTTCAGACGGTCCATGACCGGTCCCTTGACCTCGGAAAGGTGGAAGCGGACGCCCGAATCCTTCAGGCGGTGATTGATCGCCTCCAGGCTTTCCAGGGCGCTGGCGTCGACCTCGTTCACCGCCGGGCACATCAGCACCACATGCCTGATCTTGGGGTTCTCGGTGACGAGCTGGTAGATCTGGTCTTCGAGGAAGCGCGCATTGGCGAAGTAGAGGCTCTCGTCGACGCGCAACGTCGCGACCGTATCCCCCGTCACCACATGGTGACGGGCGACGTTCCGGAAATGCTCGGTGCCCGGCACTTGACCGACGACCGCCGTGTGCGGCCGGCTGCTGCGGTAGAGGTGGTGGGCGATCGACAGCGCGACGCCGGCGAGAATGCCGGACTCGACCCCGAAGCCCAGCGTCACCAGGATCGTCACCGCCATCGCCGCGAAGTCGCTTTTCGAATACGCCCAGGTGCGCTTGAGCGCCTTCAGGTCGACCAGCGCCAGCACCGCGACGATGATCGTCGCCGCCAGGGTCGCCTTGGGCAGGAAGTGCAGGAACGGCGTCAGGAACAGGGTCGCGAGGGCGATACCACCGGCGGTGAAGGCACCGGCGAGAGGCGTCTCGGCGCCGGCATCGAAGTTCACCACCGAGCGCGCGAAACCACCGGTCACCGGATAACCGCCTGAGATCGACGAGGCGATGTTGGCCGCGCCCAGGCCCAGAAGCTCCTGATCGGGGTCGATGCGCTGCCGCTTCTTGGCGGCGAGGGTATGGGCGACCGAGACCGATTCCACGAAGCCCACGACGCTGATCAGGATCGCCGGCACCAGCAGCATGCCCCAAAGATCGAGGTCGAACACCGGCACCGACAGCGGCGGCAGCCCCTGCGGCACGTCGCCCACCAAGGCGACGCCGGCACTCTGGAGGTCGAGGCTCCAGGCCGCGAACGTCGTCGCGACGACGGCGGCGACCGGCCCGGCCTTGGTCAGAAGATCGGCGAGCCGCGGCCGCAACCCCGCGCCGACGAGCAGGGGTTTGAGACGGCTGCGGACGGCAAACAGAAACGCCGTGGCGGCAACGCCGATTACCAGCGTCGGCCAGTTGATCTCGCCGATATGCTGCCCGAGCGAAACGACGACGCCGTAAAGGTTCGATCCCGACGCGTTGATCCCCAGGATATGCTTCAGCTGGCTCGCGGCGATGATGATCCCCGACGCGGTGATGAAGCCCGAGATCACCGGGTGGCTGAGGAAATTCGCGAGGAAGCCCAGCCGCAAAGCCCCCATCGCCACCAGGAACAGCCCCGACAGCAGCGCCAGCACGATCGCCGCCGACAGGTAGTCGGCCGTGCCCTGCTGGGCGACGCCGCCCACGACCGCGGCGGTCATCAGGGAGACCACCGCCACCGGCCCGACGGCGAGCGCCCGGCTGGTTCCGAAGATGGCGTAGCCCACCAGCGGCAGGATGCTGGCGTAGAGCCCGACCTCCGGCGGCAGGCCGGCCAGCAGCGCATAGGCCAGCGACTGCGGAATCAGCATGATCGTTACGATCAACGCCGCCACGAGGTCGTTCGACAGAGCGGTGGGGCCGTAGCCCCGGCCCCAGTCGGCGACAGGAAAGATCTTCGCGAGCTTCATGACCTCCGGTCCGGTTGCGGCGGGCTGTTCCCGCAGACGTCCTTCTCTCCGATGGGTTCGGGGTCCGCGATCACTGCCCGGCGCCGGACGGCGGCGCGCCGGCCTGCATCGTCCCCGGTCCGGCGAACCATTCCCGGCCCTTCAGCATCGCGTCCCAATAGATGTTGGGCAGCAGCTTCTCCTTCAGCAGCCAGGCGAGCCGGCTCGGCCGGGTGCCATCGATCAGCCATGTCGGGAAGGTCGGCAGCAGCTTGCCGCCATAACCGAATTCGGCGAGCACGATCTTGCCACGCTCGACCGTCAGCGGACATGAGCCGTAGCCGTCATAGGCCGCGCGAGGCGCCTTGTCAGCGAGGACAGCGATCACGTTCTCGGCCACGACCGGTGCCTGCTTGCGCACCGCCGCCGCGGTCTTGGCGTTGGGCGCCGAGCAGACGTCGCCTAGACCGAAGACGTTGGCGTAGCGCGGATGCTGCAAGGTGTCCTTGTCGACCTCGACCCAGCCGGCGTCGTTGGCGACCGGACTTCCCCGAACGAAATCGGGCGCCACCTGGGGCGGACAGACATGGATCATGTCGAAGGTCGTCTCGACGCGGCTGGTCGAGCCGTCCTCGGCCTTGGTCTCGAACCATGCCTTCTGCGCCGGACCGTCGACGGCGACGAGGTTGTGGTTGAAGTTGAGCTTGGCCTGATAGCTCTCGACATACTTCATCAGTGCCGGCACGTACTCCTTGACGCCGAACAGCACGCCGCCCGCGTTCCAGAACTCGACCTCGATGTTCTTCAGCACCCCCGTCCGCTTCCAGTGGTCGGCGGAGAGGTAGAGCGCCTTCTGCGGCGCACCGGCGCATTTGATCGGCATCGGCGGCTGGGTGAACAGGGCCCGTCCGCTCTTCAGGGTGCTGACCAGCTCCCAAGTATAGGGCGCCATGCCGAACAGGTAGTTCGAGGTGACGCCGTTCTTGCCGAGCGCGGATTCCAGCCCCTCGACCCCTTCCCAGTTGAGCTTGATGCCGGGGGCGACGACGAGGGCGCGGTAGCCCAGGCGCTCCCCGTCATCGAGGACGATCCGGTTCTTCTCGGGTTCGAAGCCCGAGGCCGCGGCGCGGATCCACTTGACCCCGGACGGCATCAAGCTCGCCATCGGCCGCTCGGTATCCGCCGGTTTGAAGACGCCGCCGCCGACGAGGGTCCAGCCCGGCTGGTAATAGTGGCTGTCGCGGGGCTCCACCACGGCGATGTCGAGATGCGGACGGCGCTTCAGAAGACTCGCCGCGCAGGCGATACCGGCCGCGCCGCCACCGACGATGACGATCTCATGGACCGGCACCGAAGCCTCGCCCTCCTTGTCGGCGGCAGACGCCGTGTCCGACACGGCGGCCTGCGCGCGCGCTTCGAGGCGCGGCCGGAGGGCGCTCAGGTCGTACTTGGCCGCCGCGGCCGCCTTGAGGATCGCATCGGCATCGGCATGCGGCGCCTGGGTGAGCGCCCACAGGGTCGTCGAGCGCGTGCCCGTCCGGCAGAAGGCGAGAATCGGCCCCTGCATCTCCGCCATCGCGGCCGCGAAGGCATCGACGTCGGCGTCGGTCACCTTGCCGGAAATCACCGGGATGTGGCGGTAGGCGAGTCCGGCCTGCTCCGCCGCCGCGGCGATGACCGCGCTGGGCGGCTGAGTGTCCTCTTCCTTGTCGGGGCGGTTGTTGATGATGCTCTTGAACCCCAGCCCGGCGATCGCCGCGAGATCGCCTTCGGCGATCTGCGGCGACACGGACAGGAACGGTGTGACCTCCCTGATGTCCATACGCCGTCCCCTCAGAAGAGGTTGAGCGGCAGCTTCAGGTACCGCGTTCCGTTGTCCTCCGGCGGCGGCATGGCGCCCGCCCGCATGTTCACCTGGATCGACGGCAGAATCAGCCGGGGCATGCCGAGGGTGGCGTCGCGCTTCTCTCGCATGGCGACGAACTCGTCCTCGGTGACGCCGTCATGAACGTGGATGTTGTTCTTGCGCTCCTCGGCGACCGTCGTCTCCCAGGCGTACTCGTCCCGGCCCGGCGCCTTGTAGTCGTGACACATGAACAGGCGCGTTTCCGGCGGCAGGGCGAAGATCTTCCTGATTGACCGGAACAGCGTCCGTGCGCTGCCGCCGGGGAAGTCGCAGCGTGCCGTCCCGTAATCGGGCATGAACAGCGTGTCGCCGACGAATGCCGCGTCACCGATGATCCAGGTCATGCAGGCCGGCGTGTGGCCGGGCGTGTGGATTACCCGGCCCTTCAGCCCGCCCACCGCGAAGGTGTCGCCGTCATTGAACAGACGGTCGAACTGGCTGCCGTCGCGCTGGAACTCGGTGCCGGCGTTGAACACCTTGCCGAAGGTGTCCTGGACGACGGTGATGTTGAAGCCGATGCCGACCTTTCCGCCCAGCTTCTCCTTCAGATAGGGCGCGGCGGACAGGTGGTCGGCATGGACATGGGTCTCCAGGATCCATTCGACCTTCAGGCCGCGCGCCTTCACCTCGGCGATGATGGCATCGGCCGACTCCGTAGTCGTGCGCCCGGCGGCCGGGTCGAAATCGAGCACCGAATCGACGATCGCACAGGCGTCCGAGTCCGGGTCCTTGACGATGTAGCTCACCGTGAAGGTGGGCTCGTCGAAGAAAGCCTTCACCTCGGGTTTGGTCAGAACGTCAGTGGACATGGTCTTTCCTCCTTTCTGTCGCTCGGCCGGCGCATGTCGGGCGCGGCTACGGCGTTTTTCAGGTCCGCTTGCAGGTTCTGAGGCCGAACAGCCGGTAAGCGGGGCAGAATCCGACCACCGCCGTCAGGAGCGGGATGACCCCGATCCATCCCCATGGCGTCTCTGGTCCGACAAAGACGAGGGCAATCAGCACCACGCCGACGATGGCGCGAAGTACACGGTCGAGGGTTCCTACGTTCGTCATGGCTGCCGTCCTCTCCAAGGGAGTTTCGATCGCAAGCTAGAAGGCCCGAGGATCGGTATCCGTGACTAAGTCACACACCGTCTTCGTGGGCACGAGCCCGCAGTTCGTCCCGGTCCACGATCTCGATCCGGCCCCTCTCCAGCCGGATCCAGCCGCGGCGCTCGAACTCCTTGAGCTGGCGGCTAATGACCTCCCGCGCGGTACCCAACTCGACCGCCAAGTCCTGATGAGTAATCGCGAGCGAGTCGCCCCGATCGCTGAGTTCCAGCAGCCGTTGCGCCAGGCGGATGTCCATGTGGCCGAAGGCGACTTCCTCGACCAGGAGCATCAGATCGGTGATGCGGCTGGCATAGGCCAGGAAGACGAAGTCGCGAAAGCTCTTGGACGATGCCAGCAGCCGGTCGAAAGCCGCCCGCGGAACCACCAGCGCAGTGACCTCGGTCTCGGCGATGGCTTCGGCGGAGTAGCTCTCATGAGCGAGCAGACAGGCGGTCGTGAGAACGCAGGTCTCGCCCGCGCCGACCCGATAGAGAACGATCTCGCGCCCCGACTCCGAAACCTGCTGAACGCGGATTCGGCCGTTCGCAACCATCAAGTAGTTGCTGCATTCCATCCCCGCCTCGAACGGACGGGCGCCGACCGGCAGGACGGCGACACGCGACGACTGCTCGAGAATCGCGACCGAATCGGCGTCAAGGCCCTGAAGGGCCGGGAACCGTTCCAGCAATTCCTTCGTCATCAACGCCTCTCCTGCTCATCGATGGCCAAAGTCTGGCGGCAAGTCGGAGATGCGGGAATTACCCAGATCAAGTTCCGCGCTTCGCGGATGAGCCCATCGCGAAATTCGTCCGTCGCCATGTGACAATGTCACAGAACGGCAGGGCGATTTGATGAGAATGCGACGCAAGGACAGGCGCGCAACGCCATCCTCATCCTAGACCTAGAGGAGACCTCATCATGGACGCGACCGAAGGAACCAAGCCGGGCATGCCCCGGTTGAACGAACCCGCCCCCGATTTCGCCGCACCGACGACCCACGGGCCGCGGAAGCTCTCCGACTACCGGGGCAAGTGGCTGGTGCTGTTCTCGCACCCGGCCGACTTCACGCCGGTCTGCACCACCGAGTTCATGGGCTTCGCCAGGAACTACGACAAGTTCCAGGCGCTGAACTGCGACCTACTGGGACTGTCGATCGACAGCAATTTTGCGCACATCGCCTGGGCGCGGAGCATCGAGCAGAACTTCGGCGTGAAGATCCCCTTCCCGATCATCGAGGACCTGTCGATGAAGGTGGCCCACGCCTACGGGATGATCCAGCCCGGCGCGAGCGACACCTCGGCGGTGCGGGCGACCTTCTTCATCGACCCCGAGGGCAAGCTCAGGGCCATGGTCTACTACCCCATGAGCAACGGCCGCAGCATCGCGGAGTTCCTGCGCCTGCTGGAAGCCTTGCAGACAAGCGACGCGAACGGGGTGGCGACGCCGGAAGCCTGGACGCCGGGTGAGAAGGTCATCGTCCCGCCGCCGAAGACCCAGGCCGAGGCGGAGGCCCGCCAGTCGGAGGGTTACGAGTACACCGACTGGTATTTCAGCAAGAAGGACCTGTAAGCCCTATCCCGCTCGAACCGGTGCCTCCCCGCGGTTAGCCGCGGGGAGGCATTTTTTTGGGGACTTGAAGGCCGACCTCCCCCGCCGCCCGCGCTATTCGGGAACGATCGAGTGAACCTTCTTGAGGCATCGGAGGGCGAAGCTCGACCGCGATTGGCGCACGCCGGGGATCTTGTAGAGCTTCTTTCTCAGGAATTCCTCATAGCCGGCCGTTCCGTCGACCGCGACCTTGATGAAGTAGTCGTATTCGCCGGTCGTCAGATAGACCTCCAGGACTTCCGAGAACCGCGCCATCGCGTCGCCGAATTCCCGCAGCGTGTCATCGTCGTGCCGGTCCAGCGACACCTCGATGATCACGGTTTCCGATGCACCCAGCGCGTCTTGGTCGAGCAGCGCCGTGTACCCCTGGATGTAGCCCTCCTTTTCCAGCCGGCGCACGCGCTGCCAGCACGGACTGGGAGACAGGCCGACCTGCTCGGCGAGCTGATTGTTGCTGATACGGCCGTCCGCGAGCAAAGCCTTGAGGATGCGGCGGTCGATGGCATCGAGCGCTTTAGCCATTTAAGAACGATCTTTTTGATAAATTCCAATATCACAGAATTTTCTATCCAATCACCGCTATTTCATCAAGAATTTGAAAGCCTATTCGGACTTTCCAGCAATATATTTCCCGTTCGAAACGCGGCGTGCCCGGACCGATGCCGGCCATGGCGACGGCAGGCATCGCATCGTCCGGCGCTCCGACCGTTTTCTCCGTGAGATCGATTTCAGGAGTTCGCCAAGGTGACATCGTCTCCCAGACTGTCGCTGTCGGTTCCGGAGCCCGCGTTCCGGCCGGGCGACACACCCGACTACTCCGGTGTGACCTTTCCCGAAGCGGGTTCGGTGCAGCGGCCACCGGTCGACGTGAACCCCGAGGAGATCCGCGACCTCGCCTTCACCATCATCCGCGTCCTTGATCGCAACGGCGAGGCGGTAGGCCCATGGGCGGAGGCCCTGAGTCCCGACGAGCTGCGCAAGGGCCTTCGCGACATGCTGACGTTGCGCGCCTACGACGCGCGCATGCTGATGGCCCAGCGGCAGGGGAAGACATCCTTCTACATGCAGCATCTCGGCGAGGAAGCCGTGAGCTGCGCGTTTCAGCGGGCGCTCCGGCCGGGCGACATGAACTTTCCGACCTACCGGCAGGCCGGCCTGCTGATTGCCGGCGGCTATCCGCTGGTCAAGATGATGTGCCAGGTCTATTCGAACGACGGCGATTCGGCGCGGGGCCGGCAGCTTCCGGTCTTCTATTCCTCCCGTGAGCACGGGTTCTTCTCGATCTCCGGCAACCTCGCGACGCAGTACGTGCAGGCCGTTGGCTGGTCGATGGCATCGGCGATCACCGGCGACAGCAAGATCGCCGTGGGCTGGATCGGCGAAGGCGCGACGGCCGAGAACGACTTCCACGCAGCCTTGGTATTCGCGTCGACCTACAAGGCGCCGGTCGTCCTCAATGTCGTCAACAACCAGTGGGCCATTTCGACGTTCCAGGGCATCGCGCGGGGCGGTTCCGGCACCTTCGCGGCACGAGGGCTCGGCTTCGGAATCCCCACGCTCAGAGTGGATGGGAACGACTATCTGGCGGTGCTCGCCGTGGCCAAATGGGCGACGGAACGAGCCCGCCTCAATCTCGGCCCGACGCTTGTCGAATACGTGACGTATCGTGCCGGCGGCCACAGCACGTCGGACGACCCCTCCGCCTATCGTCCTAAGGAAGAAAGCAACGCCTGGCCGCTCGGCGACCCCGTCCTTCGGTTGAAGGCTCATCTGATCGCGGTCGGCGAATGGTCCGAGGAGCGCCATACCCAGGCGGAGGCGGAGGTGATGGACACCGTCATCGCCGCCCAGCGCGAGGCGGAGGAGATCGGCACCCTTCATACCGGCCGCAAGCCCTCCCCGCGCGACATGTTCGAAGACGTCTACGCGACGATGCCCCCGCATCTGCTCCGTCAGCGCCACGAAGCGGGGTACTGACCATGGCCCGCATGACCATGATCGAGGCGATCCAGAACGCGCACGATCTGGCGATGGAGCGCGACCGCACCGTCGTCGCTTTCGGTCAGGACGTCGGGTTCTTCGGCGGCGTGTTCCGCTGCACGGCGGGGCTGCAGAAGAAGTACGGCAAGGAGCGCTGCTTCGACACGCCGATCAGCGAGCTGGGCATTATCGGCGCGGCGGTGGGCATGGCCGCCTACGGCCTCAAACCCTGCGTCGAGATCCAGTTCGCCGACTATATGTACCCAGCCTACGACCAGATCGTTTCCGAAGCCGCACGCCTCCGTTACCGCTCGGCCGGCGAGTTCACCTGCCCGCTGGTGGTGCGCATGCCGACGGGCGGCGGGATCTATGGCGGCCAGACCCACAGCCAGAGCCCGGAAGCCTTGTTCGCGCACGTCACCGGCCTGAAGACGGTGGTCCCGTCGACCCCGGCCGATGCGCGCGGACTGTTGCTCTCGTCGATCGAGGATCCCGACCCGGTGATCTTTCTGGAACCCAAGCGGCTCTATAACGGTCCCTTCGACGGCCATCACGACAGACCGGTCGTTTCGTGGAAGAAACATGACCTGGGCGAGGTCGAGCCCGGCTATCACCCGGTCCCGCTCGGCAAGGCCGCCATCCGGCGGCCGGGTAGCGCACTGACCGTCCTCGCCTACGGAACGATGGTCCATGTGGCGCTGGCCGCGGCCGAAGAGACCGGCGTCGACGCCGAGGTCATCGACCTCAGGACTCTGCTGCCGCTCGATCTCGACACCATCGTCGAGTCGGTCCGGAAGACCGGCCGCTGCGTGATCGTCCACGAGGCGACCCTCACCTGCGGTTACGGGGCCGAGCTCGCGGCGCTGGTCCAGAAGAACTGCTTCTACAGCCTGGAAGCGCCGGTCGTCCGCGTTACCGGCTGGGACACGCCCTACCCCCACGCCCAGGAATGGGACTATTTCCCCGGCCCCACACGGGTCGGCCGGGCGATGACGCAGGTTCTGGAGAGCTAGGCGATGGGATTACTCTCGATTTCCGTCCCCGATGTCGGCGAAGGGGTCGCCGAAGCCGAGCTCGTCGAGTGGTTCGTCGAAGTGGGACAGCTCATCCGCGCGGACGACGTCCTCGCCGCGGTCATGACCGACAAGGCGACCTTCGAGATCCCGTCCTCGGCCTCGGGCAAGGTCGTCAAGTTGGGCGCCGCCATCGGCGAGACGGTAGCGGTCGGCTCGGAGCTGGTTCAACTCGAAGTCGAGGGCGAAGGGAACGTATCGGCGGAAGCCCCAGCACCTGCGACCGACTCCCGCGCGACGCCACCCGAACCCGCAGCGCCGGAAGTCGAGGCGGCGCCGGAGCGCGAAGTCGCCCCCTCGCCGACCACGGCTCCCGCCCCGTCAGCAAAAGCGCCTTCGGCCACGCCAGCCTTCCGTGAACCCGGCGAGAAGCCGCTGGCCTCACCGGCCGTCAGACGCCGCGCGCTCGATGCGGGGGTCGATCTCCGCCTCGTGCTCGGCACCGGGCCGGCCGGGCGCGTCACCCATGAGGATCTGGATGCGTTCGTCTCGGGCGCATCGAGCGAACGGCCGATCGGACGCGGCGCGCCGGACACGAGCGTCTCCGAAACCAAGGTCGTGGGCCTGCGCCGGAAGATCGCCGAGCGGATGTCCCTCTCCTACGGCGAGATTCCCCACATCACGATCGTCGAGGAGGTCGACGTCACCGGGCTCGAAGACCTGAGGGCGCGGCTCAATGACGAGAAGAAGGGCGACGGCCGGAAGCTCACCATCCTTCCCTTCATCATGCTGGCACTGGTCGACGCCGTCAGGCGCCAGCCGACGCTCAACGCCCATTTCGACTCGGATGCGGGCGTCCTCCGCCAGTTCGGGGCGGTTCACGTCGGAATCGCCGCTCAGACCGAGGGCGGCCTGATGGTGCCGGTCGTCCGCCATGTCGAGAGCCTGGATATCTGGGGATGCGCGGACGAGGTCGTCCGGCTGTCCAAGGCGGCGAGAGACGGGAAAGCGACGCGGGACGAACTGTCCGGCTCGACGATCACGATCACGTCCCTGGGGCCTTTAGGCGCGCTGGCGACGACCCCGATCATCAACCATCCCGAGGTGGCGATCGTCGGCGTCAACCGCATGGCGGTGCGCCCGCACTGGGACGGCAGCCAGTTCGTGCCGCGGAAGATGATGAACATCTCCTGCTCCTTCGATCACCGGGTGATCGACGGCTGGGACGCGGCGGTCTTCGTGCAACGGCTGAAGACCCTCCTCGAAACCCCCGCCCTGATCTTCGTGAAGGCCTGATCGATGCCGGACATCACCTGCAAGCTGTTGGTCATCGGCGCCGGGCCCGGCGGCTATGTCTGTGCCATCCGCGCCGGCCAGCTGGGGATCGATACGGTCATCGTCGACAGCCGTGAGCTGGGCGGAACCTGCCTCAATGTGGGCTGCATCCCGTCGAAGGCACTGATCCATGCTGCCGACGAGTTCTTCCGGATGGACGCCGACCCGGCCGTCGAAGCAATGGGGATCAAGGCCGGCAAGCCGGAACTCGACCTCGGCAAGACCGTCGCCTGGAAGGATTCGATCGTCACCCGTCTCAACCGGGGCGTTGGCGGCCTGCTGAAGAAGGCGAAGGTCCGGCATGTCGCGGGGCGCGCGCGGTTCCTCGACGGCAAGACGGTGGAAATCGAAAGCGGCGAAGGCAAGCAGATCGTCCGGGCCCAAGCGATCGTGATCGCCACCGGCTCCGCGCCGATGGAGATTCCGAGCCTGCCCTTCGGCGGTCCCATCCTGTCCTCGACCGAAGCGCTGTCGCTTTCCGAGCTGCCGAAGACGCTGGCGGTTGTCGGGGGTGGCTATATCGGCCTGGAGATCGGCACCGCCTTCGCGAAGCTCGGCGCACAGGTCACCGTTCTGGAAGCCGCCGACCGCATCCTGCCTCAGTACGACGCGGAGCTCACTGCGCCCGTCTCGGCAAGGCTGAAGGACCTCGGTGTCACGGTGCTCACGGGCGCCAAGGCCACCGGCTACGATAAGGAAAGCGCGATCGTCTCGCTGGAGCCGGCCCCCGAGGGGCCGGACCGCATTGCGGCCGACAAGGTCCTCGTGACAGTCGGCCGCAGGCCGGTGACCGAAGGCTGGGGGCTCGAAGAGCTCCAGCTCTCCATGGACGGCCGCTACGTGAAGATCGACGACCGCTGCGAAACCTCGATGCGCGGCGTCTACGCCATCGGCGACGTGACCGGAGAGCCGATGCTCGCCCACCGCGCCATGGCGCAAGGCGAGATGGTGGCGGAGCTGGTCGCCGACCACCGGCGCCGGTGGTCGGCGCGCTGCATCCCGGCCGTCTGCTTCACCGACCCCGAGGTGGTGACGGCGGGTCTGTCGCCGAAGC
>MDTD01137238.1_pt1 | contig 12025 bp, 11 predicted proteins | sample 811221 | NCBI WGS metagenome assembly MDTD01 (sample SAMN05326646, study PRJNA326480) | marine metagenome | isolation source: seawater | place: Pacific Ocean: South West | collected 2011 | reverse complement strand
TGCTGGATCTGGAACATTGCTGATTTCACTGGCCGCCTTTTTGTATGCAGCGTGCATATCGACGCTGACATGCGACCAAAGGCAGAGTCCTCCTGCTGTCCCACGATCATATAAAACGCGCTTGCCATCAGCATGCTGCAAGTCGTCAATGGCCGACGAAATATCTGTCTCAGCGGTTCTATCCCTTAATGCTCCTGCAAGCATTTTCTCAGTGGGAAGTAGGTCGTCCACATTGAGTAAGTTCAATACCGCTGTGGCTTTGAGAATTCGGTCATGAGTGTGGTTATAGCCACATGCCGCAGACATCAACGAGCGGATCATCGGCCATGAATTTGTGTCCGAAGATTGAGCCAGTATATGATCGTAGTTCGTCGCTATATAATCATACAAATCATCCAATCCGTATATCCGGCCATGTGAGCGATATTGCTCTTCCACACAATATGGTTCGCCGGAAAATAAGAAGCTGTAGATAGAGCGTTCGTTTTGCCCGTATTTTCGCAGGAATCGGTGTGCTACGGATATTACCCATGGGTTTAGTGGATATAGCGAAGGAGCTATGCCGATAAGTTCATCGGTATCCTGGCTTGCTCCAAACCATCCATGGGCCAGGGCCGTCTGCATCAGCTTTTTTTGCTGCTTGCTATCAGCCGCCGAAAGATGATCAATGTCAGTATTTAGTGCTGCGCTAATCAGCCGCGCCGTGTGTCCGATGTTAGCTCGGAAATTCAGCTCCTCGTAACGGCCAGCGACTTTATTCCACTCATTTGTTTGCTCTAACCGAAGTGTCTGGGCATACGAAGCAAATGCCTGGTGTAAAATCGATAAAATCACGAATGGCGAGTCACCGCTACTCATTGCTTCTTCAGCAAGCAATTGCCAAATGAAGACATCGCTTTCAGTATGACTTGCCGAATACTCCAAGAATTTTCCTGCTTCATCTACGACCAACAGTATACCAGAAAACTCCGAAGAATTGGCAATCAGCTCGTTGGCTTTACGCAGTAATTGGAGTACCTCATTCCCCTTTAGAGCTTCTTTGGCTAAAAGGTCTCGAACGGTTTTAGATTTTCTAACTGATTCCAATCCGTGGACATCAAGAGCCCATGACAGTCCATCATGAATTGCCTGGCCGAGCTGCCTGCGTTCGCCGGTAACCAAGACAGGCAATAATGCTGGGCGCGAGATATCACCTAAGGTCTGTAGCGCCTCTTGAATATGTTCCGGCAAGGTCTGCGCATCTTTAGAGCCAAAAAGGTGAGCGAGAAATAAAGCAAATGTGGATTTCCCTGAGCCGTAATCGCCGACCAAACGAAATGCTCTGCTTTTTGACTCTGGCCTGAGCCCTTTGATGATACGCTCAGTCAGATCCACAAACTCTTTGCTTACAACAATGCTTGAGAGAATATCGCGATCTGTGAAATCACGTTCAATGCGCACTGACCGCAGAAAACTGCCCCGTGGCCTAATTTGCGCTTGGCTGCTCATGCGTACACCTCTTCGATTGCGTCAAAGAGTGAATGCTCATCAAGGTCAACTTTACGTTGTAATGCCTGTATCAGAGACGAGTGTGAATAGTCAAACCACCTGCCACCGGAAACACGCTCTAACCGTTCACGAACTTCTTGGTCGCTTAGCTTGAACACCTGCCCAGGGCTACCGGGAGCATGAGCAATATTCTGGAACGATAGAGTTTGTTCATTCGGACTGACCTGTCGCCAATAATCCAATATTGCATAGCTGAATAATTCATCTGAAAGTTCCGGCCTTCTTCCACCGCGAAAAGCATAGACTGGTTCAAGCTTGCCTTTCAGGTTCTTTCTCTGATAGCGAAATTCCAGAAGATTTAGAAGTGCTAACGGAGAGTCGAGAGATTCTTCATCTAAGGAACTTCTCGTAACACGACTTCCTGCATAGGTATGGAAAAAGACGGTAAAATGTCCTTTGAGTGAACTGTTTGATGCACGAGTATCTGTTTCCTCCGCCAACTTTTTGCCTCTGGAAATTAAGGGGGAAGGGGCAAGCTCAGGCTCTTGCCAGCGCCCGCTGAGCATGTGCCATGCAAGCAATGGCTCGTCCTTAATGGTAGAGAGCTTCCAGTGTAGCAACCAGATCGTCTGGAGGTCTTCCATATACGGGTCAAAGCCATCCGAGTTCGACCCAAATATGGCCTCTCCCAATGCTGTAGGAACATATGTACCGCGCTCAGGAGAATGAATCATGCCGGTCATAGCTGCCCAAAAGCGGATTGACCGAACCATATTCTTACCTACGCCAAGGGTGACCATAGCGTCGTCATCGTTAGAAAATCCATCAGGCTGGTCTGCCAATAGTGCTAAGCATTTAGGGAGCCAAGCAAAGCGGAGGGGAAATGTTTCGTGCCCAGATATGCGAAATTTTGTAGACAACAAGAAAGTACTCACTACAGCTACTGAAGTTTAGGGACATGGAAACTGAAACATACTGGCATGAGCTGGGGTTCGCCAGGGGGGCATCAGAGATTGTTTGATCGGAGAGTTTGATAATGCAGTAAGAAGCTTATTCTATAGTCGGCATGAGCCATCCAGCTCTGACTAAGGTTGAGCATCTTTCGTCGGTACGTATGCTTACTCGTCTGGGCTAGTAGCGCTAGCACTGACGATGAGTGTTGTGCTTTGCATAATTGGATTGCTAAAGTATCGCTTTGCTTTGTTATAATGTCTGACTCCTGCTTATTCTGGAAAATCCCAAAATAACATTGTCAGCACCCAGTCTCCGTTGAGACGCAAGGACTCTTCGTAGGCATCTAACGACGAACGGTTATCTACAAGCCAGGCTGCTGTCCGCGTTTGTCGTTTATGGATTTTATAGGTCGAATCCATCATCGCTGTGTGAACACTGGAAGCCTTGGGTACCGTGGGGTGTAGCCGCCAACCATACCCTCGATCTTTTGCTTCAAGCGAGAAATGGCTCCATTCAAACTTCCCGCCTTTACTCAATATAACGCCACAAGCTTCGTCGGTTATTTCAGTATATCGCCTTGCTGTTGCCCTGAGTGATGTTTGGCAGGTATCAGCCAAACCGCAAATGCCTTCAAGGTCAAGGCCGTAGCTATGGAACAAAGGGGTTACCAGCTTGGTTGGCAATAGAAGAGCTGCTGCAAAAGCATTGGCCTCACGTTCAAGGCTATTGTGAACGGCTGTTGGCGATGACTTGTGAGTCCATAATTTCCCGCCCTGAAGCTCTTTACGGTGCCTCGGAATATAGAAGTGCCCCAATTCATGTGCGATCGAAAACCTTTGACGCGATAGTGGCCGTTTCATTGTTGTTGGTGCGAAAAGGAGCAGGTAAATATCTTGACCTCGCTTGTTGCCAACATGATGCTCAATCCTGGCATCATAATTGCCCTCAGCCTCCACCGACTTGATCCCTTCCTCACGAGCGATGGATAGTGGATCAATGGGGAGGGAGAGGTCAAAGAGTGATACAATCTCTTCCGCCTGTTGCTCAACTGTCATCTTCTTCTGGATCGGTTTCATCGCCGTCCTTTTTTTCTTCCTCTTCTCGCAGCTTTCTCAGGGCTTCCTCTCTGGCCTTTTCGATGTTGCGTTGGGTTTCTTCATCATACTCATCGCCTATTGAGTCTCGGTTCATAGCCACAAAGAAATTTGGCATAGGCTTGTTCGAGTCAATTCCCATCACAGGCTTAATCGATTCGCACTTTTCGACAGCATCCTGGAAAGAACCAAGTGACGCTAAGAAATCACGCTCATCATCGCTGAGTTCAGGGCCTAAGAAAATCTCATCAGGATCTGTATCGTCACTGAGCACGTTTCGTAAATCGTGTGACAGACAGCTCGCTATCAAGATGTCTAGGGCTTCTTCTTCTCTGGTGTCCATCATAGACCTCCCATAAGAGCTTTGAATTTCTTCCGAATGGCTTGACGGGCGCTTTTCACATTTCCCGTTGTTAGGTCAAAGCCCAATAACCGACCTCGCCTGACGACTTCTTTTTCGCTTAAAGATTCTGGGAATGCTAAGGCCATCACCATTGCAACTTGGTGTTGATAGCCCTTAAGCGTGTCCACGAACTCACAGAATTCTCGGCGGATTACGTCGTGATCCATTGTCTTCCAATGCTCGCCAGTAACGGTGCCCGATGTTTTGGAAGTAACAATTTTGATGATGTCGTCATGTGTGATTTCCTTTTTGCTCGTGCCACGACGGCAATAATCGACGGCTTTGAAATATGCCATTTTGAGCAAGTAGGCACGAAAATTTTTGACATTCTCAAACTTTCCTGCTTCGGCGTTCTCGCGCACTGACATGAATGTCTGAGTGAGAATATCAGCGGCTGCATACTTGACGTCTTCGTATTTGTTGAGTCCCTGAATGGTGTAGAGAATATGCTTGAATACAGGCTCCTTATAGTTTTCCCATAAGGTATTTATGGCAGCCTCGCGATCCGCTTCATCGCCGATTGTAATCTGGATTGCCAGTTCTTCGTCATCCATGAGTGTGTCCTCCATCTACATAGTCGAAATGAATAACCGATTGGTATGTAGCATTTACGATTTTTTTATTTCCGAAAAAATCCCTGAAACGACATACCATCTGAGTCCGCCTTCCGACAGTACTTATAAGGGGAGGTTCTGTGGAACCACTTCGTTAACGTCAAAAATAGGGGATGCAGATCATGAAATCAAACACATACAGGGTACTCGCGATTGATGGAGGAGGTATACGAGGGGCATATAGCGCAGGGTTTATCGATCACTTTGAACGCCACATCAATGGGCCGCAGCTCAGGACGAGTATCTCACCGAATCTGGTCGGAGGTACGTCAACTGGCGGGATCATTGCCTGTGCCATTGCGCACGGGGTTGCGCCAAGCCGCATCGTTGACTTTTATCGTGAGTCTGGGCCAGCAATTTTTGCTCGGAACAGTGGAGTGAAACCGGAACCCAGGAGGCGTCGATTCAGGCGCTTGATGACAGCTCGGCATGACTCTGCGCCACTCCGCAGAGCCTTAGTAGAGGTATTTGGAGACGAGAAGCTGTCAACTGTGTATGAAAGAAGCGGTATAGCACTGGTTATTCCAGTTGCCGACCTTGGGAAAATCGGGCCAACTGTATTTAAGACACCACATGATCGTGTTTGGCTTGGCCAAGACGATCATGCGTTGAGCGATGGCGTGGCGTGGTCGCGTGATGGTGAACTCAGCATTGTTGATGTTTGTATGGCTACAACGGCGGCTCCCACGTTCTTTGAGCCACATGCTATTACGATGGATGGAGTGGAACGGCGGTATGCTGATGGTGGATTAGTGGCCAATTCACCCGTACTGGTCGCTTTACTTGAGGCCTTGGATTTGGCTGAGCCCGATCAGGATATCCACGTTATCTCTATCGGGACATGCCCAGTTAAAGAATCTTATGCGGCACCAGAGGGCAAAGGTGGCTTTATCGCTTGGGGAAAGTTTGCCGCGCCATATGCGATTGATTGTAGCGCAGAGCTGCAATTGCAAATGGCGATCCGTACTGCTCGCCAGCTAAGCCTCAATGGCCGCAAGATCCACGTTGATCGGCTCCATGCATCAGCACTGCCGAACAATATCGCACAGAAGATCGAGATGGATCGGGCAGAGCCGTCCCTTGTGGATGCGCTGATTGCTCACGGCCATTCAGATGCTGAGAAGCTACTTTCCAAGCTCAATGCCGGGCGTTGCGACCAACGCGTACGGCGCTTTTTCGAAAACAGACAACAATAAGGAGACTGAACGAACATGAAAGACTGTAGCCAAGACATTAAGAAGTACTATGACGATCGAGTCATGCTGCCTGAAGCAGAGCGTAAGCCCATGCGAAATCGACGCGACGATAACCGCAAGAGGCTCAAGAAGCGCCAAGTGGAAGCCGAGTTGCCAGTGCCGCGTGAGCACATGGTACAAGGCTCCTACGCCATGTATACGATGACTCAGCACGATGAAAATGACTGGGATATTGACGATGGTGCAGTTTTCACGAAGTCGGATCTCGTCGGGCCAAGAGGCGGTGATATGTCTTGCCGCGATGCAAAGGCAATGGTGGCAGAGGCTCTGAAGGATAAGCGCCTGAACGATCCGCCCAGTGTTCACACGAACTGTGTACGGATCCACTATCATCAGGGCTATCACCTGGACATCCCTGTATATCGATACTCGGTGGATGACGAGGGTAATGATGTCTATGAATTAGCCGGTACTGAATGGCGAGAGTCAAATCCCCGCCTCATTACAAGCTGGTATAATCAGGCTGTTATTGATAAATCGCCTGGTAATGATGGTGATCGGCAAATGCGACGCGTAACGAGTCTGCTCAAAGCCTTTGGGCGTAGTGCCAATCGTAAAAGCTGGAATATGCCCAGTGGTCTCATCCTTTCCGTACTGGTTGATGAGCAATATGTTGCAATTGAAGGGAGAGATGATGAAAGCTGGTATACGACGATTAAGGGGATTCGGGATCGACTGAATTTTGACCTGACAGTTCAGCATCCGTGTGAAGACGTTGATGAAGAGCTGACGAAGTCCAACGCTGATGCCTGCATGAGCTTTCTTCGGGACAAGCTGTCGTGGGCTATTGATTTGCTTGCTCCCACTCAGTCGAGTGCTTGTGAGAGATCTGAGGCGCTCAAGTGCTGGAAGAAAGTTTTTGATACGGACTTCTTTGATTCTTTGATTGAGGAAGCAGAGAAAGAGGAAAAGGAGAGAAGTAACCGTCGTAATGCCATGCGTGCCGGTGTCTGTCGGCCAAAACCTTTTCATGGTGGCACACGGTGACTTGGTTCGAAGAGGATAGAGCGCTTTATGAACGCGAGCGAGTGGCTCTGGCAGATCATTGCCCGCAATTAGGGCCACTTAAATTCTATCCCCATGGAGTTGGGAACTACCGACCATTCCGGGAACATGTAGCTGCTGCTCGTGGATACATATCCATTGATCCAGCGTGGGCCGATTCACCTGCATATGATGTAGCGGTTATTTGTACTCCGGCGTATCCTTGGGAGATGCCTAAGCTATTATGCCTAGACCCTATCTTTACCTGCGATGCAGATCATCATATTTTTTCCGATCAAACTGCGTGTCTCTGCTTGCAGTTGGAAAAGCGATATTGGTGGCCTGAAGGCTCTACTTTGATTGATTTTATTGACCGCTTGGTCTTGCCATTCCTTAATTTTCAGCATTGTAAGAGGTTGGGGCACGATTATCCATTTGGCGAGCGGCTGCACGGGCTGGATGGGATATATCAGGGTCTTTCTGAGGTAGTGGGGCTCGATAAGCCTGCTCAACTTGATCGCATTATACGTCTTGCGCTTGATCCAAATTCCTTGGATACAAGGCGAATGCAATGTCCATGTGGCAGCGGGAAAAAACTGCGCCATTGCCATAGCTCGCAGGTGCTTCAAGCTATTCAGACGGTAAGTAGAGGAGGGCTTATTGAGGATCTTCAACGATGCATTGAACCAAAAGCTGAGCAGCTTTTACGGAGAATACTATGAGTATTTCTGTTATTTTATAATTTCATGCAGTCATTCGGAAAGTCCTCATAGAGTAAGGCTTATACTGTCTTAAGCATTGGTTTTTACCCATGGAGATAGGGTGGGATGTGTGATTTTTTGTTGCGTTGGTTTGACATGGTTGCATTCATGTGTCCCATTTCAAGGAGATTCATCATAATAATTGTGGGTCATCCCACAAGTGCGTACTTTTTCTGGTGTAGGGTGAGTAGCTTCAGTTTGTAGAAGTCGATGTTTCGGTAGCCGTAGGCTTGGCGCTTCATGGTCTGTGCCTTGTTGTTGAAGCCCTCCAAGGGGCCGGTGGAAATCGGATGCTCGTACCAAGCAAACAGTTGGTTTCGGTAGCTGCGTAAGGTCTTGGCCATGGTCTTCATCACGGCGATGCCGCTGGCAAGGGCGGTGGCAATCCATTTGCCGAGGAATGCCTTGGCATCTGCCAGGCTCTCTTGCTCCCAGAACTGGCGCAGGTCTTCTTTCAGATAATAGGCTGTCGCCAGTGGTTTATTCAGTTCCAGAGCGTCCTCCAGGCGTTGCCGCTCCTGCCGCTTCTCCGAAAGGTTCTCCGGGCGCTTGAGCAGTAACCAGCGGCTGCCCTTCAAAACGTGTTTACCGAGCGCATGGGTGGCCTCGTTGTAGAGGTCGCGACGCAGCTTGGTGAGCTTCTCGTTCATCAGCTTGACGACGTGAAAGCGGTCGAGCACTTTGGCGGCTTTCGGAAAGTTATCGCTGACAGCCAGATGGTAGGAACTGGCCATATCCATAGCCACGGCTTCGATCTTGGCTCCCATTCGCTTGAGGCGAGCAAGAAACGGTGCCACAGCCTCAGCTCCTTTGCCCTCGCCGACGTAAACCGCCGCGCCACTTTCGAGATCAAGTACCACGCTGACATATTTGTGCCCCTTGCCAATCGCCAGTTCATCAATCGCCAAATGGCGCAAATGCTTCAAGGGACGCTTCTTCAACGACTGGTGTAGATGCGTCTCCTGGATCGAGCGCACCAACCCCCAACTGACACCAAGTGACTGGGCGACATCCTTTACCGTCATCAGCTTGCTCAGCGCGATTACATAGTCGGCAAAGCGCCTGGTATAGCGTTTATGAGGCAGCATGAAGGGCAGCTTCTCATAGCGAAGCTGCTTGCAGTCGCGGCACATGACCCGCTGGAGGCTCACCATCAGCTTGACCGGCTTCAGGCCGATGGGGATATGATGGAGTTCTCGTTGCGTTGTTCCCCGTCGAATCACATCTGGGCTATGGCAGCATGGGCAGCAAAGCCGATCAAGCGGACGCCGCACGTGGAAGGTGATAATGCCAGACTTATAGGTCGTTTTCATGGGTTCAATGGTGCCAAGGCCGAAGCCGTGATAGAGTAAACTCTTGGTGGACATGTCTTCCTCCGTTGCTTGTTTTGGTCAATAACAACGGAGGCATGTCCACCTCTTAGGTCAAGTCAAAAGTATCCACTTGTGTGAAGAGCCATTTAAGAATATACATATTCAGCTTCCTGTAGGTGGGCAAAATGTGGCAGCGCATCGGCCTTACAACGGCGGTCTTCCCTGAATAGACGAAGGATCCCAGTCGAACCCACCGCTGATTACCGTAACATCTCAAGGCTAAAAAGAAAAGGCGCGAGCCTGCAAGACTCGCGCCCATACCTCAAGTCACTTCTGAGATGCTATTCGCCAACCCAGGTAGCTGTCCCAGAGGGTATCGTTTTGTAATAATCAACGTGCCCGTCCTCAAACGAAAGATTAGCACCTCCAGTATGAAGCTCCCAAATCGACCCCGTCAACCAAGGTGCCGGGACATCAGTTGTAGGTGATGCCCCTTGCCAATCACCGATAACCGGCCACGGCACCACATCAGCAGCACCGCCGTCCACCAGCATATCGCCCATAAGAACGAATGCCGAGGCTGACTGCACTGAACCTACTTTACGCGGATTATCAGCATTATCCCCGCCTCGCGTGTTACCGTTGAGCCAAGCGTGCCGGTTCATACTGTATTGGACTTGCCAATTGTCCACGGTGGTGCCACGCAGTGTTTCGCTGGCAGAGCGATTTTTATACTGCCCGGATTCAGGACACTTTAGAATGTCGCCACTTTCTGAGTCATTAGCTTGAACCTGAATGTAGCTACCGCTTGCGAGTGCATCGTACCAGTGATAGCTATTGCCCCAGTCCATGGCCGGATAGCGCGTATCAAAGTCGTCGGCATACATCAAGACTGCCGTTGCGCTTTGTTTCATGTTTCCGGCGCACTTAGCCGTCCTCGCTTTTTGACGAGCTTTGCTCAACACCGGCAGCAGCATGCCTGCCAGGATGGCAATGATCGCCACGACGACGAGCAGCTCGATGAGGGTGAATTTTTTCTTAAGGGTGTGTTTCATGTGTTTCATGTGTTTCTCCATTGGGTTGGAATCACTGGGTTTGTTTTCTCTGTTGACTCTCTACTTGTTTCTATCTACACACTTGCCGTGTGAAATCTCATCGCGTCATAGGCGGCAAACACCTCCTGATTTCGACAATTCCCATTGACCAGGCCACATCTGTGGCTCTAAAACCTGGACTACAATCCCTCCCGCACCAGCCCAAATCGGCATTCCAGCGGGCGATGGCCCAGCCATGGCGGTTGAGTCGCAGCCAGTTGTACTCGTTACGCCGATCAGCACAAACCAGCAGGCTGTTGCCTGGTATCCCCCAATGCTCCAGTTCCCTCTCGACCATGACGCCACAGAGCCGGTCACCGATGGCAGCCGCTACGGTGTAGCCAATTCCCGGCCATTCGTCATCGAGGTCAATCGGAGCCGTAGAAGGAGCGTGGATAGGTATGGTTACGGGATCCGGCGGGGATGGGTGGAGAGGCTCGTATGGGGTTAGTGTTCGGCCAACGAGAGACTCCAAGAGGCGTAGCTGGGTGAGCGATATGGATCCACAAAGACCATGTTTCCATGCATCAATAACTGGCGCGGGCAGCCCCATCTCCTCTGCAATCTGGGAACGGCGAGGGCCTGAGCGCCCACCTGTTACAGATGCAATCTGGTTGGCCACTGCCGCCGATACAGGCACATACGGCTCATCATCTTCCCCTGAGATCTCCCCCACTGGCACACCCTCAATGACTGCCATCACATCCTGCGTCCGCACGCCATGGGCGGCAGCAATGAGGGCTGCGGGATGGGTGCCATTAGCATAGCTACTGAGTGCTGATTGGAGACGTTGGTGATAGTTCATGTTTTTTGCCTCAGAATGGGATGTCACTGATGTCACATTGACGGTCAGGGCGGATGTCACGGATCTCATGTATCCCCATAATCCAGTCGATCGGCGATTTTTGACCACAATCCTGGATCATCACAACGCCATCGGCCCGCACCCCTGAGACCAACTGGCCTGCCCCTGCTACATGCGCGACGAACCTGGGCGTCTCCTCGTAGGAGCAAATCAAAACACATCTATCCGGAATAGCGCTGTATGGAGCATTGGAGGCATATTGTATAGCCACCAAATCTGGTATCGGCGAGGCAACACCCACGTAACCGATTGGAGTGGCGTCGGTGATGCGGGGGATGCACTGGATGACATCCGAAGCGGCATACAGGGGGATGGCGCGGATGGATTCGCGGCACAACGCAATGGGTCGATAGCCCATTATCTCTACGAGTGTCGCCAGCAGCCGATACTGTTCAGATGTGAGGTGCCCGCCACAACGACGGCCTAACCAAGCTCCAATAACGGCTCCGGACACACGGAGGCCGGTCTGCATCCGATAGTCGCCATCCACAAACTGCCGTGCAAAGCGGCCCATGGCTGCCTGTATGTCGGCGGTAATAGGGACACATGGCGCATCACCCCAGTCGTCCCGATCGGGTATGTGGCAGGGAGCAAGATGGCCCTCGATCACCAGATGCAGGTCACCCACATCCACCCGATAACACTCGGCAACGACATGGATGGGGAGATCGCCGAGCAGGTACGTGTGGACGGCTTGCTCAACTGCGTATTGGTAGTCTGTGCGGGTTGTATAAATGGCGCGTGCGGGGTTGAGGGGTTGGCTGGTCACGCGCACATTTTATCCGGATCCCTTATCAACTGACTTGTAAACAATCCCCAGTTCGCATCAGATTTCGCATTGAGATTCGATCAACATTCTCTATTGCTGACGCGGCCTCAGCAGCAATAGCATGCCACGAATCTCCAACGCACGTCAACTCAGATCGCCGCTGGACACAAGGCTCTCGTTTGCTCGGTGGCTTACGATCGCAAGCAGGGAAGCACATGCTGGAGCGCAACTTCGCGGGCGCGACGTAGTCTTGAGGCGTAGCAGTACTGTGTGTCTTGAGAACTAAAGAGGTCCACAAATTCGTCCAGCTCTGCTGCAAACTGCTGAGCAGGCACAAGGAGATATGGTGTACAATCATCGGTCTGCAAACACTGGAACCAGCGCATGTACGCCCTGATGGCGGACTGATATTGAGCAGCAATTCGTTTTG
>MDTD01038445.1_pt1 | contig 12025 bp, 17 predicted proteins | sample 811221 | NCBI WGS metagenome assembly MDTD01 (sample SAMN05326646, study PRJNA326480) | marine metagenome | isolation source: seawater | place: Pacific Ocean: South West | collected 2011 | reverse complement strand
TAAATTATCAGTAAGACCTTGATCTTTATGAATATAAAGTTGAAACATTTTTGGACCCCCAGAAATATTTGCTATTTCCTCAATTGAGGAAGTTGCCATTGTGGACATACTATAAAAAGTTCCAAATTTTTCAGCTGCCCTAGCTGAAGCTTTATCTCCATCATGATGATAAAGTCTCTGCATCGCAGTTGGAGCTAAAAATAATGGCATATCAATTTTTTGTCCGAAAACTGATGTAGATAGATCGGGCTCACCAACACTCGCTAAAATATTTGGTACTAAATCGCACTGCAGAAAAGACTCTGTGTTTCTTTTAAGAGTTGTTTCATCATCTGAACCACCATCTATATAGTGAAAAATCGGAGCAGGTAGATTTTTTCTTGCTAATTTTCTAAAGTCATCAAAATTATAACAATCGTTCAAATTCATTATTACTAAAAATTTTTAGAAAAAGTTATTTGTTGATTGTCTACACCAGGATTTGATGTACCCCAATCGTTATTAGAAATATGACTATAGCTATAACTTAATTTTGAATTTTCAAATATATCTAAACCAACTTTAATTTCACTCTTAAACTCCAAAATACTACCTAGATCTTTTCCATCTCCTTTTTCATAATAACCAGGAGCAAAGCTTGGTAAAATTTTAAGTGGACCTAAACCATATTGACCTTCAACACCAGTATACATATAAACCGAACTATTCCCTGTCACAAAACCTCCAGTAATTGGTTTGAATTTTCCAAGGAATGTATCTCTAAATAGTTCAGGGTTTTTATGTTCTAATCCAAACAAAGTGGTTTTATCGTCACCCTCTTTATCAATAGTATCAAAAGTCCCAGTATAAAATGAAAGGTTTACTTCATTCTCCTCCGCTAAAACCGAGGAAGATAAAAAAGTTGTAAGGGCTAAAATTTTGATAAATCTGAAAATCATAAAAAAAAATACAACTAATTAGTTAATATGTACAGTTAGCAAATTACTTTTTTTTGGGCCTTTTTTTTATAAAAATAATTATGAAAAAACCCCCAATTATTAAAGCTAAATAAGGTATTATCCAAAGCGCGATATTTCCTTGGCTCATCCTAGGCTTATATAAAATCCAATCTCCGTATTTGCCAGCTAAAAAATTGTAAATTTCGGCCTCAGTTTTTCCCTCTGCTATTAAGTCTTTCACAACTAATTTCAAAGTTATTGCAAATTCAGAATTAGAATCAGAAATTGATTGTCCTTGACATACTAGACAACGAAGATTTTTGTGAATTTTGTTTTCATCGATTACATCTTTTGAATAAATTGTTTGGCTTACAGTCAGAAAAAAAATTATCAAAAGCATTTTTAATTTCATAATAAATTAATTATTTTTTTTATTTCCTCGAAGTCACTCTCTGAAAGTGGCCCAATATATTTTTTTAAAATAGTAAATTCATTATTTACAAGTATTGTTTCTGGTATACCGTAAATCCCAAAATTTATAGATTGTTTTCCTAGATAATCTTTTGCAAGATAGATATAGGGATTACCAAGATCATTTAAAAATTTCATAGCATTATTTTTTTTATCTTTAAAATTTACACCGAGTATATTCAAATTTTTTTCTTTTGATAGTTTCATTAGAAAACGATGTTCTATTTTACAAGGACCACACCAGGAAGCCCAAAAATTTATTAACGTAAAATTATTTCTTTTGAAAATTTCATTAGTAAAATAATTTTCGTCATTAAAAGTCTCGAGTTGTATTTTATCTATTTTATTTCCTACTAAATATTTTGTATCATATTGGTTACTTTTATTAAGCGAAAGGTACAATACCCCAAGAATAAATGTAAAAAAGAAAACTATTATAACCTTAATTATTTTTTGCATTCCTAAATAAACTTAAAAAACCTCCGAGAGAAATCATTAGCACTGAAACCCATATCCATATCATAAGTGGTTTTTTTTGAAATTTAATATTGTAATACTCTGATCGATCTATATTGCTCATAGTTAAATAATAATCTCTTAAAAAATTAGTTTGTATTGAGGCCTCATAAGTCAGAGTTTCGGGATTATCGTAAATTCTAATCTCTGGTTTTAGAATTCTTTCTTTACTAGAAGATAAATCATTAATTTTAATTTTACCTACAACCGCTTTATAATTTGAGAATTCTTTTAATTCCATATTTTGGAAATTAAATTCAAAATTATCAATTTTTTTCACCTGTCCTACTTTAAGATTAAAATCTTTTTCAATTGAAAAGTTATGATTCAGCCCAATAAAAAGTATTAAAAAACCAAATGATAAATGAGAGACTATTCTGGGATAGTTATTTTTTGATTTCTTAAATAACTCTTCTAATGATGAAATAATTAAAAATAAAGATGAGATAATAATTAGATTAGAGATAATGCTATAGCTTTTAAAAAAATAAACAATTAAAAAGTTAATAATTACAGCGCCTAAAATAAAAATTACAAAACTTTTTATATTTTCAAATTTATTTTTTATCCATTTAGCCTGAGGACCAATTGACATAAAAAATAAAAATAAAACCACAACCGGTATTATTACTGCGTTATAAAAAGGTGGACCGACCGAAATTTGTTTGTTTGAGATAGCTTCAGTGAAAATCGGATATAGTGTTCCTAACAAAACAGTTATTAAATAAAACATCATAAACCAATTATTAATTAAAACAAAAGTTTCTTTACTATTTGAATTTATAAAATAATTTGACGAAATAAATCTTTTAAATAAGAAATATACTGAAGCAAAAATCATTAAGCTTAAAAATAATAAGATGTATATACCTCTAGATGGATCGTTAGCAAAGGTATGAACCGAATTTAAAATTCCAGATCTAACTAAAAAAGTTCCCAATACGCTTAGTGTAAATGTTAAAAGGCAAAGAATGATAACCCAGAAATATAATAAATTTCTTTTTTCAAAGACAAGCAATGAATGTAATAAAGCAGTAATGGCAAACCATGGTAACAATGAAGCATTCTCAACAGGATCCCAGAACCAAAATCCCCCCCATCCAAGTTCATAGTAAGCCCAAATAGAACCAACTAAAATTCCAAGTGTCTGAAAGATCCAAGAAATTAAAACCCAACTTTTAATGGAAATTGCAAAATTTTTATTTGTATAGTTTGTTATCATTGAAGCCATAGCTGCAGAAAAATAAATAGATGATCCTACAAAGCCAACATAAAGAAGTGGCGGATGAACTGCTAAAGCTGGATCTTGTAAAATAGGATTTAAACCTAAACCTTCATTTGGTATTGGTGTAATTTTACTAAACGGATTGGAGTTGAATAATATAAAAAATAAGAAACCTAAAATTAAAAGGTTCTGAATTATTAGTGTGTAAAGTCTAAAATCTTTAGGATGTTTTTTATTATAAATAAAAAATAAAAAAGAAAAAATTGTTAAGATAATAACCCAAAGTAATAAACTGCCTTCGTGGTTTCCCCAAGTTCCTGAAATTTTATAGAAGGTTGGTTTTAATGAATGGGAGTTTTGGTAAACAGTTATTAAAGAAAAATCAGATATCAAAAATGCAGCTACAAGTGTAAAAAAACATACTATAATTGACGTGCTTTGAAGCAAACTAACTTGATAAATACTTTTTGGAACTAAATTATTTTGAGTTTTTAAACTGTTGATCGACAAGTAAATAATCAGAAAACAGAATAAAGTATTTAAAATTAATAAAAAATTTCCAGTATTACTTAGCATTTTCTCTCATTATATTTTTTAATTCTGGTGGCATATAATTTTCGTCATGTTTTGCTAAAATTCTATCAGCTACAAAAAATTTTTTGTCTTGTAATTTACCTTCTGCAACCACACCTTTTCCTTCAGCAAATAAATTTGGAACCGAGCCGCTAAAACTAACTTTAATCTCATTTTTAAAATCTGTAATAACAAATTTTATTTCTTTTTCGTTAATTTTTAAGGTGTTCTTTTTTACCATTCCACCTACTCTAATTTTTTTTTCGAAATCAATATCTTGACTTATTTTTATATCTGTTGGCGACTTAAAATAGAGAATATTCTCATTTAGAAACTTTAAAATAAAAAAAACTGCTACAATAGAAATTCCTAAAAATATTGCTAAAAGAGAAGCTCTTTTTTTTACTTTTTTTTGAAGCATTAAATGCTTTAAATTGATTTATTGTAAGATGATAAAACCTGCGAAGCAACTTTAGAATTTTCTACTAGCTCTTTTCTTTTTTCAATAGAGAGATGCTCTATTTCTTTTGCAAATTCCTTTTCATATTTTTTCAATGTTTTACGCGTCTTGTAATAGACAATTCCACAAATTAGAAAAGTAACAATGAAGGATGTCCAAACAAAAACCCCGTAACCATTCATAAATATTAAATTATTTATCATAATCTTCTTAAATTTTTTTTCTTTATTCTAATGATTTCTGTCTTGTATTTCATTAGAAAAATTAGCGCACAGTATAAAATTAATACGAAAAACATGAGTAATAAAGGCATTAGCATTGATGAATGTATCGTACTAGATCCCACAATTTTAATACTTGCTGGTTGATGAAGTGTATTCCACCACTCTACAGAATACTTTACGATTGGTATATTTATTGAACCCACTATTGCAATCACACTTGAAATTTTGTTTGCTTTTTCATCCGGTCTAATTATTTTAAGAACAACTATAAACGCAATGTAAAATAGAGCTAGTATTAGCATCGAGGTAATTCTTGCGTCCCAAACCCAGAAAGTTCCCCAAGTAGGTTGGCCCCAAATAGATCCAGTAACTATTGCAATACAGGTAAACATCAATCCAATTGGCGCGATACTTCTAGTTATTAATGTAAGATTTTTAATTTTAAAAATAAAATTTAAAATAGATAATAATGTTAATGACGTGAATGAAGCCAGGCCTATCCAGGCGGCTGGAACATGTACATACATGATACGAACGCTATCCCCTTGTAGGTAGTCAGGTGGAGAAAAAATTAATGCAAATGATAAAGCAGCTAAAAGTAATACAAAAAATATAGAATTAATAAAATTAATTAATTTTCCAATCCAAATAAAAATTTTACTGTTGTAAAAAAAATTAAACATTTGATCTAACTACTATAATATTTTTTTTTTGTGAAGTTATATTATAAGCCCAATTGAGAATGGGAGGGAGTAATAAAAGGATTTTATTCTCAATCAGGCTAAAACAGATCAAATCTAAACCATCTCTGTGTTCCAGATTTGAGTAAAAAATGTTTTAATTTAGGCGAAATATTAATTAATTAGAAATTTTAAAATAACTAGCGCCTTTTTTACCTGAAAAAATTTCCTCTATTAGTGGATGCTTAACTGGCTCTTTGGATTTATCTAACAACAAATTTTGCTCAGAGACGTAAGCTTCATATGTTACATCATTACTCTCAGCAAGAAGATGATAGAAAGGTTGGTCTTTTCTAGGCCTTACTTCTTTTGGGATTGATTGATACCACTCTTCAGAATTATTAAACTCAAAGTCAACATCATAAATAACACCTCGAAAATCAAAATGACGATGTTTAACCACTTCACCGATTGAAAACTTTGCGTTATTGCTTTCTGCCATACCTTATAGTTAATAATTTTTTTGTTAAAATCAATATCTAATTTGTTTAAACTTTATAATATGGTAGACTTCGAATTGTGAATAAGTCATTCTTAAAATTCATAACAGACTTTGGTCCATTACTAATTTTTTTTACAATTTATTACAAAAACGATAACAATCTTCTAATTGCAATACCCCCTTTAATAATCGCAACAATCATAGCTGTTGCAATAATGTACCTTGTTGAAAAAAAAATTCCGTATGTTCCGCTTATAGGAGGATTAATAATAACTATTTTCGGCGGCCTTACTTTATATTTTAATAATCCAGTATTTATTTACATGAAACCAACAATAGTAAATGTAATATTTGCTGGAATGTTAATTATAAGTAAAATCTTTTTTAAAAGAAATTTACTTAAATTATTCTTGAAAACTGCTTTCCAGTTAAATGAAACTGGTTGGGACAAATTAAATTTTAGATGGGCGTATTTTTTTATTTTCCTTGCGTTTTTAAATGAAATTGTATGGAGAACACAACCGGAGACAACTTGGGTAAATTTTAAAGTGTGGGGCATTTTACCAATTACTTTTATTTTTACCTTTTTTCAAATTCCCTTGATAAATAAATATAAATTATGAAAAAAATTAAATTAGTTATTAACAACGAATCCTACAAAAAAGAGAAGGAAAAATTTTTTATTAAAAAAGAACTTAAGTGTATTTTAAATCTTTATGCCAGAATGGTTTCTAATGGCTCTTGGAAAGATTATTCTTTTTCGTCTGGGGCCAAAGAGGTTTCTTTTGATGTCTACCAAAGGTCCTCGGAAAAACCTCTACTGAGAATTACTAAAAACTTAAGACCGAACTATTTAAATGAAAGATATTTTATAAAAGATAAAAATGGTATTGTGCTTAAAAAATCAGAAAGTTTGGATCGACTGATTGATAAAACAAGTTGGAATAAATTTAGGGTAATTAAATGATTATCTTCTTTGACCAAATAGTCTTAGAAGCATAATGAAAAGATTAATAAAGTCTAAATAAAGTGTAAGAGCTCCCATAACAGCTTTTTTTCCCATCATCTCGCCGCTATCACTTACTAGATACATATTTTTAATTTTTTGAGTATCGTAAGCAGTTAACCCCACAAATACTAAAACACCAATGATTGATATAACAAAATACATCATTGATGATTTCATAAAAATGTTTACTAAAGATGCGATTATAATTCCAAAGAGACCCATCATTAAAAAAGATCCGAGTTTTGTTAAATCTCTTTTAGTTGTGTAACCGTAAATACTCATTGCTCCGAAAGTACCAGCTGTAATAAAGAAGACTCTAGTGATACTCGCTCCTGTGTAAATTAAGAAAATCGAAGATAATGACGCGCCCATTAGAGCCGCAAAAATCCAGAAAGTTGTCTGAGCTTTAGTTGCGGACATTTTTGCTATTCCAAAACTCATATAAAAAACAACAGCCAAAGGAGCTAGCATGATAACCCATTTTAATCCTGATGCGTAAATAGAATTTCCGAAATTCGTTAATCCAATTATTTGTCCCTCGGCAGAAGTAACAACAGCCATCTTGAAAAAAAATAGAGCTATGAATCCGGTTAAAAGTACTCCTGAGGCCATATAGTTATAAACTTTTAGCATGTACGATCTAAGGCCCTGATCGATTATAGCTTCTGAAGCAGATGAACGAACTGTTGATCTTTGTTTATTAATTTCCATACTTAAATATATAGTTTTTTTTAGATACTTTTCAATAGGTTAAAATTGACCTAAAAAACTATTATAATTATTAAGATTTTATGAAATTCAAAAGACTAGGTACTACAGATATAGATGTAAGTTTGATTTGCCTTGGAACAATGACCTGGGGAACACAAAATTCTGAAAAAGAAGCACACGAACAAATGGATTATTCTGTTAGTCAGGGGATTAATTTTTTTGATACAGCTGAAATATATTCTGTTCCTCCGAATGCTGAGTCTTATGGCAAGACGGAAGTAATGATTGGAAATTGGTTTACAGAAAGAAAAAATAGAGAAAAAATTATTTTAGCTTCAAAAGTTGCAGGTCCTGGATGTAGCTGGATACGAGGAGGTGGAAATAATTTTAGTGAGAAAAAAATTGGTGAAGCCTTAGACGGAAGTCTAAAAAGGTTAAAAACTGACTACATAGATTTATATCAACTTCATTGGCCTGAAAGATCAACAAATTATTTTGGTAAAAGAGATTACTCTGAAGATAATAACGAAGGAGAATGGCATAGCTTTGAAAGTATACTCGAGGCTTTACAAAAATTTATTAAAAAAGGTAAAATTAGATATATTGGTATGTCAAATGAAACTCCTTTCGGTTTATCAAATTATATTGGGTTGTCTAAGAGTAAGAATCTTCCAAGAATGATGTCAGTTCAAAATCCTTATAATTTAGTAAACAGAACATATGAGATAGGTATGTCTGAAATTTCTTTAAGAGAAAAATGTGGACTTTTAGTCTATTATCCTCTGGCTGCTGGTGCGCTTTCAGGAAAATACAGAAATGGAAAAATGCCTAAAAACTCTCGTCTGGCATTATTTAAAGGTTGGGAGAGACATCTAAACCCTTTAGCCTTAAAAGCTTATGATGAGTATTTTAAACTTGCAAAAGAAAATGATTTAACAATGGTTCAACTCGCTCAATCTTTTGTAAATTCAAGACCATTTGTAACAAGTAATATTATTGGCGCAACTACAATGGAACAATTAAAAGAAAATATTGATAGTATTAATATTGAATTGTCTGATGAAATTATTGAGAAGATTAATCAAATCCATAACAATAATCCCAATCCATCTCCCTAATTCAAAGCATTGAAATAGATATTTTTTAGTATAAAAACTTAATATGTCGTTAAAAAAAATTTTTATAATTTTAATTTTAGTATCATTTTCTATAAATGCCTCTGCAATTACCCCTAGATCAACAGGAAAATATAAAAACTGGGAAAGTTTTGTAGCAGAGACTGATAAAGGAAAGATATGCTTCGCTCAAACAGTGCCTACAAAAAGAGCTCCAGCAGCAGTAAAAAGAGATAAATCAAAATTATTCGTAACCTTTAGACCATCTGAAGATATTAAAGACGAAGTGAGTTTAACTAGCGGCCACGACTACAAAACTTCAAGCGTGACTGCTAGTTCTGGAAAAAGAAAATATTCTTTTTTTTCTCAAAAAGATTTTGCTTGGTTATTAGATGACCAAGAAGAAAAAAAATTTATTCAATTAATGAAAAAGGCTACAGACATTATCGTTAAAGCAAGGACTGCTAATGGAGCAGAGACAACTGACCACTACTCAATGATGGGATTTACGAAAGCTTATAACACGGCAAAAAAAACTTGCAACTAAATGAAGAAAATTATTTTAGCCTATTCAGGCGGATTAGATACATCTGTGATTTTAAGATGGTTACAAGAGAATTATAAAGCCGAAGTAATTGCTTATACGTCTGATATAGGACAAATAATTGACAGGAAAAAGATAATAAAAAATGCAAGAAAACTTGGTGTCAAAAAAATAATCATTGAAAATTTAAAAAATATTTTCGTTAGAGATTATGTTTTTCCTATGATAAGGGCGCACGCTGCCTATGAAGGAGTTTATTTACTCGGTACTTCGATAGCTAGACCTTTAATTGCTAAAAGACAAATTGCTATAGCTAAAAAATTTAAAGCATTTGCAGTCTCTCACGGAGCAACTGGTAAAGGCAATGATCAAGTTAGGTTTGAGCTTGGGTATGCATATTTTGGAGGGAAAAAAATTAAAACAATAGCTCCTTGGAGAGAATGGAACTTACAATCAAGAGCTGATCTTATTAAATATGCAAAAAAAAATAAAATTCCAATTCCAAAAGATAAAAAAGGCGCTCCTCCATTTTCGGTTGATGACAACATCTTTCACACTTCAACGGAAGGTAAGATTTTAGAAAATCCTAAAAATTTTGCACCAGAATTCATCTTTCAAAGAACTGTGTCTCCAGAAAAAGCTCCAAATAAAAAGACTATAGTAAAAATCACTTATAAAAATAGTGATCCTGTTGCAATCAATGGTAAAAAACTAAGTCCAGAAAAAATTCTAGAAAAGTTAAATATTTTGGCTGGGAAAAATGGAATAGGAAGAGTTGATTTAGTAGAAAATAGATTTATTGGTATTAAATCAAGAGGTGTGTATGAAACGCCCGGCGGTACTTTACTTTATTCAGCTCATAGAGCAATAGAGTCTGTGACACTTGATAAAAAAACAACACACGAGAAAGAAAGAATAATGCCTGAGTATGCTGAGTTAGTTTATAATGGATATTGGTTTTCAAAGAAGAGATTAAAACTACAAAAAATTATTGATAGGAAAAGAGCACAGGTCTCTGGTGAAATTGTTCTTAGTTTATATAAAGGAAATATTACAATTTTATCTAGAAGAACAAAAAACAAAGCCTATTCTATGAAAAAAGTTTCTTTTGAGGAGAATAAAACTTTTAACAAGAAAAAAGTAGAAAATTTTATCAAATTTCACTCTAAACAGTTAAACAAAGCTTAAATTTTTGATAGATTAAAATTATATGAACAATTCGATTCGAAATATTCAACTTGTTGCCGTAGTTGTTGTACTCATCTCAACAATCATTGCTTTCTTTTTAGAAATGAAAGAAATGTACGATAACAGAGATATAGCTTTGGCCGATCTTCTTCTAATGTTCATTTATATAGAAGTTATAGGTTTAGTTCGATCATATTGGGAGACAAGAGCAGTCAGAATTACTTACCCTCTCGTTATTGCAATTACTGCATTGGCACGATTCATCATTTTACAAGACAAAGAGAGTGACCCTACTAATTTGATTTATATTTCATTAGCAATTTTAATAGTAGCTTTAGCTACTGTTATAATTCGATTTAGAAATAGTCGATATTTAAAAATTGATAAATCTAAATCTGGAGAGCTTTAAAACACTCTAAAGTATTTTTTAACAAACATGCTATCGTCATTGGGCCAACTCCACCTGGAACAGGTGTAATTGCTTTTGTTTTGTCTTTTAATTCATTAAATTTTACGTCTCCCACAATTTGATCACCAACTTTATTAATACCAACATCAATGACAATCGCATTATCTTTTACCCAATCTTTTTTAACTAGATTTGGTACACCTACAGCTGCAACTAGTATATCTGCTTTATGGCACTCGTTTTGTAAATTTTTCGTTTTTGAATGAACTATTGTGACTGTGCAATTCTCTCTTAATAATAGTTGTGCCATGGGTTTGCCATTCAGGTTAGACCTTCCAATTATTACTGCGTGTTTTCCTGATAAATTTTTTTCTACTTTTTTAATGAGTAATAAACACCCTAAAGGAGTACATGGGACAATTGATTTATAACCTGAAGAAAGATTTCCAACATTAATAGGATTAAATCCGTCTACATCTTTAGATGGATGGATAGCATTAATTATTTTTTCTTTATTTATCTGATCGGGTAGAGGAAGTTGTACCAAAATTCCAGAGACGTTTTTGTCTTTATTGAGCTCATCGATTTTAATTAAAACTTCTTTTTCACTTACGCTTTTTGGATATTTTATAATTTTAGAAGTTATTCCTACCTCTAAAGCACTTTTTTCTTTATTTTTAACGTAAATCTGACTAGGAGCATAATCTCCTATTAAAATCACAGTGAGACTTGGCACTTTATTAGTTTTTGATTTAATTTCTATAATTTCTTTTTTTATTTCACTTCGAATGATTTCTGCTTCTTTTTTTCCATCAATAATCATCTAAAATAATCCTGGTGCAAACATTTCAAAGACTAAGTTTCTAAAAAACATTAATCCTAAAATTAGTATAACTGGGGAAATATCAATCGATCCTAGATTTGGTAAAAACTTTCTGATGAAATTCAAAGGAGGGGCGGTTAGTTTGTAAGAAATATCTAAAACTGAATAGACAAATCGATTACTCGTATTTAAAACATTAAAAGCAACTAGCCAGCTAAATATAACATGGATAACCAATACCCATATGTAAAGATTAATTACATTATCGAATAAAATTAAAATTGATTTCATTAATTTTTCTCCACGTAAATTGATGTACTTGGAAAGGCAAAAGATGCTTTATTTTTTTCAACTATATTTTTGATTTCAATTGCAAGAATATCTTTTACTTTCATCCATTCTAAATAATGCTTAGTTTTAGTGAAACAAATTAATTTTATATCTATGGAACTTGCGGCAAACTGATTAATTTTTACGGATAATATAGTGTCTCCAGAGGTGGTGAAATGTTCACTATTTCTAATGTATTCTTCAATTTCTTTTTTAATATCAGTAAGTTGTTTGCTGGTAGTTCTATATTCTAGCCCGATAATCCAACTTATTCTTCTATTAGTTATCTGAGAATTATTTATAACTG
>MDTD01037198.1_pt1 | contig 12025 bp, 12 predicted proteins | sample 811221 | NCBI WGS metagenome assembly MDTD01 (sample SAMN05326646, study PRJNA326480) | marine metagenome | isolation source: seawater | place: Pacific Ocean: South West | collected 2011 | reverse complement strand
GCCAACCTTTGCATATACCATTTCAGGCAGCTGCCGCAGCCGGACCAGTGCGCGGCCTTTCATTGATCGGAAGATGAACAATAGTGGAAAGCAGCCCTGTACCCACGCCGACCCACCACACCACTGTGTAAGATCCAAACTGGTCATGCAGAACGCCGCCAAGCCAGACCCCTAGAAAGGAGCCCAGCTGGTGAGAGAAAAACACAAGACCATAAAGCGTGCCCATGTAACGCAAGCCAAACAGATAGGCAACAAGTCCTGATGTTAACGGTACGGTGGCGAGCCATAAAGAGCCCATCACAACAGAAAAGACCAGAACGGTGAAAGGTGTCATCGGCACCAGAATAAACCAGGCCGCGATCAGGGTCCGGCCTGCATAAATGCCTGCCAGCAGATATTTCTTGCGGTAAACATTCCCCAACGCACCTGCGGTAATTGTACCGATGATATTAAAGACACCAATCACGCCGATTGCGACCGCACCAAGAGCGGCAGTTGTTGTTATGCCCAGCTTCGCCAGCAGCCCGTCCGGAGAAATAGACGCACAGACCTCTGTAACAAAAGCCGGGAAATGGGCAGTAACAAAGGCCAGCTGGAAGCCGCAAGAAAAAAAGCCGATAAATATCATGATATAGCTGGGGTCACGGACCGCCCGAGACACAATACTGCCAAGGCTTTCTTCTAACTCTTCCTTACTGGCAACATATTGCGAGCGCATAAACGGCAGACAGAACAGACACAACAGGATTAACCCGGCAAAGACCAGAAATACGGACGACCAATGCATCCAATTCAGCAGATATTGGGCAAGGGGCGGGCCGATGACCTGACCCATACTGCCGGCGGCGGTCGTCAGGCCGAGGGCAAGAGACCTCTGTTCAGGCGCAGCAGCTCGGCCAACAACCCCCAAAACCACACCAAAGCCTGTGCCAGCGATACCAAAACCGACAAACATTTCCAGCCATTGATGCTGAACAGGGCTGATAGAATAGGCGCTGAAGCACAAGCCGGCGGCATATAACAGTGTGCCGAGGAAAATCGCCTTTTTGTCTCCAAAACGTTCGGCGATTGCGCCGAATACTGGTGTGGCCAGACCCCAGGCTAAATTCTGGATAGCTATCGCAAGTGAAAACTCGCTTCTTAACCAGCCTAAATCAGCAGCGATCGGAATCTGGAAAACGCCAAAACTTGACCTTATCGTAAAGCTAAGGAACAGAATAAGGCTTGCTGAAATCAGAATAGGCGTAAAAATGGAAGCTTGTGGTCTCATGACGTCCTTTTTGTCTGTACGCATATAAAAATTGCGTCATTCGCCAAATAAAATTTATTGCCCTAATATAGAGCCCATCTAAAGCTTTGCAATAACAGATAACCCCATAGGCAAGACAGAGGTCTGCTCAATGCTGAAAGCGATCATTTTGGCGATACTGGTTTTGGTGGTGCTGCTGATTTTACTGCGCCGCAGCCCGGCTATCAAAGCCAGAATGAACAGCCTGCTTCGCCAACCTCTTGTCAGATCTGTCCTCATTCAAGGTCTGCTGCGCCTGATCCGGTTTCTGATTTTCAGACGATAAGGCGATCGCGCTTTAATCATCCTCTGGCGTGAAAATCGGGTCGGCGGTAAAATAGCCGCCTTGGTAAACTGCATCAGGAGCGTCAGGTCCGGGGCGCGGCATAGCCTTATCAAGCGCCGCTTCAAAGCTCAGGCCATTATCTTTAGGGTGCCAGCCGATATAAGCTGTGCCTTTGTTATCCCACCAGGCCCGGTCATTTTTGGAAATGCCATAGATAATTGGACAGCCAAGACGGGGAATTTTAAAAATCCGGTCGATCAAGGAAGTGAAGTCATCATAAGACATCCAGGTCGCCATCATCCTGTGATTTATCGGTTCAGGAAAACACGAACCAATTCTGACAATGGCGGTCTCAATGCCGAATTTGTCGTGATACAGGCTTGCCATCGCTTCGCCAAAAACTTTCGACACACCATAAATCCCATCCGGGCGGGGCAGGGCCTTATCATCCAGATAATCAGTTTGCTTATAAAACCCGACAGCATGGTTTGAGCTGGCAAACAGAATCCGACGACAGCCTGTTTTCCGCGCTGCTTCATACAGATTATAGACCCCATCAATATTTGCCGGCCTGACCAGTGACCAGGATTTTTCAACCGAAATCCCGCCGAAATGGACAATGCCATCACAACCATCAACAAGAGACAGAACCTCATCTTCCTTGCTTAAATCGCAATAAACAATCTCTTCATGCGGGGCTGCCTCACCCAGATCAGCGATATCTGAAATCCGTAATGTCTCGGCTATTGGGGCCAGCTTTTTGCGCAGAACCGCGCCGATACCGCCTGCTGCGCCAGTCATAAGAAGTCGTTTCATCATCTCATCCCTTGAATCGGGGTTGGGGAAGGCCGGCAACGCCAAGGCCAGTGATCGCAAATAAGCCGCCAGCATCAGGCTGGCTATCTTCAGTGCCCTCAGTTAAGCCAAACCCAATAGAGGTCAGATACAAAACATCTAGATTTTGCCCGCCAAACATTGGTTTGGTTGGTTTTTCAACAGGCACATCAAGCGTAAACAAAAGCTCTCCTTCAGAAGAGATACGGTAAATCTGCCAGCCCCCGACACCAGCCATCCAATAACACCCCTCTGCGTCAACAGTACCGCCATCAGGCCGGCCGGCCACCTGGCGTGTATCAAAAAACAGCTCAGCTGGTCCTGGCCTGCCGGTGGCGATATCATAGCTGCACGACCAGATGCTGCGGGTCAGCTTGTTGCTGTCTGAAAAATACATGGTCTGGCCATCAGGCGAGAAGGTCATCCCGTTCGTTGTATAGACCGTTTTATTCATGGAACTGAGGCTGAGGTCTGTATCTAAAAGATAAAACCGCCCCTGCTTCTCAGGCGTGCCGCCATCTTTCATTGTGCCGGCCCAGAACCGTCCAGCCGGGTCGACTGTGCCGTCATTAAACCTGTTTTCCGGGATATCTGCTTCAGGGTCGAGAATATGTGTCTTATGGCCTGTATGGGGATCAAAAAACCAGAAACCAGATTTCGCCGCAACCACAAGGCCCCCGCCATCACGTCTGGCGATACATCCAACAGGCTCGCCAAAACTGAACTCTTTATTCTGGCCGCTTGCCGGATCATAACAGTTGATCAAACCGCCGGTTATATCCACCCACCATAATTTCTGATCTTCACAATCCCAGACAGCACCTTCACCCAGACGTTCTGCTGCAGAGACAATCGTCGAAATTTCAACTGACACTAGAAAGCCCCCCTACCTTTATTATCCCTTGTTTGAGTTCTATCAGAAACTTCTCAGAATGTCAGTCTTGGACAAGCACATTGAATTTTTTAGCCCGGCAGATAGCGCAGCTTGTGAGGTGATGCTAGGCTGGCGCACAGACATAAGCGGTGTGAATGAGGAATATGATGTCTGGTGAAAAGCGGATCCTGGTTTACGGAGATTCAAACAGCTGGGGCTATCTGGACGACGGTTTGGGGCAACGGTTTGCGCGGCGCTGGCCAGTTGAAATGCAAAACCAACTATCTGCTGTTCAGCAAGTCAGCGTGATAGAAGAATGTCTTCCCGGGCGCACAACAAATCTGCCTGACCCAGTCATGGGAACCGCATTCAACGGACACTCACCTTTTGAGGCTGTTCTCTTGTCGCATCAGCCTCTTGATCATATTTTGATCATGTTGGGCACGAATGATCTGAAAGCACGATTTAACAGGACAGCAGATGATATTGCTGCAGCGATTGTTGGTCTGGCGCAAATGGCCCGGTCTGTTCCTGCAGGCCGTGGCGGTTGGTCTTCTGCACTGACGTCAGATATAAGCGTGATCTGCCCGTTAGTCATCGGCCAGCGGGCAGCGGATCCAAATTGGGAACGGGTAGATGAATGGGCAGGGGCCAATGAGAAATCAGCCGCACTGCCCCTTGCCTTACAGCAAGCCTGTAATACAGCCGGATTGAGGATGGTTGACGGTAATGAATTTGGCCGGTCTTCAGACCGTGACCCTATTCATTGGGGTGAAGACACGCATATCCGGTTCGGGGCCGGAATGGCTCAGGCCCTCCAGCCTTATCTGAAGTAATGACAGGCAGCCGATAAAAACACCAAGATGAGCCAGTTGAGAAAATGGTAAACCCGTACAAGTTAGATATGTATCTTGCCACGCAGACCGCGGACCTGTTTGCTGAGCTTCAGGCGGTTGTCTGTGCAGATATTGACTTCACATCTTGCCTGCCTGAGCAGGTCCGTCAGAAGCTGTATCTGGGGCAGATTTGCGGCATTGATTTTGCCAACAGCCGGGCAGATGATTATCGATATCTGGCGACCTTCTCACTCGCTGATCAGGCGGTGCCGCCAGGCTATTATCGATCTGTTCTGGTCACACCGGCTAAGGGTGGCCTTGCTTCTCTTGATGCGTTCAGCCCTGAGAAACATCTTGTCGCGATCAATGAGGCGGGATCTTTTTCCGGGGCAATTACCTTTTCGCGCAGGATGTTTGGCAGCAGCAAACACATGTTTCCGCGCTATCAGATTACCGGCAGCCACATCGCTTCTCTTGGCTGCATCGCCCGGGCAGACGCTATGCTGGCTAGTATAGATTGCCTCAGCTTTCAGATGGCTTTGCACGAGACCCCTGAAGTGGAGCAACAGATCAGGGTGCTTGGATATACAGACCCGTTCCCTGGATTGCCGTTTGTGACATCTGCCCAGATGCCGGAAGAGATATGTGAATTAATGACGGGGCGTCTGGTGCGGTTCATAAAGGGGGACCGCGCAAAATTATGGGCAGACAGGCTGGGTGTGGTTGGGATCACGTGCCTGTCAGCAGACACATATCAACAGATGCGATCAGTTTGAGCTGCCCTGAATTGATATTCATAATTTACCTGAAATCAATTCGGCGTGGATAGAGCCCTACTTCTTTCTGGACAGGATGGGGTTAACCAGTTCACTCTAAACCGCTAGCAAAAAAGCGGTATAAGAGGCAGCTATGGAAAAGCCAAATATTCTGATCATTATGACAGATCAGCTCAACGGAACCTTGTTCCCAGATGGCAGGCCAGCACCATTTTTACACGTCCCGAATCTGAATGCTTTGGCAGACAGGTCTGCCTGTTTTGCCCGCAATTACACCGCGAGCCCTCTATGTGGCCCAGGGCGGGCGTCTTTTATGTCAGGCCAGCTGCCCTCACGAACGGGTGTTTATGACAATGCTGCTGAATTTTCATCAGCAGTGCCGACTTATGCACATCACCTGCGGCGGCATGGCTGGCAGTGTTGCTTGTCCGGGAAGATGCATTTTGTTGGTCCTGATCAGCTGCATGGGTTTGAAGAACGTCTGACGACAGATATCTATCCGGCTGATTTTGGGTGGACACCTGATTACACAAAGCCGGGTGAGCGGATTAATTGGTGGTATCATAATCTAGGCTCTGTAACGGGGGCAGGTGTTGCAGAAATTACAAACCAGATGGAATATGATGACGAGGTGGCTCACTTTGCCTGCCAGAAACTTTATCAGCTGTCTCGCGGCCTTGATGAACGCCCCTGGTGTCTGACGGTCAGCTTTACCCACCCGCATGACCCTTATGTGGCGCGGCGTGAGTTTTGGGATTTATATGAAGATTGTGACCAGCTTTCACCAGGGATAGCCAGCTGGGATTTTGACCAGCATGATCCGCATTCAAAACGTCTGTTCATCGCTAATGATTATGAAAATTACCAGATAAAAGAAACGGATATCCGGCGGTCTCGACAGGCTTATTTTGCGAATGTTTCTTATCTTGATGAAAAAATTGGTGAAATTCTGAAGGTGCTGACAAAAGCAAGGATGGCAGATAATACGGTCATCATCTTCTGTTCTGACCATGGGGACATGCTGGGGGAGAGAGGGCTCTGGTTTAAAATGAGCTTCTTAGACGGATCTGCCCGCACCCCCTTGATGATCGCCGTGCCGGAAACCACGCCGGTTACCGTTCGTGAGCCGGTCTCAAATCTGGATATTGTGCCCACACTTGCTGACCTAGCTGGCCTTGATTTATCGGGTATTGCGCCATGGGTGGACGGGCAGAGCCTGTTACCGCTTATGGCCGACGATAGGCGTGACCAGCCGGTTCTGATGGAATATGCAGCAGAAGGATCATATGCCCCTTTGGTGGCGATGGTGGAGGGCCAATTTAAATTTGTGCGGTGCCAACTTGACCCGGACCAGATGTTTGATCTGGAAAATGACCCGCTTGAGCTGGTGAATTTGGCAGATGATCCCGCCTATGCAAAACAAGCAGATTCATTTCGTGCGAAAATTGAGCAAAGATGGAATCTGGACGAATTTGACAGGGCTGTTCGTCATTCACAGGCGCAGCGTCTTCTGGTTTATGATGCTTTGCGCAACGGGGCCTATTTCCCCTGGGACTACCAACCTCTGCAACAGGCCTCAGAGCGGTATATGCGTAACCATATGGACCTGAATGTTCTTGAAGAAAATCAGCGCTATCCTCGTGGTGAATAAACACATTTGCGTTACAGGATGAACGCGAATCTGACCATGATATGATATTCCCCCTTTTGCATTTGCCCGCTACAGGATAACCTATCTTCATGATTTTATGTAAAGTTGTGACAAGAGAGAAGCATGACCACAATTTCCCAAGAATTGTTAACCGATATCCGCTCACAATTCGCGCAAATCGATAGCTGTCCGGTCCAGGGACAGCGCGTGTTCTTTGAAAATGCAGGCGGCGCATTGACCTTAAACAGTGTGGTTGACGCCTCACGTGATTATGCGGCCATTCCCGATAATCAGGGTCGTGACAATCCCGGCTCACATGAGCTGGTCCGCGTCATTCAGAAAGCAAAAGATGATTTGCGTGTCTTTATGAACGCTCCGTCTGGCCAGTTTTTTGTTGGTGAAAGCGGCACAGAGCTTATTTTCAGGTTGGTGATGAATGCCTGTCTGGGCACAGAAGATGATGGTGTGGTCCTGGGCTCAACAGTCGAGCATCCGGCGACCAGAAGCGCATGTGCACGCTGGGCAAAAGTCAGCCGAAAGACTCATGTGCTGATTGGACATGATAATGATTTAGGCTTGGTCAAGGCTGAGGATTACGCCGCTCAGGTGACAGCAGACACTAAGGTTGCGACCATCCTTCATACCTCTCCTGTCACCGGTATGGGCATGGATGTTGCGGCCATATCAAAGGCGATCCGCGTGGTGGCTCCAGATTGTTTTATTATTGTTGATGGCATTCAGCACGCTGCACATGGTCAGATTGATATCGCATCATATGATGTGGACGGCTATGTCATCTCTCCCTACAAGATGTTCTCACGGCATGGCTATGGCCTTGCCTGGATTTCAGATCGCCTGACTGATTTGCCGCATGATTCACTGGTTGGCGGGCCGGAACAGAATTGGGAGTTAGGCACACGTGATACAGGGGCTTATGCCACCTTATCTGAAGTTGTCAGCTATCTGGAATGGCTGGGCAGCAAAGTGACTGACACATCAGACAGGCGTGAAAAATTTGTTGCAGCAGGCGCGGCCATTCACGCCCATGAAAAAACGCTGACAGATTCAATGATCCATGGCACAGGGAATCTGCCGGGCTTGGCGGAAATGGACCGGGTTGAGATTATTGGCGGTGTTGATAACCCGGCCCGCGAAGGTCTGGTCTCGCTGGTCGTCACTGGCATGAGCTCAGCAGATGTGGTGAATAGGCTGAATGAGCAGGGTATCCGCACGCATCTGCGCAAAGCTGATCACTATTCCGGGAATATACTTAATCCGCTGGGTCTTGATGGGTGTGTCCGGGTGTCTATGTGCCACTATAACAGTGAACATGAAGTTGCCCAGTTCCTGGCCGCGATGAAAACAATTGCAGCCTAACCAGACAGCCCTATATGCTTTTGTTTTGAGCGTGAGATGATCGTCAGTCCTGTTATCACAATGATGATGGACAGCATGTGATACAGGCCGAACACCTCGTTCAGGATCAACACGCCCAAAACGGCGCTGTAAATCGGCACCAGATTAGAATAAACACCGGCACGGTCAGGTCCCATCAGATCGACCCCGCGCATATAGAAAACCTGTGACATCAGTGAGGGGATCAGGGATACAAACAAAACAACAAGCCAGGCCAGTTGAGTGGCTGGCCATTGCGCTGTCCCTTGCCAGATTTCGAACAAAACAATCGGTATGGACAACAGCCAGGCGGCCCCGGCAAAAACAGCCATCATAGTCATATTATCGATGTCCGGGCGGTTACGCAGGCCAATTGTGTACCCCGCATAAAATACACAAGCCACCAACATGATCCAGTCACCTGTATTGACCTGAAGGCCCAGCAACACAGACAGATTGCCCTTACCAATGATGATAAGAACACCGATGATGGTCAGAAAGGTGCCGATAATCTGACCGCTGGTCAGCTCTATCCTGAAGATCAGAGTCACGCCCATCAGAATGAACATGGGCATTGCACATTGAATCAGGCCCAGATTGATCGCTGTGGTTGATTGAGCGGCGATATAAAACAAGGTGTTGAAAAATGACAGACCAAATGCGCCCATCATAAATACCCAGGGCCATTTTCCTTTTAATTTAGGTAAGCTGGCAGGCAGTCGTTTGCGTTGTGTCACCAACAAAATGGCAAACACGATTGTCCAGCGCATAAAGACCACAACCATCGGCGAGACTTCGCCAACCGCCAGACGGCCCGCAACCGTGTTTCCGGCCCAGCCCAAAGTGGCCAGGCTGAGCAAGAGCGGCGCAGATGTGAAGGCGGAAGACAGAAGCCTTGCAGTCATGTTCGGTCCCTCAGGAAAAGCTCAGGCAAGGTCATCATCAGCATTAATCAGCAGATGATGCATACGCCGCCAGAAACCCGGTGATCGCATCACATAGCGCCTCAGGCTGTTCAACACAAGGGATGTGACCTGCCCCTTTGATCAACTTAAAATCTGCATTCGGGATCAAATTGGCGGTGTTCAGGACAAGTTCAGGTGGGGTAGATCCGTCCCCGTCGCCAACAACACATAAGGTCGGCACATCTAAATTCCGGGCAGCTTCTGTTAAATCGGCATCACGCAGGGCCGTTGCTGTGCCCAGATACCCCTCAAGGGGTGTGCGCAAAAACATATTGCAATACCCGGCAAGTTCATCAGCACGGTTAGTATGAAAGTCAGCGGTGAACCAGCGTTGCATGTTCGCATCCACCAGGCCAGCTAATCCATCTGTGCGGGCTGTGTGCATGCGCTCATTCCACATCTCTGTTGTTCCGATTTTTACCGCTGTATCACACAAAATCAGGCCTTTGGTCAGATCTGGGCGAAGAGCAGCCAGCCTTTGGGCAATCATGCCACCAACGGACAAGCCGCAGATGAAGACCTTCTTTTTGCCCAGATAATCCAGCAAACCGGCCAAATCACCAACCAGCTCATCAAGCTGGTAAGGAGGATTGCCAATATCTGAAAGCCCATGGCCACGATTATCATAAGTGATGATTTCTGCCTGACCGACCAGTCTGACAATCACATCTCTCCAGATCCGGAAATCAGTGGCCAATGAGTTGGAGAAGACAACAGTCGGACAATCTTCAGGGGCGGAAATATGCTGATAATGCAGCGTGATGTCATTTACTCTTGCAAATTGCATAGTTGGTGATGGTCCTGTGCGGCTTGAAACGGTAATGGTCTTTTATTGACATACTCTCTGACGGCTGGAAAATCCAGCATGCTGCGTAAGGCGGCTGGTTTCTTTTGACAGGCGGGGCTGAGAATTGACACTCACAGGAATAGATAACAAGCTCTGAATCGCAGACAGGTGATGGTATGAATGCCGGGCGGTCATGCAGGTGAAGATAAAGAGGGTAGTGTGCGCGAGGATATTAAAGAAACAATTTTCTATGGCCTTCTGGAAAAGGACTTTGGCGCGCGCACAAAGGCTCAAGACCTCGCCCGTCTGATCGGCATCGAACTTATGAATGAGGGGGATCGGGCAGGCGAACTCTTGCCAGAAGAGCAAAGCCTGTGCGCGCGCTACCTGGTTGGCCGCTCCATTCTGCGTGAAGCGGTTAAACTTTTGGTGGGTAAGGGCATGTTGTCTGTCCGGCGCGGTATCGGCACACGTATTGAACCGCGCCAGTCCTGGTCAGCTTTTGATCCTGAAATTTTGGGCTGGCAGTTAAGTGTCGCTGATCCCAGCTTTTGGCGTGATCTGGATGAAACACGCGCCATTATTGAATTCAGCGCTATCCGGTTGGCCGCTGTCAGGGCGGAGGTAGATCAAAAAAACCTTTTGTCTCAGGCTGTTCACATCATGCGCGAAAATGCTGAAACTGTAGAGACGGTCATTGCGGCTCGTGCTTTGTTCCACAGCACCTTGCTGAAATCCACAGCAAATAAACTGCTTGAAGGGATGACAGCTCTGGTCTTTGCAAACCTTGTCTTTCACTTTAATTTACAGCCTCATAATGGCGAAGAAAGGCAGCTGATTGAGCACTATGCTGCCCTTTACAAGGCAATTGATCAGAATAAGCCAAAGCTGGCTGAGGATGTGATGCAAAGGCTGCTTGTATCCGGCAGAGCAAACCAAGAAAGAAAGTAGATTGTCATGAACATCAAATCTGTTGAGACGATAATTTTGAAATCTGATCTGGATACCCCGTTTGCCTTCTCACAAGGCTGGGTGGGCAAACGGGTTTGTACGCTTGTGAAAATCACCACAGATGACGGGCTGGTCGGATGGGGAGAGGGGTTTGCCCAGGGTCTTGAGCCGCCGGAGATTTGCGCGGCCACAATCGATACAGCCTTTGCCCCGATGCTGATTGGTCGCAATCCGCTGGATACTGAAAAGCTGTGGTTTGAGATGTATAACCGGTCTCGTGATTTTGGCCGCAAAGGGTCTGTAATGGCTGCGATCAGCGCGCTGGATATTGCGTTGTGGGATATTGCTGGCAAGGCCTATGGCCAGCCTGTCTACCAGCTTCTGGGTGGGGCGGTCAGAGATAACATTACCCCCTATGCAACTGGGTTTTACCGGGTTCAGGGGCAGGGTGAGGCTGAGCGACTGGCTGATGAAGCGCTTGCTCATTTTGAAGCAGGCTTTACCCATATGAAGGTCAAGCTGGGTTTTGGCGTGGATGATGATATCGCTGTGATGGCGGCTATCATGAAACAGGTTCAGGGCAAGGGTATACAAATCATGGTCGACAGTAATCATGCCTATGGCCGCCATGAGGCGTTGCGCCTGGGCTATGTGCTTGATGACTATGATTTGCGTTGGTATGAAGAGCCGGTGATTCCTGAAGATCTGGCAGGCTATGCTGAATGCCGGTCAAAGTTGAAAACACCGATTGCCGGCGGTGAAAATGAACATGGCTTGCATGGGTTCAAAGCGTTGTTTGAAAGCCGGGCTGTTGATATTGCCCAGCCTGATGTAGGTTCTTGTGGTGGTCTGACAGCTATGCGCCATATTGCTGTTCTGGCCCACAGCTTTGGTGTAGAGGTCAATCCGCATGTTTGGGGGTCGTCTGTGGCACAGGCGGCCTCTGTTCATGTTCTGGCCAGCCTTCCGGTCGCCCATCACAGCCTGTTTGCCCGCCAGCCTATTTTGGAATATGACCGGTCTGACCATCCGTTCAGACAGCATCTTGTGGCTGCGCCCCTGTCGCTTGATAAAGGTGTCGTGACCATAAATCAGAATCCAGGCCTGGGGATTGATATTCAGCAGGACTGTATTGACCGATATCGTGTAAATTAAACGGCACAGCCCGCCCATTCTTTCGTTTTGTCAGGACCATCAGATGTCAATGAGCACAGAAAAACCGGCCTTTATTGGTGTTGACTGGGGCACCAGTTCTTTTCGAGCCTGGCTGTTTGGCTCGTCAGGCGAGGTACTGGAGAGCACGCACGGGCCCTGGGGGATTTCACAGATAGACGGGTCCTCGTTCAGGCAAACCCTGCTGGAGGCTGTTGGAAGGTGGCTGG
>MDTD01139056.1_pt1 | contig 12028 bp, 10 predicted proteins | sample 811221 | NCBI WGS metagenome assembly MDTD01 (sample SAMN05326646, study PRJNA326480) | marine metagenome | isolation source: seawater | place: Pacific Ocean: South West | collected 2011 | reverse complement strand
TTTGTGCTTTATTAAATTCAAAATCAGTTCATAGTTTTCTAAACCACAGTTTTTAAATTTTTCACTGTAATAGCCAAATTTTTTTACTATATTCTTTCTAAAAACTGTACCAGTTGCCAAAAAATCTCCCCTTTCAATTAGCTCTTTTTCTTTGAAATTTGGCAAAAATACTTTTTTAATAACATTTTCTTTAGAGTTTACTTGGAAATAATTACTATATACAAAAGCACTTTTTGTTTTTTTGATTTCCAATATAGAATTCTGAACAAAATTTTTATGAAGATAGTCATCAGAGTCAACTCTCACTACGTATTTTCCACGAGATTTCTTGAAGCCTTTATTTGCAGCTTTTTCAATACCTGCATTTTTTATTTGTTCAAATGATAATCTTTTATCATCAATTTCGTTAATATAATCAACACTTCCATCAGTGCTTCCATCGTCGATAATTATAACTTCATAACGAAAATCTGTTTTTTGATTTAAACAGCTATCTACACATTTTTTTAGAAATCTTAAATAATTCTTATTGATAATTATTATTGATAAATCCAACATTCATTAATAACTCAATTAATGTCACTTTTTTTTATGAAATCACCCATTCTTATATTTCTTCTAACTTTTTTTCCAAATATTCTTTTAGACTGGTTAGGAGTAATAGCATTAGCTGGACAAGGTCTCTGATATTCTACATCAAGTCTATTTATTATTTGCCCCTTTTTTATATTTTTAATAACTCTAGTTGCGCGTCTTTGCAAAACGACTGTTTTTAGTTCATTTTTTTCTACTTTTTTTATACCATTACCTAGAGCGTCTTCAAGATTTCTTGCGCTATCAACCATTAATCGCCATGTTTTAGGATCCATCGAGAACGGATGATCTGGACCAGATCTTTTAACATCATCAGTGAAATGTTTTTCTATTACCCTTGCTCCAAGAGTAATAGCTCCCAGAACAGTTTCGTGACCCGGAGTATGATCACTTAGTCCCAATAATATATTAGGAAATTTTTTTTCATATGTTTTTAGAACATTAAGATTAATAAATTTAAAGTTATCATTTGATCCTGTATAATTAGTATTACATTGCATTAGGCAAAACTGTTTGTTTATCTTTTTAAGGACTTTTACAGCATGTTGTACTTCGACCAGTGAAGAAGCCCCAGTTGCAATAAAAAAAGGTTTATTCGTAGAAGAAACCTTTTTTAACATATCATCCCATGCCAAGTCTCCTGAGCCTATTTTAAAGGCAGGTATAAAATTGTTTAAATAGTCTGCTGTATCAAGATCATAAGGAGTTGACATGAAAGTAATATCAATTTTTTTACAATGCATTACTAAAGTTTCAGTCCATTTACGTGGAACTTCTGCATCTTTATAAACTTGAAAAATACTTTTTTTCCACTTTTTTTGATGACTTAATTTTTTTCCAAGTTTCTTAAAACCATAATCGCTTACATACTTTGAAACATCATGATGTTGAAATTTTACAGCATCGGCACCACTTTCCTTAGCTAAATCTATTAATTTTATTGCTCTTGATAATTTTCCATCATGGTTTGCTGCAATGTCAGCAATAAAATATGCTGGTGAGTCTTTAGATATATATTTTTTTCCCAATTTAATTTTCATTTCTAAATATAGCCTTTCGCTTCATTATTAATTTCTGTTCTAATACTCGGAAGTTTAATTTGAAATTTTTTCTCAAATTTTCTAGTATCCATATACATATTATTTGATCTTTTCACTTTTAGAATCTGATTCACGTTTATAGTAATATAGTTATTATGAAATATTTTAATTTTTTTCGCAAAAAGTATTGCAAATTTATCTTTATAAATTGCATCTCTTGATCCTAAATTGTATATACCACTATAGCCATATTTTTTTTTACTGACAATTAATGATAGTATTTTTGCAATAGTAGTTATTCGAAGTGGATTAAAATAAACGTCATTAAATAAATTTATTTTTTTTCCACTTTTAAAAGCCTCAAATATCCAATCAGAAAAGCTCAGATTTTTACTGATAGATTTGCCAAAAAAGTTTGTTCTAAAAATTAAAGCATGATTATTTGAGCATATTATTTCAGCCATTCTTTTGTGCTTACAATATTTATTCATTAAAAATATTTTAGAGTTCTCGCTACTACTATTTTCTTTTTTCTGATTATAAAATTGATCAGTAGAAATATGTATAAATTTGAAATTTATTTGTTCTTTATTTTTAATTTTAAATATTTCTCTTACAATCTCGACGTTAATTTTCTTTGAAATGTTCGGGTTTTTTTCGCATTCCTCAATATTTGTAAAACCGATACAATTGATAATTAAGTCGGGTTTTATTGAAGAAATTAATTTTTTAAGTTTTATTCTATTTGTTAAATCTATTTTTCTTTTTTTCAATCCAGTGTGAAATACACTAATATTTTTAATATTTTTAATTTTATTGAAAATATGTCTTCCTAAAAGTCCTGTTGTTCCTAAAATTAATATTCTTTCCATCGGTTATAAATAGCATTTAATAATAAAGTTTTAATAAACAAGACAAATCAGAGGTATTTATATATAAAAAAATGGTTTTTAAATTTTACCAATAAATTTTTCATTGGCATCTATCCAAGTCTTAAGGTCAGATTTGTCCATCCAGTCATTATTAGTATCACTTGAATATATAAAATTTTTGGATACTTTTACCCCATCTTTGATGCGTTTATTATCTTTATCCCAATCATTCAGCTGTGGTAAAATTTTAAAGTAATCTGGATATTCATATGTATAGTGTGAGTCCTCTATTCCAATCATTTGCTCATGCATTTTTTCCCCAGGTCTAATACCAATAATTTCGTGTTTAGCGTTTGGCGCTATTACTTTTGCAATATCTATAATTTTCATTGAAGGAATTTTCTTAACATAAATTTCACCACCCATCATATCTTCAAAAGCGTGCCATATTAGATCAACTCCTTGTTCAAGTGAAATCATAAAACGAGTCATATTTTTATCTGTTATTGGGAGGGCTTTCTGATCTTTTATAGAAATAAAGAATGGAATCACGGATCCTCGTGATCCCATCACGTTTCCATAGCGAACAACAGCAAATCGTGTCTTATGACCTGCGGCGTAAGATGAATTGCTAGCCACAAATAACTTGTCAGAAGCTAGCTTGGTTGCGCCGTAAAGATTTACAGGACTACTAGCCTTATCAGTTGACAGTGCTACAACACGCTTAACTCCCTGATCAATGCATGCATCAATTAAATTTATAGCACCATTAACATTAGTTTTTATACATTCAAATGGATTATATTCTGCAGTCGGTACAATTTTAGTTGCAGCGGCATGAACAACGTAATCAATTCCATTTAAGGCGCGATGAAGGCGGCTCTTATCACGAACATCGCCAATAAAAAATCGAACCCGATCATCATCTTTAAATATTTTTGCCATTTCCCATTGTTTCATTTCATCGCGAGACAGTATAACTAGCCTCTTAGGATTATATTTTTTAAGTGTGAGGGGTACAAAAGCATTTCCAAGAGAGCCTGTGCCGCCAGTAATTAAAATTGAAGAATTATTTAACACTTTTACCTTTTATAGTTTTTCTTTTATTTAGTCTATTTTAAATAAGATTATATTAGTTGCTCACTTTATCAAAACTCTATTTAGCAATCATAAAATACTTTTCTAGAATTGAGCTAATTCGAATTAACATAATTAATGATTTCTGACACTTTTTCCAATATAGGTGATATTTTTATAGAAAAGTTTTCAGGCTTCAAATCTATCATTTTACCTTTCGAACTTTCACCAAGAAAAAAATGAAAATTACTCCCCGACATAACTGTATCGAGCCAGACGCCAGGGCGAAAGTCTAAATCTGGCACTAATTCAATTACATCTGCTTTTGTCATGCAGAACATTCCGTTTTGTAGAGCAGAACCACTCACACCAATAATAATCTTCGCTTTAGAAAATATAGAAACTTGTTCTTCAAATGAAAAATCTTCTGGAAAAATAACTTCAAATCCTAACTGATTAAGATGAACTATAAGTTCTTTTTCATTTAAAAGTTTTCTGCCTTTTGATGTACTATTCTTACGACCAACATAAATATATCTACTTTTAAAAGTCACAACAGATTTTTTTAAACGTAAATAATTTTTCATTAAACAAATATTATTATAATTTGGGTATTCGTATGGTGAATTAATTGATGCAACATTAATGTTATATTTTTCTATAACTGTCTCGCTATTTACAGATACTGCATTTAAGCTTTTCTTATGTTTGATAACTTTTATATTATATGCACTTGCAAATGACTCGAATATTTCCTCTTGATGATACAATCCGTCCGTTGACAATATTAAAGGCGACTTAATTGAAAGATAAATTAAAATTGGAAATATCTCAACAAGCAAGTGTCCATATCCTCCAAAATTATTGCGATTAAATTCTACTATTAATCCTTCATCACATTCATAAAAATTTAAATCATTAAAGTATCTAAAAGCTATTTTGTAGTAATCGATGTTTATCTTTGGGAAGAAGAAATTATTTGTTTCAGAAAGTTTCCTTTGAGGTAGTGAATATTCTATAATTTCCCAGCAGCGAGGATTAATTCTATTATAAATACTTTGAATCTTCTCTGGAACATAATAAGTGAGATTTTTTTTAAGAATTAAGCGAGGTCTAATTGATAACTTTATTAAAAAAAAACTAGTTAAAAGCCATATACTTTTATTGCTTCCTTGACGTATTTGTAATGGGTAGCCTTGGTTTACCGAATAGTCATATTTAATTAAGCCTAATCTAAATAAAATCTTTAAAAAGATATTGTATTTAACTTTAACTTTAACTTTAGCCATGTTGTAAAAGCTAACTTTATTAAAATTCTAATATTAGATCAGACAGTACAAGTTAATCTTATCATCTGTCATATATTGCGTGATACTTAAGCCATCTTTCATCTCCCAGGAAAGCATCTCTACCATGAAGTACTTTTTTGTCATTACAAATAACTACATCTCCTCTTTTCCAGCTTTTTGAAAAATCATAAATGTTTCCATCTTCGATTACATCTTCCATAAATTTAAAGAATTCTTCTCTTGTTTTCATCACTTCCGAGCTATTTAATTCTGATCTAATTTGCCAATAATTCCAGTTTATACACTCATTAACCATAATGGGTTTTTTTACAATTTCAGGGCCTTTCTCGCCCTCATAACTCCAAATGACCTCTTGAGAAAGTTTTGTTAGTAAATTCAAATTGTATTTTTCTAGTATTGTTTTTAATTTATAAGATGTAAGAAATCGAGTGCATCCTCCAAATTCTGATGGGGAAAGACAGTACATCATTGCCCAATCTGGTGACTTATTTACCGGATAATAAGCATGGTCGGTGTGGTAAGGTTGTCTTGTTTTGGCTGCATAGAAATGATAATCATCAGGATTATATTTTATATCTCTCGATTTTGAAAACTCCTTAGATTTACTATTTACAGGTCGACAGTCTTGTATATTTCCAAGTTCACTTGCAAGACTCTCATAGAATGACTCATATTCAGTCTCATCTACATTAAAAACATGGTATATTAAATATTTGCCCCAAGAGTCTTGAAGTGTGCCAGTTATTTTTTTTAGTCCAATAGAACCATCAAGTTCAAGAACATAATTACTTATATTTGAGTGCATAGTATATATATCTCTTTTGATTATTTAAATGCCAATATTCAATTAAACTAATCTATAATTTTCTAACATATTCTTAATTGTTAGTCGATCATTATACATAATTATATCTACAATTGAAAGGTGGGAAATAAATTTTTCTTTATTTTTAGTTTGATTATATTCGACAAAGTCTGTTTCTAAAAAGTTTAACTTTATATTTTCAGCTAAAAAATTGTCCTTTTGATATAAATTTTTTCCATTAATTGCATTTATGTAGCAGTCAGCTTTAAGCCTCTTACAAATATCAATTAATTTACTTTGAGCTTTTAGAGAGTTATTTTTTTTTATCCCACTAGAATAAATAAACTTTTTGTTCATGCCGAGAAAGTTAGAAATTAGTTTGATCGAATTTCCAAGAAACTTTGCCAAATTCTTTTCAGGATTGGTCAAAATTTCTTCAATAATTGGGAAGGCATATTCAAAATAGGGAGTTTTGTTATAATTCAGTCTTATTGTTTTAATTAACTTTGCAGCATTATTTCCTACTTCTATCTGATTTATTAATTTATTTTGACTAGCTCCTTTTAATTCAAGAGTGATTCTATGTAATTTGTTTTGTTCTAAAATAGAGTTGCGATTGATATATCCTCTATTAATATAGTTAACATCATCATATATGACGAAGGTATCAACAGCATGTATAAGTTGCCAATACCCAATGTAAGGTAAAAAATAAGGTTGCATTATTGCAATTATCATATTGAGCTTAAATTGACCTTATTATGTTTGAAATGATATCTACTTGATCAATTTGCATATTTGGATAAATCGGTAAACAAATGACACTATTGGTTGCTTTATTTGCTATTGGTAATTTATCATTTTGATTGATAAAATCTCTATAGAGTGAGAATTCTGTTATCAATGGATAAAAATAACGTCTAGCAATAATATCTTGATCTTTTAATTTACTAAAAAGTTGGTCACGGGTGAGAGGGTAATCATCCTCTACAAAAATTGGAAAGTAACTATAATTACCTTTTGAAATATTTGAATATTCAAAACACCGAATGCCCGTTATACCTTCTAGTCTTTGTCTATAAGTTGTATCGATTTGTTTACGTTTAGCAATTTCATTATCAATGTACTCTAATTGCAATAAACCTAAAGCAGAATTAAATTCATTCATTTTGCCGTTAATACCTAATTGATCGATTGAGGTTTTATCTTCACCCTTGAAACCGTAATTTTTAAGCCCATCTATCAGCTTTTTTGTATTTTCATCATGACTTATTACTGCGCCTCCTTCGAATGTGTTAAAAACTTTCGTACCATGAAAACTAAGAACACTCAAATCACCATAATTTAAAATACTACCATATTGATCATTAACACCAAAAGCATGTGCGGCATCATATATAACTTTAAGATTATATTTCTTAGCTATTCTATCAATATTTTCAACATCACATGGATTACCATAGACATGTATAGGCATAATTGCTTTTGTTTTAGATGTAATTAATTTTTCAATTTCTTCTGGATCTAAATTTAATGTGATTGGATCAATGTCTGCAAATACAGGTTTAATATTATTCCACATTAAAGAATGTGCCGAAGCAACGTAAGAGTAAGGAGTAGTAATTACTTCACCTTCTATTTTAAGTGCCTTTAAAGCAATCATTAAGCCAATTGTTCCATTTGAAAATAAGGAAGCATGTGGTACTTGAAGATATTTACTCAGCGCATCCTCAAATTGATTATGAATAGGCCCATTATTTGTAACAATTTCACTATCCCAAACTTGTTCAAGATATGGAATCAGTTCTGAAAGTTTTGGAAGGCTTGGCTTAGTTACAAGAATTGGTTTTTTTTTCATTTTTTATCTAAAATTGACAACAGATAATCTGTATATGGATTTTTATTAACTTTTTTTACGGAGTCTTTAAGCATCTCATCAGTTATCCAGTTTTGATTTAACGCTATTTCCTCTAAACAGGCTATTTTGTATCCTTGGCGATTTTCAATTGTTTCAACAAATTGTGAGGCATCTATTAATGATTGTTGAGTTCCAGTATCTAACCATGCAAATCCACGACCTAAAACTTCAACATATAACTTTTTACTTTTAAGATAAATTTCATTTACACTTGTAATCTCCAATTCTCCTCTATCAGACGGCTTAATTGATTTAGCAATTTTAATTACATCGTTATCATAGAAATATAGACCAGTAATAGCGAAATTTGATTTAGGATTTTTTGGTTTTTCAGTAATAAGAATGGCTTCGTTATTCTTATTAAACTCTACTATACCGAAACGTTCTGGATCACTTACTTGGTAACTGAAAATTGTTGCACCACTAGTTTTTAGAGCGGCATTTTGCAGTCTTAGTGATAGACCATCTCCATAAAAGATATTATCTCCTAAAATCAAGCAAACATTATCATTTCCAATGAATTCTTCACCAATAATAAAAGATTGAGCTATGCCGTCAGGTCTCTTTTGAGTCGCATAATCAATATTAACACCAAATTGACTTCCGTCTTCAAGTAAATTTTTATAACTTGATAGATATTCTTGTGATGTAATTATAAGTATATCTTTTATTCCAGCAAGCATAAGCACTGATAGTGGATAATATATCATGGGCTTATCATATATAGGTAGCAGTTGCTTCGAAACGCTTTTGGTAATTGGATATAAACGGCTACCAGAGCCTCCTGCAAGGATAATACCTTTCATCGCCTTTTCCCTGACTTGGATTTAGTTTTTACAATTTCGCCTTGTCTAAAACTGAGAAAATTATTTTTTTGGACTTTTTTACACCAATCCATATTATTTAAATACCATTTAATTGTTTTTTCAATTCCAGTTTTAAAAGACTCTTTAGGCTTCCAATTGAGTCCTTTATGAATTTTTTCAGCATTAATAGCATACCTTAGATCGTGCCCCGGTCTATCAGATACAAAAGTTATTAAATCTTTATAGGACCCAATATATTTTTTACTTTTTCTTCTTTTATAATTTAAATTTTTTATTTTAATTTCATTTGATTTAATAGGTATTAGTTTATCTAAAACTTCACATATTACATTAACTACTTCGATATTTGTCTTTTCATTATTACCACCAATGTTGTACGTTTCACCTAACTTGCCTTTATTAACTACTTTATAAAGAGCTTCTATATGATCTTCTACAAATATCCAATCTCTTACATTTTTACCATTACCATAAACGGGTAAAGGACTTTTTTCTAATGCATTAAGAATGATGAGAGGTATAAGTTTTTCTGGAAATTGAAATGGTCCAAAATTATTTGAGCAATTAGTTATAATTATAGGTAATTCAAACGTGCGATTCCAAGCGCGTACAAGATGATCAGAGCTAGCTTTAGACGCAGAGTAAGGGGAACTAGGGTCGTATTTGCTTTTTTCAGAAAATAAACCAGTCTTTTTCAGACTGCCATAAACTTCATCTGTAGATATATGGTGAAAAAGAAAATTTTTTTTTCTTCTAAAATAATCATTTGAGCATTCTAATAAAACAGCAGTCCCCAAAATATTTGTTTTTATAAAGTCCATTGGTTTGTCAATTGATTTATCAACATGAGACTCAGCAGCAAAATGCATAAGAACATCGGGCTTAAATTTTTTAAATAGTTTTTGAATAAGAGTCTTGTTACATATATCTCCTTTAACAAACTGATAACGAGAACTTCCACTAATACTCTCTAACGACGATAAATTACTAGCGTAAGTTAATTTATCAAGATTAAGCACTTGATGATTAGTTTTATTTATTAAAAACCTAATCATTGATGATCCAATAAAACCAGCTCCACCAGTTATCATATATCTTTTTTTTAAGTTTTTATTATTCATTTTTATAATTAGAAAATTTATCAAACATTTAAAAATTAATGATTAAAGCTGGTTCAGGTGTTGAAATCAGTATTTTATTTTTCAACTCTCTCATTTATATAATCAGAAAATTTACTGCAAATATAATTAACGTCACTTATTGACATGCCATGATGACAGCCTATTAGTATTCCATTCCTCATAACGTCATTAGCTACTACATTGCAATCCTTATGATATTTGTATTCTCGATTTTTCATAACTGGCTGTTTTAAAATATTTCCAGTAAAAATTGTTCTTGTCTGAATATAATTTTTTTCTAAGTAGATTTGTAGGTTCTTTCTATTAAAGTACCGATTCTTCTTTACTAAAATAGGAAATGCTAACCAAGGAGTTTTGACTCCAGGATACTGCTCTGGCAATTTGAATAAATTATCGTAATTTTTAAAATAAGATATTAATTTTGAAAAATTTCTATTTCTTACCTGAATATTCCTTTTTAATTTTTTTAATTGCTCTAATGCAAAAGCTGCTGAAATTTCAGAAGGTAAAAAATTGTAACCCATTTCTGAAAATACATATTTCGCATCATAGTCAATACCTGAAATTTTAATATTAAATCGCTTACTTGCATCTTCAGACTCATTAAAGATACTTGAAGATCTTCCCCAACCTCTTAGTAATTTTGCTTGTTCATATAATTTTTTGCTATTAAAACAAACTATTCCACCAGTGCCAGCTCCATTGATTATATGTGAGGCATAAAAACTATTTGTTACAACATCTGAGAGCTTTCCCGTATTTTTTTTATTGATTGAGTATCCAATTGTATCAGCAGAGTCTTCAATTACTTTTAAGTTGTACTTTTTAGCCAATGAAAAGATTTTTTTCCAGTTAGCAATGTTGCCCAAAAGATTAGGAACCATTATTGCAACAGTTTTATTATTTATGCATTTTTCAATTTGGCTTACATCAGCAATAAATTTATTTTCTTCTACACCTATGAAATGTGGAACTAAGCCTAACTGATAAATAGGTGCGATCGTTGTAGAAAATGTTAAGTTTGGTGTAATTATTTCTGAGCCTTTTTTAAAATTAAAAGAACTAATAGCCAGTAAATTAGCGGATGATCCTGAATTGACCATAAGCCCATATCTCTTACCAAATAATTTGGAGATTTTTCTTTCTAGTTCTTTTACTTTTTTGCCATCAGTGAGAGATAAACTGCTATTTTTTAAAACATTTACTGCCGCATTGACTTCTTTTTGATCATAAACGGCTCTACCATAGTAAATTTTTTTCATAATTTTATATTTGAAATAATATTTTTTTGATATTGAAGCTTTTTATACAAGATTAATTTTACTTAGTCACCCTAAAACAGAAATTTTTGTAGAACATATTGCCTGTAAATACATACTTATAATTGAATTTTTTTAGTTTTCTAAAAATAATGACAGCATTATCAATAATATTGACAATTAACTAAAAGACTACCTAGTATTAGAATTTTCATATTTGATATTATTATAAAACAAAATATATTTTAGAAAATGAAATAGTCTCAATTAATTCAAAAAAAGAGAATGAAAAAATATAACCAAAAATTAGAAAATATCTTTTTGATAATCTTATGATTCTTTTCTCTAAGTTAAATATTACTATATAAAAGATATACCAAATAATAATGAATCATATTTTTACCATTAATGATAAAAAAATTTCAGTAAACCTAGATAATCCTGAATCATATTTTTTTGGTGATAATGAACTTCTTATAGATAGATTTGGAGATTTAACTTATAGTAAAGAGTGGTTTGATGATGGTTTTAAAATCGAAAAGTCACACTTGTTTTATGATTATAATGAACTTTATAGTTCAACAACAAAAAAAATTAAAAAAATCTTATTAGATTTAAATATAGATAAATCATTAAATAATTTCTCACTGGAAAACTATCACGAATACGTAAATGATAATCTACATTATGAGGTAATTAAGCATAGTGGTAGACTTTATCCTAATGACGTTGACATTAATGTAAACAAAGTTGTAACAGAATTTAGCAAGTATTTTGGTACTAAACTTACATTTGAAAATCCAACAACAGGTAAAACACATTGGATGCAAGCACGGATAATTAAGCCTAAAAGTAATAATTTCAATACTGTGCATAAGGATATTTATGCATGGTATGATGAATATGGAAATATTCCTAAAATGGTAAATGTATGGATACCTTTATGTGGTGTAAACAATCTTAGTTCTTTACCTCTTGCACCTGGGAGTCATAAAATTCCAGAAAACTTAATAAAAAGAACTAATATTGGATCATTAATGAACGGAAAAAAATATTCTGTTGCATCCATAATGGAATGGAATGGTAGTACTAAAATGATAACGCCTGTTCCAAATTGTGATGAACTTATTTTTTTCTCTTCACACCTTATACATGGTTTAGCTGTCAATAATAATAAAGATACA
>MDTD01106809.1_pt1 | contig 12028 bp, 12 predicted proteins | sample 811221 | NCBI WGS metagenome assembly MDTD01 (sample SAMN05326646, study PRJNA326480) | marine metagenome | isolation source: seawater | place: Pacific Ocean: South West | collected 2011 | reverse complement strand
GATACCAGGAGCTGTAAATCAAAAACAAGTTGAACAAAACACCAATGTATCGGAAATGGATGAAATTTCACATTTATTTCCAAAAATAAAATCTATTTACGATAAGTACATCAAGAAAGATGTGCATCATCTTTGGTAAATAATGAAATATAAATATTTAGGAAACTCTAAGCTTAAAGTTAGCTCAATTTGTCTTGGAACAATGACATTTGGCGAACAAAGTTCGACACATGAGTCTTACCGCATGATGGATTATGCTTATGAGAAAGGGGTAAATTTTTTTGATACTGCTGAAATATATCCGGTTTATCCAAAAAGAAATACTGCGGGCAAAACCGAGGAAATTATTGGAGATTGGTTACAAACAAAAAAAAATAGAAAAAAAATGATTATTGCAACTAAAATTGCATCTGGTCACCCAAAAGGAGTTGGTGCAACTGGATTAAAGTGGATAAGGGGTGGATTCAAAAAATTAGGTTTTGACAAAAAAAATATTAATGAGGCAATTGATGGAAGTCTTAAAAGACTAAAAACTGATTATATCGATTTGTATCAATTACATTGGCCAGAAAGAAATATTGCTGTATTTGGTCAATTAGATTTTAAATTTGATCCAAAAGATAATAAATGGACACCAATTTTTGATGTTTTGGAAAATCTTGAAAAACTTGTAAAGTCTGGAAAAGTAAGACACATTGGTCTATCAAACGAATCTCCCTGGGGAATTTTAAAATTTTTGAATATTGCTAAAGAAAATAATTTACCAAAAATAGTTTCAGTTCAAAATGGTTACAGTTTAGTAAATAGAATTTTTGACATTGCAAATTCAGAAGTTTCAATTAGAGAGAACTGCGGTTTGTTAGCTTATTCTCCACTTGCAGGTGGTAGATTAAGTGGAAAGTATATTAAAAAAAAAAAACCTAAAAATTGCAGATATACTCTTTGGCCCAAAAGATTTTCAAGACACCATACTTTACGGGGTGAAAATGCAATTGAAAAATATGTTAAACTCGCAAAAAAAAATAATGTTTCTCCTAGTATTTTCGCTAATGCCTTTGTTAATAGCAGACCTTTTGTAACTAGTAATATTATAGGTGCTACTTCTTTGGATCAATTAAAAGAAAATATAGATAGCATTCATTTTAAAATGACTAATAAGATGATAGAAGAAATAGAGGACATCCATCTATCAGATCCTAATCCTTGTTTTTAAAATTAAAATCTGTATTTTATACAAAATGAAAATAAACGATCTTATAAATAAAAAACCCGGTTATGCTATATGCACAATTGAAAATATGAAAATTTTTAAAAAACTTAGGGACTCTTTTTTAAAAAATTTAAAATTACCTTACAAATATAAAAAAAATATAAATAACGCTAGAGTGCAAATAGCTAAGATGTCTAAGGCAGAAATAAATCGCTCTATGATAAATTTTTTAACTTTTAATAAAAACCTTTCAGAAATGATGATAAATTCTTGCCCTAACTTGATCAAGAATTTGTGTGGAAAAGATTTATTTATTCAACGTAGAGCACATACAACTATTAACGTTCCTGGCAATGAACACACTAAACAGTGGACACATTACGAAATGATTTCTGGGATTTCCCCTTTTAGTTATATTTTTTGGGCACCCCTTCATGATCTAGACGATGATGGTGGAGCTTATCATATTGATTTAAAGACATCTTTAAGAATAATGAAAAAAGAGGAAAAGGAGGGGCTTGTAAACGGTCCTAGAGTGTTAGAAATGATGGGACTAAAAAAACCACCTCGACTAAAATTCGGTCAGGCAATAATTTTCAATCCTTTTGTATTACATGGAAATATTCCATTCCAGTCTGGTTTTGCAAGGATAGCATGCAATGTAAGATTTCAGAGTTGCAATAAACCACTTTTACAAAAGAATACCGATTACTTAAAATACTTTCGCTTGTCTTAAACACTAGCATATGACAATTGCTATTATTAATACCGATATGAATATTGGTCCATTTAGAATTCCAGGAAATGGTCAAAATATGATTACAAACAATTATGCCGAAAGAAATAATTTTAAAGTCGAGGAAATAATACCTGAACCTTTTAAATCCAGATCATTAGCTACAACACAATGGGTTCATAAAAAAAAAAGATTAAAAATTGTTATATTGTGTTCAATTCATCAATTACCGTTAGAAAAAAAAAGAATTAAAGATCTTATAAATAATATGAAAAAAGTAGAATTCCATTTTGCCTTGGAGGGAATTTCAGGCAAAGGTAAAAGATTTTTGCTTGATTGTATTCAAGAAGCCAAAATTTTTAAAAATGCTAAAATAATAGACAGCCAAAAGACATCTTGGTCAAAGTTATACAAAATGAAAAATAATAAAAAATATTAAACATGAATATTTTAATTACTGGTGGAGCTGGGTATGTAGGATCAAAATTGGTTCCGAAATTGCTAGATTTAGGAAACAAGGTTACAGTATTAGACTTAATGATTTATGGAGAAGATGTACTAGAAAAACACAAAAATTTAAAAAAAATAAAAGGAGATATAAGAGATATCAATTTGTTAGAAAGAGTTCTTCCCAGTCATGAAGCTGTCATTCATTTAGCTTGTATATCAAATGACCCAAGTTATGAATTAAATCCAAAACTAGGTAAATCAATAAATTTTGATGCTTTTGAACCGTTAGTTAAAATTTCAAGAAAAAAAAATATTAATCGATTTATTTATGCTTCTTCTTCATCAGTTTACGGAATTAAAAAAGAGAAAGATGTTACTGAAGATATGTCACTAGAACCTCTTACGGATTATTCAAAATTTAAAGGCGAATGTGAAAAAATTCTAAATACATACAAATCAGATGATTTTATAACAACAACTATAAGACCATCAACTGTGTGTGGTTATGCGAAAAGACAAAGATTAGATCTAGTAGTCAATATTTTAACAAATCACGCATTTCATAACAGAAGTATCATTGTTTTTGGTGGTAATCAGCTGAGACCTAATATTCATATTGATGATATGGTAAATTCTTATATTTCAATTTTAGAAGCTAATCCCAAAAAAATCAATGGTGAGATATTTAATGTTGGCTATAAAAATCAGAGCGTCAATGAATTAGCTGACGATGTAAAAAAAATAATTGGAGAGGATGTAAAAATTTTAAATTCCAAGTCAGATGATAACCGATCTTATCACGTGAGTTCAAAAAAAATAAGTGAAATTTTAAGTTTTAAAACAAAATTTACAGTGAGAGATGCTGTTTCAGATTTACAAAATGCTTTTAAAAAAAAATTGTTAATAAATACTTTTCAGGATGAAAATTATTTTAATATAAAAAGAATGCAATCAATTAATTTGACTTGATATGAATAGTAAAAATAAATTTTACTTAAACAGAACAGTAAAAAAACCTTGGGGTTATGAATATGTAATTTATAATGACTATAGTAAAATAGCAGTAACCTTTATTCACATAAAAAATGGACATAAAACGTCTTTACATTGTCATCCATCAAAGAAAACAGCATTTATAGTATTAGATGGAAAAGGTTTAGTGCAAATTGGTATCTATAAGGAAAATAAAAAAATATACAAATCTTTGTCAAGATTAGTCTTGAGACCAGGTCTATTCCATTGTCTTGAGGCAGTTTCAAAAAAAGGACTTTATGCACTAGAATTTGAGACACCATATGATAAAAATGACTTATTGAGATTTAAAGATAAATATGGAAGAAAATCAAAAAATTATGAAGGTTCACAACATACTGAAAAAAACTTGAATAAAGATTTGGTAAAATTTAAAAAACCAAAAACAGGTAAAAAAAACCTTTACGAATTAAATAAAACTAAAGTCTCCATTGAAGTAATTAAAAATTTTAAAGAAAAAATTAACAAAAATGACAATTCAACTTCTGCAATTTTGGATGGAAGCATAGTGAACAACAAAGGTCAAAAAGTAATATCTCTGGGAGAGGTAGTAAAAACAAAGACTTTAGAAATTTTTTGCAAAAATTTTAAAATAAAGAATAAATTAGTGGTACTGAGAGTTTCAAAAAATTAATCTGGATGAAAGTACGATATTCATACTTAAAACAACAATTTGCAAATTCTTCAGATTTGTGGTCAAGACTTAAAAAATTTGTCTCGACTGGTGATTTTACACTCGGAAAAGAACTAAAAAAATTTGAACAAAGATTTGCAAACCTTATAGGAACAAAATATGCTGTAGGGGTTAATTCAGGAACTGATGCGATTAAACTTTCTTTAAAAACCCTTGGTATTAAAAAAGGTGATGAAGTAATTACTGCTGCAAATACTTTTGTTGCTACGGTGGGTGCAATTACAGAAATAGGAGCTAAACCTGTTTTTATTGATTGTGATGATACTTTTTGCATGAATGTCAAACTTTTAGAAAAAAAGATTAATAGAAAAACTAAAGCAATAGTTCCAGTGCATTTTACTGGATACATGACCAATATGCCAGAATTGAAACGTATTAGCATGAAGTATAAAATTCCAATAATTGAGGATGCATGTCAGTCAATTTTAGCTAACATTAAAAATAAAAACGCCGGAACATGGGGCGAATTCGGTGCATTTTCTCTTCACCCTCTTAAAAATATAAATGTTTGGTCTGATGGAGGCATTATTACTACAAATAATTATAATTATTTTAAAAAATTACTTCTTCTTAGAAATCATGGTCTTGTAGATAGGGACACAGTTAAAATTAATGGTTACAATTCAAGATTAGACACATTCCAGGCAGTGGTTGGTAATTGGCTTCTACCTAAAGCTCGCGCTATTGCAAATCAGAGAATTAGAAATGCAAAGTTTTATGATAAAAAATTTTCTAAAATTTCGCAGATTTCAATACCACCTAGACCATCTAATTATAAACTAGTTTATCATTTGTATATAGTTTTTGCTGAAAAAAGAGATGCGCTTTTAAGATATTGTTTGAAAAAAGGTATAGAAGCTAAAGTACATTATCCAAAACCAATGTACTTACAAGAAAGTCTGAGGAGTCTTAAGCATAAATGGGGAGATTTTCCGGTAACTGACTCACATACGAAAAAAATAATTACGTTTCCATGTGACCAACATTTATCTAAAAAACAAATGAATTATGTGGTTAAGTGTGTGAGGGAATTTTACAATAAATAACATTTATGAAATTAATAATATGAAATCTACAAATTTAATAAAAAAATTGATTAAAAATCGAAGGTATGCTTTTAACTCTAAGGCTATAAATAGTAAAAAAAACATGAATAGCTGCGTTAAATTTTTTAAAAATTATGGTTTTTGTTTATTAGAAAACGTAATACCGCAAAATAAGATCGAAAGTATTCGACAAGAAATTGTAAATGCCCAGATACAAAGTTCACAAAATATAAAGAATATTCAAAAATTAGTAAAAAATAAAAATATTAAAGAGAAAACATTATTAAACAACAGGAAAGTTTTTTTAAGATCTGTTGGTAAAGAAGGTAGTCCATCTAAACCAGCAAATGATATAATATGGATGCCAAATTATGCGAAATATCTATCTAATTCAAAATTAATTCAACTTGTAAGTAATCTTTTAGATGATCATATACGAATAGTTCAATTACACCCCAAAATAATTCCACCTAGTAATACAAACAATTTATTAAATGTAGAAATTGGCAATGATAATTTAGGGATGCCAAGATTATATAAAGGTCCTCCAAATGCTAGAGATTGGCATACAGACTGGCCACATGATCCATCAGCGTACGGCGGTGGAAATCCTAATGAAAATATCGGTTTTATAAGACAGCCATTTCCAGATGTGACAATGTGTGTGGTTATAATTTTTTATCTAAATGATGTTGATGAAAAATCAGGTGGAACTTGGGTTATTCCTGGCTCTCATAAAGATAAAAGAACTCCAAGAGGCCCTAAAGATAACATTACTCTTACAGCACCAATATCAGGTGAGATGCAAGTAAGATCTAGAGCTGGATCAGTATTCATACAAGACTCAAGACTTTGGCATTCTTCACCTCTACATAATTTCAGCAATAAAGATAGGGTTGCAGTTGTAAGCAGGTGGTGTCCGTGGTGGCTCTCTGCAGATGAATTTGCGCCAAAAAGTAGATTTAATATTGTCTGTAGACCGATATTAAAAAAGGAATATCATTCTTTACCAAAAAATTTAAAACCTCTTATGAAACATCTTTGTTCTGAAGAGGCTAATACTATTCAAAAAAAAATTTTAGATAGTTCTAAAGCTGCTGTAAAAAGAACTAGATGGGCCCATAAACTTTTAAAACAAAACAAAGTTGATTTGAAAAAAGCCAATAAGAATATTAAAATAAATTTTCACTAGATTATAAATATGAAAGCAGCAATTTTAGTTGAAAGCAAAAAACCACTAATTGTGGACAACGTTCAACTACCAGACAAACTAGAGTTTGGTCAAGTTTTGGTCAAGGTTATTTATAGTGGAATTTGTGGAGCGCAGATTAATGAAATAGATGCGGTCAAAGGACCTGATAAATTCTTACCTCATTTATTGGGACACGAGGGATCAGGAATAGTTGAAGGAGTTGGCAAAGGTGTAAGTAGGGTAAAAATTGGTGATAAAGTAGTTTTACACTGGAGACCAAGCCAAGGTATCCAAAGCACTACAGCGAGTTATATTTGGAAAGGAAAAAAAGTTAATTCTGGATGGGTTACTACTTTTAATGAAAAAACAATTGTTTCAGAGAATAGGGTTACGCCAATCCCTAAAGATTTTGATATGCGTATAGCTGCATTATTTGGATGTGCAGTAACCTCAGCTTTTGGTGCAGTAAACAACGATGCAAATTTAAAAATTGGACAATCAGTTTTAATCTTTGGTATAGGTGGAATGGGTTTAAATATTGCATATGCAGCCTCTCTTGTTTCTGCCTATCCTATTATAGGAGTTGATTTACATATAGAAAAAATTGAACTAGGAAAAAAATATGGTTTAACGCATGGATTAATTGCCGATTCAAATGAACTCGAAAATCAAATTAAAAAAATTCTTAATAATAAAGGTCCTGAAGTAGTTTTTGAAACCACGGGTAACTCTAAAGTTATGGAAAAAGCGTATGACATTACCCCAAGCGATGGCAAAACAATATTTGTCGGGGTTCCTGATAATAAAATATCAATTTATTCTTTACCGCTTGCATTTAATAAAGTACTAAAAGTTTCTCATGGGGGAGACTCGTTCCCAGATAAGGAAATTCCAAGATATGTAAATCTTGTTAATAACGGAAAATTAAATTTTGATCATTTGATAACTCATGAATTTGATTTAAATAAAATAAATGAAGCGATAAGTCTTTTTAGAACAGGGTTGGCAGGAAGAATTATAATCAAAATTAATAAGGAGTAATAAATTTATGGGTAAGCACATCGATATAGGATATTTTAAAAAAAAAATTAAAGTGAGATCTAAAGTAGCTAAAGAAAGAACTGTAGTAAATAAAATGTATGCCTGGGAACTTGGAAAAGAATATTATGATGGCAATAGATTAAATGGCTATGGTGGATTTAAATATGACGGAAGATGGTTAAAGTTATTACCAAAGTTGATTAAAAGATATAAATTAACCTCTAAATCTAAAGTTTTAGACTTAGGTTGTAAAAAAGGTTTTTTGCTAAAAGATTTAAATATATTATTACCAGGTGTTAAATCTTATGGAATTGAAAATCACTCATATGCATTAAAAAAAGCTATAAAATGTAAAAGTAAATTAATTAGGTCAGAATATACAAAGTTACCATTTAAGAATAAATCCCTAGACTTTGTAATTGCATTTAATTCATTATACATGCAAAATTTAGGAGATGTTATTAAATCTTTAAAAGAGATACAGAGAGTCTCAAAAAATAGCTATGTAGTCTTGGCTTCAGGTGAAAACGACAGTGAAAGAAATAAGTTTTACAAATGGACATTAATTGGAACAAGTATTCTTTTAAAAAAAGAATGGAAAATTTTATTTAAAAAAATTGGATTTAGAGGTGATTATTATTTTTCATCAGCAAAATCTCTAGGTGTATAAATTAAATATTGAATATGAGATTAGCAGATTACGTAGTAAAATTTTTGGAACAAAAGAAAATTGACACAGTCTTTACTGTAAGCGGTGGAGGGTCTATTTTTCTTTGCGATGCTTTGCATAACGCAAAAAAACTAAAATACATTCCTTGTCATCATGAACAAGCTGTTTCTTTTGCGGCAGAGAGCTACTCAAGGGTTAAAAATAAACCTGGTGCCGCGATTGTTACTACTGGACCAGGAGGCACTAATTGCACAACAGGAGTTGCTTGTTGTTGGATCGACTCAATACCTACTATTTTTATTTCAGGTCAAGTTTATTACAACCAAACAATAAGGAATTCAGGCCTAAGACAGGTTGGGGTTCAAGAATTTGATATAATTAACATGGTAAAGTTTAGCACAAAATACGCAGTTATGATTAAGGACCCGAATTCAATAAGATATCATTTAGAAAAGGCTTATCATTTGTCTACAAATGGAAGACCCGGACCAGTATGGATAGATATACCTGCGAATATACAAAATGCTAAAATCAATGAAAAAAAACTTAAAAAATTTAGTATTAAAATAAAAAAAACAAACAGTAAAATTTTACAACATAAAATTAAAAGAGTTGCAAATCTTTTATCAAAATCTTTAAGACCAGTATTCCATTTTGGTCAAGGAGTTAAAATTTCTCAAGGTGAGAAATATGTTAGAAAAATTATTAATAAATATAATATACCATTCGCATTAACTTGGAATGCATCAGACTTAATCGAGTCAAATCACAAATCTTATATTGGAAGACCAGGTGCTTTTGCAGAGAGAGGTACTAATTTTATCATTCAGAATTGTGATCTACATATTGCTGTAGGTACTAGATTACCATTCATGGTAACAGGTTATAATGCTAAAGACTTTGCCAGGAATGCTAAAAAAATTATGGTAGATATTGACCCCAAAGAATTAAACTTGAGTAATACAATGCCGAATGAAAAAATATCATGCGACGCAAAATATTTTTTAAAAAAACTTGTTAAGTACATGCCAAAAAATCTTCCAATATCTAAAGATTGGATAAATTACTGTAAAAATATTAGACAAAAATATCCTATAGTTTTAGATAAATTTAAAAATTCAAAAAAACCTATAAACTCTTACGATTTTATTGACAATTTATCTGAGGTGTTAACAAAAAACGATATAATCGTAACTGATATGGGTTTGTCATTTGTTGGAACACATCAAGCATTTAAGATTAAAAAGGGACAGAAGTTATTTACTAACTCGGGACATGCTCCAATGGGTTGGGGTTTGCCTGCTGCTATTGGAGCCTATTATGCATCAAAAAGTAAAAGAATAATTTGTATAACAGGAGAGGGAGGTCTACAAATGAATCTTCAAGAGTTCGCTACAATTATGCATAACAAATTACCGATAAAAACATTTATATATAATAACGGTGGATATTTAACCATCAAACAAACTCAACAGTTAGGATTTAAAAGTAGAATAATGGGCTCAACTCCAAAAACAGGAATCTCATTTCCAAACTATAAAAAAATAGCTGATTCCCATAAAATAAAGTATTTAAAATTATTCAATAATAAAAATTTAAAAAATAAACTAAAAAAAATGTTATCAAATGACAAACCAATTATTTGTGAACTATTTTTAGACAAAGAGCAAGAGCAAATGCCAAAAGCAATAAATAAACGATTACCTAATGGAAAATCTGTAGCAACAAAATTTGAAGATATGTATCCATTCTTATCAAGTAGAGAAATTAAAAAAAATATGTTAAAAAACTAAATGAATAAAGCCATAATAATTTCAGGAAATTTAGCACAAGATCACGAATTCATTTATCCTTATTACAGGTTGTTAGAGGAAAATTTAGAAGTTGATGTTTGTATGTTGGAAGGTAAGTCAGTCAAAGGTTTTCTTGGAACAACTCTTCCACCAAATAAAGATCAAAAGGTTAAGTCAATTAATGAAGTAAAGCCAGAGGACTATGATGTTTTAATTCTACCCGGTGGAGTAAAGGCTATGGAAAAAGTTAGGCAAGAAAAAAAAATTATAGATTTCATTTCCAAATTCAATGATTATAAAAAATTGATAGCCTGTATTTGTAGTGGAGCTCAACTTCTTATATCTGCTAAAGTAGTTAAAAATAGAAAGATTGCTGGATATTATAGCATGAAAGATGATTTAATTAATGCTGGGGCCATATATACAGACAAGCCAGCAGTAATTGATGATAATATTATTACGACTGCTCATTACAAAGACATGGGACCGTGGATGAGAGAAGTCATAAAAAAATTACATAAATAAAATCAAAATTTATTATTAAGAAATGAAAATACCTTACGTTAATCTTGCAAGGCAATGGAAATTTGAGAAAAAAAAACTATTAAAGATTATAGAAAAAACATTAGAAAATGAAAATTGGGTTGGTGGTAAAAGTATACAATTATTTGAAAAAAAAATTTCAAAAATGTGTAATACCCGATACGCTGTTGCACTTAATAGCGGAACCGATGCATTAACTCTAGCACTTCATTTGCTAGGAGTAAAAAAAGGTGATGAAGTGATAACCACACCTAACTCTTTTATTGCATCAACTGCAGTTATAATCCATTTAGGTGCTAAACCAGTATTTGTGGATGTTTTGCCAGATCAAAATATGGACCCAAGTAAATTAGAAAAAGCAATTACCAAAAAGACAAAAGCAATAATGCCAGTGCATCTAACTGGCAGAGTCTCTGAAATGAACGAAATTTTAAAAATTTCAAACAAAAACAATATACCAATTATCGAGGATTGTGCTCAAAGCATAGGATCAAAATATTTTAATAAACCAAGTGGATCATTTGGTAAAGTAGGTTGCTTTTCAGCTCATCCACTTAAAAACCTTAATGCAATAGGCGACTCTGGCTACTTAACAACAAATGATAAAAAAATTTATGATAAAGTAATAGAGCTCAGGTCTCATGGAATGGTAAATAGAGATGTAATTAATAATTTTGGATACGTATCTAGAATGGATAGTATTAATGCATCAGTCCTTAATTTCAGACTGGATAATTTGAAAAAAGTAATTCAAAAAAGAAGGCTTAACTTTAATCTTTATCAAGAGTATTTGAACAAAAAATATGTTTTTTTTCCGGAAGAAAATCGTAATCAATACAACACATACCATACGTTTGTTATACAAGTTAATGATAGAGATAATTTAAGAAAATATTTAAAGTCCAAAAATATTGAAACTGCAATACATTACCCAATACCAATTCATCTTCAACCTGCAGCAAGATGTCTTGGATATAAACGAAATAATTTTATAGTCGCTGAAAGACAAGCAAAAAAAATATTGACTTTACCAATCAATCAATATTTAAAAAAAAGAGAAATTAAATACATTTCAGAAAATATTAACTCTTTTTATAAAAAAAAATAAAAATTAAGTAAATATTCTTAAGATGAGTAGGTTAACTTATAAACTTAAAAATATAATCAAATTAATTATATTTTTTCCTTTATTGTTTTTACTATTAATAGTCAGATTATTTATAAAAATAAAAATTGTCGAAATCGAAACACGTGCTATTGGACATATGTCTTTATCTATTGAGATTTTTTTATGTGAGGTAAAAAATAATATTTATGGTGAAGACAATTTTTATTTGGCTTATCCAAATAAATTTATATCAAATAAATTTTTATACAATAAGATTAAAACTAATTTCTTTATAGTTCCAAGATTCCTTTTTGAACCAATTTTTTATTTTTTTAGCAACCAAAAAATTTATAATATATTTGGAAAAAAATTTATTTCTGATTATAGACATTGGCGAAAACGTGAAAATTATAATTCCACTTGGCAAGAAAACGACATACACAATTTATTGCCGAAATTTGAACCAATAATCACATTTAACAATGAAGAGACACAACTTATAAAAAGAAAAAT
>MDTD01038490.1_pt1 | contig 12028 bp, 10 predicted proteins | sample 811221 | NCBI WGS metagenome assembly MDTD01 (sample SAMN05326646, study PRJNA326480) | marine metagenome | isolation source: seawater | place: Pacific Ocean: South West | collected 2011 | reverse complement strand
TTGGATTTTATAAGTATTTCATGTCTTTTTATTATGATTGGAGCAGAATTTTTAGGAATGATAATGTTAATTGTTTATGTTGGCGCTGTAGCAGTTTTATTCCTTTTTGTTGTTATGATGTTAAACGTTGCACAACAAAAAAATCAATGGTTTGGATCTTCAAAAAGCAGCTCACATATTCCCATAGGTTTATTGGTAAGTTTAATAATTTTTTTTGAATTAATTATAGTTGTTGGTGGATGGAAATATAAACCAGATTTATTAAATTCAACCACAATTTCTATATCTCAAGCTACTTCAAATACCCATTCATTAGGCTATGTATTATATACAGATTATATACATCTATTTCAGATTTCAGGTATGATTTTGCTTGTAGCCATGATTGGTGCAATAGTTTTAACATTTAGAAAAAGACCAGGTTTAAAAAGACAAAGTTATATTAAACAGATTTCTAGAGAGAGAAAAGATGGTGTCCAAGTTATTGAAGTTCCAAACAATAAGGGAGTTAAAATTGATGTTTGAAATTGGATTAGGCCATTATTTAACACTTGGAGCAATAATATTTACCATTGGTCTAGTTGGAATTTTTCTAAATAGAAAAAACGTTATAGTTCTTTTGATGAGTATAGAATTAATACTTCTAGCGGTTAATATTAATCTAGTATCATTTTCTATTTTTATAAATGATTTGAGTGGTCAAATCTTTACTTTATTTATACTGACAGTTGCGGCTGCAGAAGCAGCTATTGGTTTAGCTATTATAGTGGTTTATTTTAGAAATGCAGGAACAATAAGAGTTGAAGAAATTGAAAAATTAAAAGGTTAGTATGGAAAAACTAATTATCTTTTTACCTTTATTCGCAGCAGTCATCTCAGGTTTTTTTGGAAAATTAATTGGAAATCGTAGTTCACAAATTATAACAAGTTTATTTGTTTCTATATCGGCAATTTTATCAATAGTCTTATTTTATGATGTAATTATCAATAGTTATTCAAATAATATTGTAATTGCGAAATGGATAGCCTCAGGCTTACTCGATGTAAATTGGTCAATTAAAATTGATCAATTATCCTCAATAATGCTAGTCGTAGTAACTTTAGTATCTTCTATAGTTCATATCTATTCAATAGGTTATATGTCTCATGACCCTCACCAACCTAGATTTATGTCTTATTTATCACTTTTCACTTTCGCGATGTTAGTATTAGTGACATCAGACAATTTTTTACAATTATTTTTTGGGTGGGAAGGCGTTGGTCTTTGCTCATATTTTTTAATTGGCTTTTGGTTCAAAAAGCCGTCTGCTAATGATGCTGCAATAAAGGCATTTATTGTAAATAGAGTTGGAGATTTTGGTTTTGCTCTTGGAATATTTTTAATTTTTTACATATTTGGCACTGTTAATTATGAAGAAGTATTTAATCAAGTTTCATTTTATAAAAATAATAATTTGGATTTTTTAGGATTAGAAATAAATGTGATAAACTTAGTTTGTTTTTTATTATTTATTGGTGCAATGGGGAAATCAGCACAAATTTTTTTGCACACTTGGTTGCCTGATGCAATGGAGGGTCCAACTCCAGTCTCTGCATTAATTCATGCCGCTACCATGGTAACAGCTGGAGTATTCCTGGTTGTAAGATGTTCACCAATCTATGAATACTCACCAATTATTTTGAATTTCATAACCATAATAGGAATGTCTACAGCATTATTCGCTGCAACAGTGGCTCTAGTTCAAAATGACATAAAAAAAATAATCGCGTATTCTACTTGTAGCCAACTAGGATACATGTTTTTTGCAGCAGGTGTTGGCGCCTACAATATAGCTATGTTTCATTTATTTACTCATGCTTTTTTTAAAGCATTACTTTTTTTAGGTGCGGGATCAGTTATTCACTCCTTTAATGATGAACAAGATATAACCAAAATGGGAGGTGTTTATAGGCGTTTACCCTATACTTATTCATTTATGATGATTGGCACTCTTGCTTTAACTGGATTTCCGTTTCTTTCTGGATTTTACTCAAAAGATTTAATAATTGAATTCGCTTACTTAAAGGGCAATGCAGCTGGATACTATGCTTGTGCAATAGGTATATTCACAGCAGTTTTAACATCTATATACTCATGGAGGCTAATGTTCAAAACCTTTCATGGTAATTATAACAATGAAGCTCAGCCTTTATTTGGCATACATGAATCACCACTAGTAATGTTGGCTCCACTAATAATTTTAGCAATTGGATCAATTTTATCTGGTTTTGTTTTTAAAGATTTATTTATGGGTTATGAATCTTTTAAAAATTTTTGGGACGGATCAATTTTCTTTTTAAATCCATTGACCACCGAACATCCTCCTGGATATATATTATATTTAACACCAATTTTAGTTACTATCTCTATTCCATTTAGTTATTATATTTTTTTAAAAAATAAATCATTTACTGAAAGTCTAGTAAAAATAAATAATCCTATTTATTTATTTCTAAAAAATAAATGGTATTTTGATGAACTATATAATGTTTTATTTGTTAAATCTTCAAAATTTCTTGGAAAGTATTTTTGGAAAAAAATTGATGGTTTAATAATTGACAGATTTGGTCCTGATGGTATTTCCAGTCTATTTAAATATTTTTCTCTTAAAGCAGTTAAATTCCAAACAGGATATATATATCAATATGCATTCGTAATATTGATTGGTTTTTCAATAATACTAACGATAGTAATAATAAAATAATGAACTTCCCTATTTTGTCATCACTTATTATACTTCCTACGATTGGAGCAATCTTTATTTTATTTGGAAGATCTTCATCAAAAAATTACAATTCCTCTAAATATATTTCACTGTTTGTTTCATTAGCTAATTTTTTTTTATCTTTATATCTATGGATTGAATTTGATAATACCAATTCTAATTTTCAGTTTGTTGAAGAGAGAATATGGCTTAAAGGTTTTATAAATTATAAAGTTGGAATAGATGGAATATCAATATTATTTATAATTTTAACAACTTTCATCACCTCCCTGTGTATTATTTCAGTTAATTCTACGATCAAAAATAAATTAAAAGATTTTCTTATGGCTATACTTTTAATGGAAACTATGATGATAGGTGTTTTTTGTTCACTAGATTTAGTTATATTTTATTTGTTTTTTGAGGCTGGACTTATACCTATGTTTTTAATCATTGGAATTTGGGGAGGTGAGCGTAGAGTTTATGCAGCATTTAAATTCTTCTTATACACTTTACTAGGCTCTGTATTGATGCTAGTTGCAATAATTACCATATATTGGATAACAGGAACTACTGATGTTATTCAACTTTATAAAATAGGTATAGATGTAAAATTTCAAAATCTCTTATGGTTAGCCTTTTTTACCTCATTTGCCGTAAAAACTCCTATGTGGCCTGTTCATACGTGGCTACCAGATGCTCATGTAGAGGCTCCAACAGCAGGTTCAGTATTGCTTGCAGCAATTTTGTTGAAGATGGCCGGATACGGTTTTATTAGATTTTCTGTAGGACTTTTTCCTATTGCATCTGAATATTTTGTTCCTCTTATTTTTAGTTTAAGTTTAATTGCAATTATCTACACGTCTTTAGTGGCTCTAATGCAGGAAGATATGAAAAAACTTATTGCTTATTCTTCGATTGCTCATATGGGCTTTGTTACAATGGGAATATTTACAATGACGCAAGAAGGAATTGAAGGAAGTATATTTCAAATGATAAGTCATGGAATAATTTCTGCAGCACTATTTTTATGTGTTGGTGTTGTTTACGAAAGAATGCACACAAGAGAAATAAGTAAATATGGCGGAATAGTATCTGTTATGCCAAGATATGCTGTTGTTTTCATGGTATTTGCTTTAGGTTCACTCGGACTACCAGGAACAACAGGATTTATAGGAGAGTTTTTAATTTTACTTGGCACATTTAAAGTTAATTTTCTCGTGGCTACAATTGCTAGCATAGGAGTTATTTTAGGAGCAGCTTACATGTTATGGCTATACAGAAGAGTAGTTTTTGGCGAAATTACTAATACAGAAGTTAATAAATTGAAAGATTTAAACAAATCTGAAATGATAGTATTAACTGTATTGGCTATAACTTCTATATTTTTTGGTTTTTATCCAGACCCTTTGCTAAGCTCTACTTCAGCGTCTGTTGAGGGGCTAATCGAATTATTTAATTCTAATTTGAACACTTTTACAGCAGAAAATTTATGATAAATTTTAACTTAATTTTTCCTGAAATTTTTTTATCTTTATCTGTAATGTTATTATTAATGATTGGTGTTTTTAAAAAAAACAGTGAAAGATTGGTTTATAACTTATCAACTATTACTCTTTTAATATTATTTGCGCTAGTAATAAATTTATTCTCAATTAATGAAATTTTTGTTTTTAATGAAAGTTATAAGATAGACAAGTTTTCAATATTTATGAAATCTTTAACAATCATAGTTGCAATTTTTGTTATGATATCATCTTTCACTTATCTTAAATCATTAAGTATTTTGAAAATTGAATATCCTATATTATTACTTAGCTCTATTCTAGGAATGATGATTATGATAAGTTCAAATGACTTAATCGTTTTTTATTTAGGTTTGGAGCTTCAATCATTAGCATTATATGTGCTAGCATCATTTAATAGAGATAATATTTTATCTTCAGAGTCTGGTTTGAAGTATTTTGTTTTAAGTGCTTTATCATCTGGACTTTTATTATATGGATGTTCTTTAGTATATGGATTTTCTGGTTCTACCAATTTTGCGTATATTTCAAATACATCATCAAATATTGAATATGGAGTTGTTTTTGGTTTGGTTTTTATAATTGTTGGTTTAGGATTTAAAATTTCAGCTGTTCCATTTCACATGTGGGCTCCAGATGTTTACCAAGGTTCCCCGACTTCTGTCACGCTATTTTTTGCCGCCTTGCCAAAAGTAGCAGCATTAAGTGTTTTCATAAGATTTTTATATACTCCATTTATAAATTTAATTGATCAATGGCAAACTATACTAGTATTTATTTCTATAGCCTCAATGATATTTGGAGCAATCGCAGCTATTGGACAATCAAACTTAAAAAGACTTATAGCATATAGTTCTATAGGACATATGGGTTATGCTTTAGCCGGTTTAGCATCTGGTACGAACCAAGGAATTCAGAGTTCAGTGACTTATATTTCAATTTATTTAGTTATGACATTGGCGTTTTTTTCTTGTCTATTTATGTTGAGAAAAAAAAATATATATTATGAGAGAATAGAAGATTTATCAGGTTTATCCTCTAATCACCCTATTCTTTCACTTACATTTCTAGTTGTATTATTTTCACTTGCGGGAATTCCACCATTAGCAGGTTTCTTTGCAAAATTTTATGTTTTTATAGCAGTTATCGAACAATCAATGTACTTTCTAGCAATTGTAGGTCTTTTATCAACGGTTATTGCAGCATTTTATTATCTGAGATTAATTAAAATAATTTATTTTGATAAACCAAAGGAAACATTTGAAACAGATCACAGTTTAGGATTAAAATTTACTTTAGCTATTTCTACAGGAATATTAATATTATATTTTATATATCCCGGTTTTTTAAATGATTTAGTTTCTAAAATTATAATAATTTAATGAAACTTAAAAAATATTTGTTTAAATCTGTCACAAGCACAAATGACATTGCAATTAAAAAAATTAAAAAAGGTACATTCTACGGTATAATTATTTCAAAAAAACAAACCAAAGGTAGAGGAAGATATGGAAATAAATGGATATATATGAGAAATAATTTATTTATGTCTGTTTTTTTTAAATTGAACAAAAATATTACTATTAAAAATCTTACTTATTCCTGCTGCAAAATAGTAAAAAAATCTTTACTCAAGTTTATCAATGATAAAATAATAATAAAAAAACCAAATGATTTATTAATCAATAAAAAAAAGGTGTGTGGCATTCTTCAAGAAATAGTATTTTATGATAAGTATAAGTTTGCTATAATAGGAATAGGAATTAATACTTATAAAAACCCTATTATTGATAGTTACCCGACAACGCATTTAAATATGTTAACAAAAAATAAAATAACAAATTCAAAAATTTATAATGAAATAAAGAAAAATTTTGAGAATTATTTAAAATAATAAATTGTATGAAAATTATTGGTGATATCGGTAATACAGAAGTTAAACTTTGCCTAATCGATAAGCATTTTAAAATTAAAAAAAAAATAAACATAAAAACAAAAGATATTACTGAATCAATAATCAAGACTAAAATGGCAACTTTTTTAAAAAATAAAAAAAAAATTGAAAATATTATTTTTAGTAGTGTTGTACCGAAAATATATCGAAAATTTTATTCATTTTTTAGAATTAATTTTAATATGAAAATAATAGAAATAAAAAAATTAAACCTTAAGAAATTAATTGACATTAGGGTGAACAAAAAACAGGTTGGGTCCGATAGATTGGCTAATTCAATAGGTGCAATAAACCACAAAAATAACTTTATTATTATAGATTTTGGAACTGCAACTACTTTTGATGTTGTTATTAAAAATAAATATTTAGGAGGAATAATTGCTCCGGGTATAAATTTATCTTTAAAGTCATTGATTTCTAGAGCATCCATGATTCCTGAAATAGACCTAAAAAAAATATCTTATGTAATTGGCAAAAACACCAATGAAGCAGTAAGATCAGGTTTTTATTGGGGATATGCTGGATTAATTGACAATATGATTAAATTAATTAAAAGACAATCTAAATCTAGTTTTAAAGTTATACTAACCGGAGGACTAGCGAATTTATATCAACATTCAATTAAAACTAAATGTAAAGTTGATAAAGATTTAACAATAAAAGGAATAATTAAAATTATAAAATATCTTATTTAATTATGAAAGAAGAACTATTATTTTGCCCTTTAGGTGGCTCTGGTGAAATCGGAATGAATCTTAATTTATATGCATATGGTAAGCCAGATAATCAAAAATGGTTAATTGTAGATGTTGGTGTCACGTTTGCTGATGACAGTGTCCCTGGTATCGATCTTATATATCCTGATCCTGGTTTTATCGTTGAAAAAAAAGAAGATGTGCTTGGAATAATTTTAACTCACGCGCACGAAGATCACATAGGTGCTATAGCTCATATATGGCCTAAACTTAAATGTAATATTTATGCTACTCCATTTACAGCTGTATTGGTTAGAGAAAAATTTAAGGAAAAGAAGATTGATATATCCACAAATTTAAAAATTGTTGAATTAAATGGTAAATTGAATCTAGATCCATTTAAAATTGAATTTGTAACCTTGACTCATTCAATTCTTGAACCAAATGGATTAAAAATAAACACACCAGCTGGCACAGTTCTCCACACAGGAGATTGGAAGTGTGATCCAAATCCACTCATAGGAAACAAAATTGATGAGACTAAATTGAAAAAAATAGGCGATGATGGTGTTTTGGCAATGATATGTGATTCAACGAATGTTTTTAGTACAGGTAGATCAGGTTCTGAAATGGATGTAAGAAAAAATATGCTAAAAGTTATCGAAAGATTAAAAAAAAGAGTCATTGTAACCTCATTTGCTTCAAATGTTGCAAGAATGGAAAGTGTTTTTTACTGTGCTGAAAAAACAGGAAGACAAATAGCCCTTGTCGGTCGTTCAATGCATAGAATTTTTAAAGCAGCACGAGAATGTGGTTACTTGCAAAATGTTATTGAACCAATAGACCCGAGAGATGCAAAAAATATTGGACGCGATAAAATAATTTATCTTTGCACTGGTAGTCAAGGTGAACCACTTGGTGCCATGATGAGAATAGCAAATTATATTCATCCGGATGTTTTTATTGAAAGGGGTGACGCTGTAGTTTTTTCTTCGAAAATTATCCCTGGTAATGAGAAAAAACTTTACAAATTACATAATCAACTTGTTAGAGAGGGTATAGAGGTTGTTTCTGAAGAAAATGAATTTATACATGTATCTGGCCACCCAAACAGAGAAGACCTTAAAGATATGTACAATTGGGTAAGACCAAAATGTATTATCCCAGTCCACGGAGAACATAGACATATGGTTGAGCATATTAAATTTGCAAAAGAAATGCAAATACCCTTTACAGTTAAAGTTGAAAATGGTGATATAGTCAAATTTTCTGATGGAGAAATGCCAGAGGTTTTTGATAAGGCTCCTTCTGGCAGACTCTATGTTGATGGCAATGTTGCGGTAGAGGAGGACTCTAGATCTATAAAAGAAAGGAAAAATATTTCCACAAATGGAATTCTTGATGTTACAATTTTAATTACTCCAAAAGGAAATATTCATAACAAACCCATTGTTAATTATAGCGGTTTGCCGATTAATAATGATGAAGATTATCAATATGAATTAGAAAATATAATTGAAAAAACTGCTAGAACATTTTCATTAAACAATCAAAATCAAAAGGATAATATTATCGATGCTATTAAAATCTCCTGTAGAAAAATCACTAAGCAAATAACTGGCAAAAAACCCATTACAAGTATCAAGTTGATAAGGATTTAAATTGAGTATAACAGGATCAGTTGTTATTTTTGTTATTATATGGTGGATTGTGTTTTTTTCTCTATTACCAGTAGATGTCGATAGAATTAAAAAAAGCAAAATTGAAGGCGAAGATTCGGGATCGCCTGAAAATCCCAAATTACTTAAGAAATTTATTTATACATCTATAATATCATCCGTTTTATTTTTAATAATATACTATTTAGTTAAATATAATTATCTTAACCTTAGAAATTTTTTAATGTAATTTAAGCCATGTATTTAACAAAATCTTTTATTCCAATACTTAAAAATAACCCAACAGAGGCAAAGATTAAATCCCATCAATTAATGCTTAGAACCGGCATGATCAAACAGTCTTCAGCTGGCATTTACTCATGGTTACCATTGGGATTTAAGGTAATGAAAAAAATAGAGCAAATTGTTAGAGAAGAACAAAATAATGTAGGTGTTCAAGAAATATTAATGCCTACGATACAATCTAGTGAAATTTGGAAAGAAAGTGGTAGATACGAGGATTATGGCGAGGAAATGTTAAGAATTAAAGACAGACAAAACAGAGAAATGTTATATGGACCAACTAATGAGGAATTAGTTACAGAAATTTTTAGATCATCGATAAAATCTTACAAATCATTGCCACAATTATTATATCATATCCAATGGAAATTTAGGGATGAACTAAGACCTAGATTTGGAATAATGAGATGTCGTGAATTTTATATGAAAGATGCCTATTCATTTGATATTTCAGATGAAGAGGCTCTTTATTCCTATAATAAGTTTTTCTTAGCTTACCTAAACACATTTAAACGTATGGAGTTATCAGCAATACCAATGGCCGCAGACACTGGTCCTATAGGCGGAAACTTATCACATGAATTTATTATTTTGGCAGACACCGGAGAAAGTAAAATATTTACTGACAAAAGAATTTTCGATGTAGATAGTTCAAAAACTACAGTTGATAAAAAATCATTAAATAAATTAAGAGATGATTTTCAAAAATATTATGCCGTCACAGATGAAAAATTTAATAAAGTAGAATTTGAAAAAAATGTTGAAGAAAAATTTAGACTACAAACTAAAGGTATAGAAGTTGGGCATATTTTTTACTTTGGTGATAAATATTCAAAACCGATGAGTGCAAGTGTGGATTATAATGGTAAAAAAGAATTTGTTAAAATGGGGTCTTATGGCATTGGAGTTTCTAGACTTGTAGGTGCAATCATAGAAGCAAAATATGATGCCAAGGAAGAAATTATGAAATGGCCAATATCAGTATCTCCATATGATTGTTCCATCCTTCCAATTATAAATAAAAATGATAATTCTAATTTAGAAAAAGCTACAAATATTTATAACACACTTAAAAAAAATAATTTAGATGTCTTAATAGATGACTCGGATGAAAATCTTTCATCAAAAATTAAAAAATTTAATTTATTAGGTATACCATATCAAATAATAATAGGAAAAAATTTTAATGAAAATAAAATAGAATTCAAAGAAGTTAAAAATGAACCAATTTTTATCTCTTTAGATAAAATTATTAATATAATTAAAAATAAAAAATCAAATTGATTAACTTGCTAGAAAGAAAGATTGCTTTTAGATATCTTTTTACAAAAAAAAAAGATGGATTTATAAATATAATTTCAACATTTTCATTTTTAGGTATCACATTAGGTGTGGCTGTTTTAATTATAGTTATGTCTGTTATGAATGGCTTTAGATCCGAATTGATCAATAAAATTAACGGCTTTAATCCACATTTAAAAATATTTTCTTACGACAAACCACTTGATTTAAATAAATTAAAAAACCAAAAAATAAGAGAAATATCTAAAAACTTTTTTTTAAGTAACTCAGGCGAAGCGGTGATAATTCATAATTCCTACACAAAAGGGATTATTTTAAGAGGTTATTTGAAAGACGATTTCAAAAAATTAGGCGTCGTACAAAATAAAAGTTTTTTTGGAAATACTGAAATAAATTATAACCATATATCAATAGGTAAAGAATTAAGTTATATTTTAAACGTAGAAGTAGGTAATAAAATAACCATCATTTCACCAAAAAGTATAATGTCAATAGCGGGCAGCTTACCAAAACAAAAATCTTTTATAGTAGAGTCTATATTTGAGAGTGATATTAATGAATTTGATCAAAATATTGCTTTCTTAAATCTCGCAGACTTAGAAGATTTTTTTGATCTGGATAAAAGTAAAAGATATTTAGAAGTATTTTTAAAAGATCCTAAAAGAATAAATGAAAAAAAAAATATATTTCAACAAATATATAATGATAGACTTATTAATTCATGGGCTGATCTTAATCAGTCTCTTTTTTCTGCATTAAAAGTTGAACGAAATGTAATGTTTATTATCTTATCGCTTATTATTTTAATCGCTGCATTTAATATAGTTTCAGGTTTAACAATTCTTGTAAAAAATAAAACACGCGATATTGCAATCCTAAAATCTATTGGTGTTCAAAATTCATCTATCACTAAAATTTTTTTCTTAGTAGGATTATCAATAGGTTTCTTTTCAACAATAGCGGGCGTGATTATAGGAATAATTTTTTCAATAAATATTGAAGCAATTAGGTCACTTATCAGTAATGTCTTTAATATAAGTTTATTTCCGGAAGAAATATATTTTTTAAGTAAGATGCCATCACAAATTGATCCTTTATCAATTTTTATAATTGTAATTTTTTCAATTTTAGTAACTTGTTTAGTCTCTATATATCCGGCAATTAAAGCATCTAAGTTAGACACCATCAAATCTCTTAAATATGAATAATTATATTGAAATCAAAAAATTAAGTAAAAGTTATTATGATCAAAAGAAGGTATCTGTACTTAAAAATCTTAATTTCAAATTTAAAAAAGGTAAGATTTATTCTTTAGTTGGTCCATCTGGATCAGGAAAATCAACATTACTAAATATTTTATCTTTAATTGATCGTCCAACAAGTGGTAGTTTACTTGTTGATAATAAAAAAATTGATCATAACGACATTGAAGCAAATGACAAATTGAGATCAGGAAACTTTGGTATTATTTATCAAGAAAAAAATTTACTTAATGATTTTACAGCAATAGAAAATATTTCTTTAGCTGCTATAGCAAATGGAAAAACACAAGATGAAAGTACAAAAATAGCTGAAAAAATTCTCCATCAACTCAAATTAAGCAAAAGATCTAATCATTTCCCTAAACAGTTATCTGGTGGAGAAAATCAACGAATCGCTATTGGACGAGCTATCATAAATTCCCCCAATATAATAATTGCAGACGAACCATCGGGTAATTTAGATCATAATAGTGCAAAAGAATTCTTTAAAATGTTATTTAATTTAAAATCTAAAAAAAGAATTATTATTTATGCAACTCATAATAGATATTTTGCCAATTTAGCAGATTGTAGATTGCAGCTAA
>MDTD01196208.1_pt1 | contig 12029 bp, 8 predicted proteins | sample 811221 | NCBI WGS metagenome assembly MDTD01 (sample SAMN05326646, study PRJNA326480) | marine metagenome | isolation source: seawater | place: Pacific Ocean: South West | collected 2011 | reverse complement strand
TAGAACCAATTCAGTTAGTTTCTCCAGTTTATCTATTCTTGATAGCCTCCTGTTAAACAGCGAGTCTGAATCCTCCCTCTGGCGAATTTCCAATATCCTCTTTTCTACATCATTACGACTTTCCTTAAGCTGACTAATTGCACCCTTGAGGCTAGCGATTTCAGCTTGAGTAACACCTAACGATTTCGCAAGCTCACGCAATTCTGCTGCCTTCTCTGAAATCCCCAATCCTACTGACACCTTTCTTAACTCGTCTTCTGCTGTATTGAATGCATTAAGTCGGTCTAATGATTCGTTAATCGAATCAGTGACTTTTGATTTAGCATCTCCAAGACCCAACTCAACAAATCTATTCTTGAGTTGATTTAGCGATTGAATGTTTAGTTTTGATAATCGACTATCTACTAAATCTTGGTCAGAAAGGTCAAGGATATTTTCTCCCGCTTGCATAAGCTTAGCTTGGGTATTTTTCCCGACACCACTTGTTAGAATCACATCATTCAGAAACTCAAGTTGATCCGCTCTGTGTTGTTTTGATTGGAGCCGAGTAAGAGTTTCTGTGAACCCCCATTCTTCTAAGTCAGAAGGAAACCCAGCAACTATGAATGGTATCGATTCCATTAGGTGGTGATGTACCTCTTTTCTTGACGCTGTTAGTTCAGATTGTCGAATAGCATAATTCATTCTCAGCTCAACATTACGAACACCACCATCACGGGTCAGATTTTCGATTTCATCTTGCAAAGAAACAATTTTCTTATTTGTAGAATTAAGACTATTTTCAGCTTCACTAAGTTTTCTTTCAGATTCATTTTGTTCTTCTTTCAAAGACTCCCGCATAGATGAAAGATGATCGACCCCTAGCTCCATTTCATCTGGAGCCATGCTAGAAAGAGTACTCTTCCTGACATTATTCAAGTGTCGATGCAATCTATGGAGTAATCCAATTCCAGTTACGTCATCTATCCCGGTAACTATCTCCGAGTCAATTTTCTTTGGATCTAATTCAGACAATCTTTCCCCATCAACTAGGAATTTTCTCATTGCGGCTTGGGGAATAAAATCCTCTATCCAATTATTTGAGTAATCCAGTAATGACTGCCTACCCTCTCTCTGAATTGGTTTACCATCGACCGATACCACAAATTCTTCCCTATCAGAATTATCGATACCATCTACCATCCAATAGGTCCTAGATATCCTCACTTTACCCAAAGCGGCCCCTTCCATTTCCAGAGAGAAATTTAGCTTCTCAGAGCTGTCTGCATCAACGCTGTATGCATTCGCCATCCAAGTGTGATATTCAGATTGTGGATACAATTTTTCGAACCCTTTTTTCCCATATAGAACCAGATGAATTGCCTCCATCAAAGTGGTTTTTCCCAATCCGTTTTGAGCACCAATTATTGTCAGACGCCCCTCTCCTGAATTGAATTTGATATCATGCTGCCCGGAGAATCGTTTGAAATTTTGAATCGAAAATTGGGTGAAGGATACCAACTCAGTCACCTTCCATCGAATCCAACATTTCTGAAAGCAGTTTGACCATTTTAGGCCTTGATTGGTGCCTTGAATTGTATTCAATATCAATCATCTGAATGAATATTTTAGCAAGCTCATCACCATTCGAGCCGAGTTCCTGATTCGCCATTTTGGCTATTTCCGACTCATCTAACTTCATTGGTCATTCACCTTCAATTTCAGTTCACTCAACTCAGCCAAATCTGCCTGCTCCTCTGCCCAAATCATGTGTATATGTAGTATCTCTTGTGGAGAAATTAATTCTTCAGACACTCTCTCATCTAGCTTCATCAACTCTTCAAGTAAATGCTTTCGATATTCCATAGTGTAAGGACCAACTCCAACGGAACCATCTCTCTTCACCAACACTCTGCCTTTCCTATTGCGCCCCTGAACTCTAAATTTAGGCTCATTCCTTTCTCGTTGGAGCTTGTCTCTAAAGTCCGCCAGCTTGAGAAGTTCTTCAGTAGCGTAATCATCTCTTCCAGAAGCAATCATCTCTCTCAGAGAACTGTCTACCTCAACTACTGTACAAGTCCAGCAACCAAATCTACTGCCTGCACATGTTTGTTGAGTAGGATCGTGTATAACGGGGCACTCTCCGCTAGCAGCGTCTCGATATAGGTGAGCCAATCTTTGATTCACATCATAGAATGGATTCGGGTTTCCGTTAGCCCATTCAGAATCTAGAAGATAGTCCCATACATCTTCTGTCGACCAATTTTCAATTGGCCTAATGACGCCAGCAGAAGGCATTGTACCATGAGGGTGAATATCAGTCCCCATTCCGGAATTCGCCTCCATTGTCCTTTTTCTTGATTGGCTCTCATCATACCTCGTCCCTAGTAAGAAATGAATTACAGGGGGGTCTCCGAAAATATCCAAATTGTCTTGAACAAATTTTGTTTGAGGGCGTATTTTCATTCGATCTGTACACCACCTGAACTCTCTTACAGGAGTGGGATAACCTCTTCCAATCAGATTAACCCAGAAAGTCTGATCTTCATCAGGAGTTAACTCAACAACTTCTACTGGGAGGTCTCTGTCTCTTACGTACTCTCTTAACGCAGTGATGAATTGGTCAACGTGATTGATTACAGGGGGGGCTTCAACCAAGGTGTTTACACAAGTTACAAAACACTGTTTTTTCTTTCGAATCGGAGGAGGTAAGTTTTCCAAAGTTTCGAGCATTTTCATAGTCACTGCGGTACTGTCCTTCCCTCCCGATAGACCAACTACCCAAGGAATATCTCCAGTTTCTTTGAACAGAGTCGCCAGATCCACCATCAATACATCCCCTAGTCGCAGGCACTTAGCAGTTCACCATTGAGAGAGTCGGACCCATGAGTGAAGGTACAAAAAAACTACTGACATCATTTTAATTGAGATCTTGCAAAAGAAGAGGAGGACTCTATTTATATACGTTCGAGAAACCCTAACTCCTGTGCTTAGAGACAAGCAATGGGAAGAAGAGTACATGACTGGGGGATACGACCCTCTTTCTGAATTCTATATTCCTGCTTTATCACAATCAAACACATATTGGAGAGCCTCGGGTTACTTCTCGAGCAGCGTCTTCGACTCTATTGGAGATACAATGGGGGATTTTGTCCAGAATGACGGAAGGATGGATCTTGTAACTTCAGTACACCTCTCTGAACAAGACAGGGATGCAATTGCCAAGGGTCTTGAGAATCGTGAAACCCTAATCGAAGAGAGGCTAAAGGAAATAATCGAGAAGGACTTCACAGCCCCCTTGCCGTCAGGAGTTAAGGTTTTAGCAAAACTTCTCGAGGCAAATAGACTCAATATAAAAATAGCAACAACCAATACCAACAAGCTATTTCATATCAAGATGGGGCTCTTTATTGATGAAGAAGAAGACTATGTCGCATTCAGTGGCTCACAAAACGAATCTCAGCATTCGGTTGAAGATGCCTTTGAAGGCATAGACGTATACACCAGTTGGGAAGATACTAGCCGGGCAAAAAAGAAGAGGGAATTTTTTGAAAACCTATGGGAAAACAAACAACCAAGCGCGAAAGTTCACTCATTACCGGAATCACTTGAAAAAATAATTATTAGGAAGTACAGAAAGACTCTCGAGATAGAAGGACAACCAGATTATGAAACCGAAACCGATGATGATGTTTCCTTTCCTAGCCCCGCTCCAACCACCCCTCCTTCACCCCCTCCTGGCCCAGATTCTAGATATGCATTCCAGGACAAAGCAGTCGATTGGTTCATCGATTCAGAAGGCGCTAATGGAAAAGGACTCTATTGGATGGCCACAGGTACTGGAAAAACAATCACTGCATTCAAGACTATCAATAGATTATTCCAAGAAGATATGATTGATCACGTTGTGATTAACACCAAAGAGAGGCTTCTTCATCAATGGTCTAGGGAAATGAAAAAGAAACTTCCAGGTACAGACTCGCCGTGCGCTCCGTGGAAGAAGAGAGAATTCTGGCAGATTTCTGGAAACAAGCAGATGGGTATTTTCAGACAGTCTTCCTCCACTCGAAAAGGTCATGTTCTAATGATTACATATTCCTTTTTTCCCAACTTTGTCAATGAATGTATCCAATCAGGATTTAATTTGAGTAGAACTCTGTTAGTGGTTGATGAAGTACACAATATCGGCTCAGATCAGAATCAAGACGCAATGACTGAAGATGAGAATCAAGAAATTGATGAGAGCCTTGAGAATCTTCGTGACGCGCTTAGGCCGACTATTCCTATCGAGAACTCCAATCTGTACCATCAATTTGGTTTCCGGTTGGGACTAAGCGCAACTCCAATGAGCGATTTTGATGATGACAGAAATAGATTTATTCTGAATGCATTCAGCACTAATCCTCCAAATTTCAGAGACATAGAAGGTTGGCAGCAAATGGGCATAGATCAAAAAAGACAGGCTAGAATTGACCTAGTATCAGACTCAGAAATAGGTTGCGCGTTCTATTATGGTCTCGAAGAGGCAATCAATGATGGAATCCTCGTCCCCTTTACTTACGAAGCATTAGCTTACCAACCTACTGAAGAAGAGCGACAAGAGAGAATTCGTCTAATGAGATATTGGAAAGCAAGAGTCGCTGATGGTACTGCATCTCCGGCAGCACCCGCGATTCATATGGCTAGAGTATACAAAAAGTGCCCCGACAAACTAAGGGCTTTCGGAGACTGGCTTGATGGATTGACAATTCATGAAAAAGAAAGAGCCCTCAAAAGAGCCCTAATTTTTGTTGATAATATTGAATATGGTGGAGAAGTTGTAGACATCTTATTTGATGAACACGATGTGAAAACTCATACCTTTTTCTCTGGGGATAAAGAGAGTGTAATAGATAGATTTAGCAGAGGGGAACTGGACAATCTAATCACGTGCCATATGATTTCCGAGGGGCTGGATATTGAGTCAGTATCTTCTATCATTCTGTTTTCTTCAGATAGACAGAGGCTTGAAACAATTCAAAGAATTGGCAGAGCATTGAGATTGAACACAAATGACCCCGATAAGGTGGCACAGGTTCTGGACTTTGTTTATATTGAAGACCCAGATGAGGACACATCTGATGCTGAGAGGTACCGATGGCTTTCGAGCCTGGGGATGATTGAATGATGACAGTAACTGAGAGATTAATAAGTGAGATATCACGAATCTGTGAGGAGGAAAAATACTCCGAAAAAACAGAAAAAATCTTGATATGGTTTGCTAAAGAATGTATCTCCTCAGGCTCGAGAATAGAAAGATCTGAGCTAAAGGCTCAGCTCATCCGTCTTGGGAAAGATCTGTTGGATGATAGTGATTTGATGGAGGAGTGAGCAATGTTGAGGGTAACTCTAGATAAATTAGAGTTTAATTCCATTAGGGAATTTGAAGACGTTGAATTATCTTTTAAAAAAGGGATAAATTTCATACAGATTAGAAACGGATATGGAAAGTCGACTACTCTCCAAATTCTTAGATGGATGTTCACTGGAACAACGCCCGAAACATCAGACGATTACCCACTATATCTCAGAGACGAGAGTGTTTCCAACCATCAAGAAACAAACAAAGGACATGTAGTCCTTCACATGACGATAGAATCCGGTGGAGAGATTAATCCATGGCGGTTATGGTTATATTTTGACAAAAATGAAGGTCGATCATGGTTTGAGACTGAAAGCCCAGCTATAGGGGGGCATGAAAATGGATGGATGTTGCCCTCGGAATTCAAATCCAAATTTTTCAATAAACCTAATTTTACAGAATTATTCATGTTTGACGGCGAAACTGCCGCTGATCTCTCCAAGACCCAAGACCACGATCAGATTGTTCAGTCAATAAGAGAAATCACCAGCTTGAGAACAATATATCTACACACTAACGACAATGGATATTTAGACACAGACAGGATGGAATACTTTGCCCAAGAAGGAATCACGAATTTAGACAACTCATATGGTAAGTGGATGGCTTGGTCTCATGAGTTGATGGTGCATAAAATCAAGATCGAAGAGAGCTATAAACCGAAAGCAGAAAGAAAGATACAGGAATTAGAACAGGATATCGCTGCGAACGAGGCAAAAAAGAAAGAATTAGGAGAACAAACAGACGCATCAAAACAATTGAAGAAATTAGAAAATTCTCTCAAGAAGAGAAGAAAAGAATTGAACGATTTAACCTCTGACCTCTTGATTGCTCTTGGTGATCCGACTAACATGACACATTTATGGTCCAAAGTAAAGTCATGGAATACAAACTTACTGGTAAGAAAACTTCCTGAGGGAGTTGGGAGAGTTTTCTTTATGGATATGGTGAAAGCAGATACCTGCATTTGTGGTAGAGAAATGAACCAAGATGCAATAGAGGAAATAAACACCCGTGGTGAGAAATATCTAAGCGACGGTATTTTGACAGTTGTGAATTCAATGCAAGCCGAAGTAGATGAATCTAATTCAGTCCCAGATTACCTTGAAGAATTAAAGCAAGCAATCTTGGATAAACAGTATGAAATTATTGGCATTCAAGAGGATGTAAAAGCGCTTACAAGCGACTTCGATGAGGATTTGCAAGCACAAATTACGAGTTTAACCAATCAAATCAGAGATGATACAAAAGAGATCGCTACATTAAGAGAAGAACTTCAAGAGTTCATTGAAACAGACCCTACCATAATTAGTGAAAATGGTTGGGATACGGAAATTTTTGGATCCAATAACAATATCATGATACAACCAGCGAGATTCAAGAAATGTATGAATTTATTCTCTCTCAGAAAGGTGGAAAGGGAAATCAATTCCAAATTAGCTGTAGCCGGCCCTCTAGCACAAATACATACAGCTACCGACTTAATGAAAGAAGTGTTCGCCGACGCCCTTTCCAATGTAATGAAACAGACGCATAAATCACTCGAAAATGATACTCAGAATATCTTTGATAAAATTCCTGGAAAGGGAGGAGATAAAACAATAAAATTGGAAGACAACGGATTCAAATTCTATGATAGTAATTCCGGAAAACAAGGAGGGATTAACATGGGAGCTATGCTTGCAGCAGCATACAGTTTTGCTGGGGCAATGTCAAAATTGGGCAGCGTCGAAATTTCAATGGTCTGTGATAGCCCTGTAACTGGAATGGATCCTATGACTATAGGTGGATGGAGTGATGAGATATGGGATTTATTCGAGCAGATGATCTTCTTGATAACCCCTGGAGAAAGACGGAATATTGAGAGTGTTCCAGATGAGAATAACAAAACATTCGAAAGATTGTACTCGAAAAATGTCCAACGAGTGACTCTACATCGAGAAAATGAAAATGAAAAGGGAACACCTCAATCAGGTAGAATGATTGTCAATACAGATGATAATTGGTTCTCGTCTTATGGAGCAAAAAGAGCACAATGAGGTAGTAATATGTCAAAGACCGGAGCCAGACCAACTTACTTCATGCTAGGACCATCTCCTAGAAATTACTTCAAAAAATTAGAAACTACTAGTGACACTGGTAAATTCAAAATACTTCTTCAAAAATATTGGTTATGTGCCCAGATTGGTATTGCATATGGAAAGATGCAAGATAGAGAAGACGGTGATAAGTGGGTCAATGATTACTTCCCAGAGCCACTGAAAAGCAACCAACATCTCATCAGAGCCGTTGCATTTTTTATGGAGTCTGAAAGAAAGAATTACGGACCAGATGATGAGGAGGATCTTCTTTCCGGAATGAAAGACTTCTTCGACGACGAAGGTCTGGCTAAACTAAGTCCAGATGCATTGCACTTGTTGAACAGATATGCCGCTGCAGGATTTGAAATTATTCAGAAAAAGATACCCAATCCTACAGATCTTGCAGTATTCTTGGTTGACTACGTTACCTTGCTTAACAACGCTCCGAAATCAGATTGAAAAAATGGTTCTAGCCATCAGAATTATTTTCATTCAAGATCGAATATATCCTGGGTCCGTTGCTAGGGCCAACGGCGTGAACAAGATCTTCTTTACTTGCTTTGGAAAGAAGCCTTAGTAACGCCCGATCTAACTGATCTTGAGTGATATGAACTAGCAAATCGTCAAACTCTCCTTTATCGATATGATCTTCCTTCTCATCTATTTTCCGGGGATTCCAATCATTGCTCACTGGCCAAAATCTGCAGACTTCTGGATTAATATCGCAACCCCAAGCTTTTCGCCCCAAGCTTAGTGCAGTTCGAGCAGTCGAAAACGTTCCAGAAAACGGATCTGCTACCCAGTCATCCGGCCTAGAAGCACACAGAATTATTCGCCGAATTAATTCGCTGGGGATCTGATTTTCATATGCACGATTTTCTCTACTGACATTTTTGACTTGAGGTATTTCCCACCAGTTGTATAATGCAACACCCTTCACACCCTGACGAATTTTCTCCTTAACCACCTTAGTGGATGGGTTCTTAAATTTCTGAATCACTCCTCTTGAATCGAAATAAGGGTTCCCTTTGGTTAGCCAGATGACAGCTCTATGAGCACGTGTCCATTGTCTCCGAGAGTGCCCGGTATTTGTTGGGTAGACCCAACTTATCCATTGTCTAAAATCCCACTCTTCGGTTAAAATACCCCACATTTCAGCTATACTTTCCGGATAGTGAATAAAGAACAGATGAGCATCTTCAGCAGCATTTTCATAGCACTTGGTCAGAACTCTACGAATCATTTCGTGGTATTCATCAATATGCATATTGTCGTGTACTTCTTTTCCGTACTTGATTCCGATATTATACGGGGGGTCTGTAATGTATAGATTCGTAGAGGGCGCTTCGTATTCCCCTACTTCTCCATGCCAAAATATTCCAACATCTGTATCGTGGACGTTAACAATTGACTTAGTCGGCCCTGCCATATCTTGGTTTCGACATCGAGGGGTCTTGAATAATGCTGTGGATTCAGACACAGAATTCAAGAGTAACCCCGCTGACTAGAGTTCATGGCAGTAGTACTCACTCCCGGCTGGCTGTATTTCCTGCGTGACCGTGACTTCCGATCTGGAAAGGTGAGTGAATATGTCAAGATTGGACTTACAAAATTCGACCGACCAGTGGATGAGAGGATTTACGATCACCAAACAGGAAATGCCAGAGAGGTATACTCAGTACACGAAATGCAAGTTAGCGCAGTCTCCACTACTGAGAATTATTTGCACCGTGTTTGGGCCCCATACCGAGTCCATGGCGAGTGGTTTGAGATGGATGATAGCCAGGTTGATGAGGCGATAAAGCAGGCCGAGGAACTTAACCTACTTATTGAGGCACACCGACCACAAATAGAGCTTGCAACAACTATCTACAACCAAGTCTCTAATGGCAAGACGAAGAAGTCTAGCAAAGAGGATTTGTCTCTAGCCGATGAATGGCTTGAAACAAAAAAGAAGCATATTATTGCAAAAGGTAACGCTTCGTTGTTTACGCAAAGATTACGCCGTCTGATGGGCGACTGTAGAGGGATTGAGGGCGTGATGGATTATCAAGATAAGTTGACAGCCGCGGCTCTCGATAAGAAGACAATCAAGAAGAATCACCCAGACTTAGTCGAGCAATACACTACAGCAACAACCTCGATTTCAGGTGCACTGAAACCGGACTACAGTAATCCTACTTTGAAAGGATTAGATGAGAATTTGGATAATAAGATCAAAGACGAGAAAACCTCACAAGTTTCTGGTAGTGATCCTGACGATTTTACTAACGACTCAGCGTCTAGAACCAAAGAAATTGAACAAGTACACTCGGATTATCTTGATAGCCTCGGAAGGGAGAGAGAGTTGAAGATTCGTCTTGACCTGATTGTTGATCGTGTAAAGGCAGCATGTGGATTGAATGATGGAGTAGAAGGTCTCTGTACTTGGAAGCGTGAGGAATCAGAGTCAGAGAAGATAGATTGGAAACAATTGGCCGAAGATCATCCAAAGATAGCCAAGGCCAACATGACCGATGAAAAGCGAACTGCTGCATTCAAGCTCAAGCCTTACAGGCCATACTGATGGTGTAGATGTTACTTCCATTTTTTGCATATCTTAGCCATCATATCTTTAGCTCTTTTTTTGACGTGATTCGGTTCCCATTTCTTCAACTTAACCACTGCTTTAGGTTGGTCATAATCAGAATCATCATAACTCAACGTTGCAGTCTTTTCAGTCACCGCACATTTTTTTCCTATCTTGAAAAGGATGGAGTTAGCTTTGATATGGCCGTTGATATTGTATTCAAGGAGTGTCTTATTTCCTATACATTCTAGGAGTTTGCCATGTTCGTTCTCTGTCCAATTGGGCCAACTTTCTTTCTTCCCTGCTCCGCTTCCCTTCGTCTTCTTTGCTTGTTCCCAGCTTTTTGGAAGAATATGTTCAACTTCAGGGTGGTCAGAATTATCCTTATCTAGTCCCAGCGACTCATCATCATCAATGTATTTCTTTGGTTTTAGAAGCCTGACTTTTACTTTATTGTCTTTAGTAATTGATAGTTGGTGAGCGTAAACTAAGAAACTCGAATTCTGGGCGGATGTAGCAATAATCGGGTGCCTCTTCTTGTTTAATGGCCATTCCAATTTTTTCTTTGATTTGTTTTTTACAAAATTCTTAACCGGTTCATTTTCTATTCGATTAATCAAGTCCACGAAATCGTCTGCCTTGTTTGCATCTTTGACCTGTTTGGGCCACCCGTCGGTACCGTTGAACCTGCCATAAATATCCTTACCACTGATCTTGACTAACTCTTCATCATCTATGCATTCAGGGAGAACCCAGAATCTAGCTAAATGGTAAATTACCCTATCTAATGCTTTGGAAATCACCGTGCTATTCTTTTTCTTTGATGTTTCCAATTTCCTATCTAGCATACTCATTATCAAAGGCACAAAGATATCTTGGGTTTTCTTATTTACAACAAGTATCCGAGCAAGCGCGCCGGGTTCAAGATGTTCTTTCGCGACCTCATGTAATGGATTTACTGCAAGTTCATGGTACTGAGCGTTTTCAAGTAGATCTTTGTAGAATTTTTCTATCTCCTTTTTCCAAGTATTATCATAATATGCATCGCTCTTCATTTGCTTTTCAATTCTAACATATATCTCAGTCCCGCCCCTTTTCCATTCTATTCGCTTATTTGTATCATCCAGCCAACCTTTGGATAGACAAAACCTCCCAAAGAATTCATCAGCTTTTTGTAATCCATATTTCAGATCATTCATGATATAACTTTCATAAATCAAACTACGGGTTTTAGACCACAAATCCTCTATTGATTTAGCAGCGTTTTGGTCCGGTGTTTTTGCTGATGAGTGGAGTTTGTCAATTATTGAAATTGTTAGCGCATTGAATAGATCATAATTGTACAATGGTTCCATTCTCGTACCGTCGTTGGCTATAGTGAAATGAAGTAGAGCGTCAACTGGATCTTTGAATTCCGTTTTTGTAAAGCTAATTTCGCTTAATATTCTACACATATGTTTTGCTAATTCTTCCTTCGAAGGGATAAGAGAACTACCAATGAAACTGCTTGATTTAGGTTCAATGTAGGTCAGAGATTCTAACTTTTCATCTTTTGTTGGCTTGATGTATATGTTTATCATTTTTGTAAACTTCAATCCATTTTTACTGGTGCTGAAAGTAAAATCACTACCAGAACTGCTCTTTAATTCGAACTCATGTCCTGATGTATAAGAGATAGGAGTTAGCCAACGTCGGCCATACTTCTCCTTGGGCATTAGTTTGATCACTGTATCCTTATTCTTTTTCAATGATTGAGTTTTCTGAAGAGATTCGAAATCCATGTCTTCAAATAAATGATAAATTGTTGTGCCAAGTTTAAGATAAGATTTGTGTAATTCCGTCTTTTCGTCAAATAATTCGTTAGTTTTTGAATGATATTTCAAAGTCCCCTTGAGATCCTTCTCTTCAATCGATTTAGACGCTAACACTGTCCTTGTAGGGTCTTTTTGCGACTTTGCAATTATATCCGAACCTGCAAGCTCGACAACATGACAAACCC
>MDTD01103153.1_pt1 | contig 12029 bp, 10 predicted proteins | sample 811221 | NCBI WGS metagenome assembly MDTD01 (sample SAMN05326646, study PRJNA326480) | marine metagenome | isolation source: seawater | place: Pacific Ocean: South West | collected 2011 | reverse complement strand
TCGGTCTTGATCAGGCCCGGCGCGATACAGTTCACGCGGATATTGTCGACGCCCAGTTCGGTGGCGAGGTTGCGGGCGAGCTGGAAGTCTGCCGCCTTGGAGATGTTGTAGGCCCCGATCACCGGAGAGCCGCGCAGGCCGCCAATCGACGAAACGATGATCACGGCGCCGTCCTTGCGCTCGCGCATCTGCGGCACGCACATCTGGATCAGCCAGTTGTTGGAGATGATGTTGTTCTGCAGGATCTTGGCGAAGGCGTCGTCTTCAATCCCGCTCATCGGGCCGTAATAGGGGTTCGAGGCGGCATTGCAGACGCAGATGTCGATCTTGCCGAACGCCTTGTTGGTGGCGTCCACCATGGCCTGCAGGTCTTCCTTGGACGAGATGTTGGCCGGGACGGCGATGGCGGTTCCGTCACCGTGCTTCTCATTGATCGCATCGGCCACTTCCTGGCACGGGCCGGGCTTGCGGGACGAGATGGTCACTTTGGCGCCGGCGTCTGCCATGGCTTCAGCGATGGCCTTGCCGATTCCCCGGGAAGATCCGGTGATGACGGCGACTTTGCCGGTTAGGTCGAACAAGCTCATGGCGGGGCTCCCTGCGTGTTTTATATCGACGCACAAGCTAAGCCCTCCGGCGGGGCGCCGCTAGGGGGTCCCAAGGGAAAGCAACACGTTGCGCCCGGCTCAGATACCCCAGACCTGGCAGAGGATTTCGACCAGCATCTCGGTCCGCTTGCGCACCACGTCGGCGGTCCAGGCATCCTGGTCCTGCAGGTCGCGGGTCAGGGCGAAGTCCATGCCGCCGCCGCCATTGAAGTAAACTTCCTTCTTGGCGCGAAAATCCTGCCGGTCGGCCTTCTGGTTCACCTTGTGGGTCAACAGGACGAAATTGCCGAGCGTATCGCATTGCTCGCGCCGCTTGGCGGGGTCGGGCCAGACGGTCAGCCAGTGGCTGTCCTCATGGATGTTACGCGGCAGCACGTGTTCCACGGTGGCATCGGATTCCGGCGGGATGGTCACGCCGTCTTCGAGGGCCGCGTTCAGCCGCAATGCCATGGCACGCCGCTGAGCGAAAGTCGCAAACCGGCCCAGCATCCGCTCCCGGGCCTTTTTTGAGTCAGAGCGGTCGACCGCCAACGGCCCGTTCTTGGCAAACAGGGTCCGGTCATTGGTGATGGCTTCCATCACCTTGTTGAAGCGTTTGTTCCGCTGGTCGCGGTCGGTGACCACGAGCATGATGACGAAAGCCAGGCGCTCCAGCCGGGTGAAGAAGTCCGGCGCCTGCGGGTCATCCACACCACGTTCGACAAGGAATTTGAGGGCCGGGGCCCGCCAGCTGCTCTGGTCCAGCGCGCGCATCTGGTTCAGCTTGTCGCTGACGACCCTCGCGTTCGGCCCGTCCTGCACGTCACCCGTGGTGATCAGCCGGTACGCCTCGACATAGCGCGGCAGCACTTCTTCGAGGAATTTGCGCGGATCCACCTTGGACAGGACGGCCTTCGGGAAGGCCGAAATCAGTTCGCCGCGGCCCGACTTGTCATAGATGGAGCGGATCTGGCGCAGCAGGTCGTCGAAGGCCGATCCGCCGAGGGCGGCCTCATGTTCCGACCAGCGCTCGGCATAGGCGCTGGCCTCCTTGTCTGTGAAGCGGGCGCGCTGGAACAGCTCTGTCTTGATGATGTCGTGCGCGTCCGGCTCCTTGCCGCGCGTGTTGAGCACGCGGAAGACCTTGAAACCCTGCTCCTTTTCACCCACGACAACCCTCACCAGCGCACAGCGGTTCATGACCATATCGGCGAGTTCGCGCCGGTCCTTCTCGTCCATGCTGCTGAGCCGCTTCATGAACGCCGCCGCGTTGCGCACCATGCGTTGCTGACTTTCGCTTTCGCCCGGTTCCTTGTCCAGGTTCCGCGTCGCGCCCGGCGTCTGGATGGCGTCGCGGAAGAAGGGGCCGTCCATATGGTTCAGCGTCAGCCGCCAGTTGGCGCCTTCGCCCAGCATCGGGCGGGCGTCGTCGGCGATCAGGGCATGCAGCATCGCGGCGCGGGCCTTGTCAGGTTCGAGGTCCCGTAGCACCGCGAGCAGGATGGTCAGCGTCGTCAGTCTTTGCTGGCCGTCGACAATCTCCAGCACGCCATTTTCAGCGCCATGGATCAGGACGATCGCCCCGACGAAGTGCGGTGTGCCCGTCTCCACCGAATCGATGAGGTCGCCGAGCAGCTCATTGGCTTCGCGGGCTTCCCAGGAATAGCTGCGCTGGTAGGGCGGCATCTGGAGCTGCTCGCCCGGCGCAAAAATCACTCTCACCGAGCTTTCCTGCGCCCTGACGCCGAGGTCGATTCCCTGATCCATGCCGTTGTCCATTCTGGAGCCCCCGTGTCTGTCTTCTGACTAGCTCTTGCCAACCCACGTCACAACGCGAGATGAACCGCGTGAAGTGTGTTTCTGGCTGAAGTGTGACGAGAGGGTAACGATATGCATTTGATCAGGTTCCGGTATGAAAATTCCATTCGATATGGAATACTTTCTGCGCAGTCCGTAACCCCCATTCGGGGGAGCGATCTGTCTGAAGCGCTGTCCGGCGAACCGGATGGGGCGCCTGTCCCCCTTTCCGGTATCGAAATTCTGTCACCTGTTGCGCGGCCCGGGAAAATTCTCGGCATCGGCGTGAACTATGCCGCGCATGCCGCGGAAAGCGTCAGCTTCATCGATACGAAAAAACCGGAAGTCCAGAAATGGTTCAACAAGCAGGTGACAGCGATCAATGATCCGTATGCTGACGTAGATCTTCCGAAGGTTTCCGGACAGCTTGATTATGAAGGGGAATTGGTCGTTGTGATCGGCAAGCGCGGGCGCCATGTGCCGCGCGAGCGGGCGTTCGAAATCATCGCGGGCGTCACCATCGGCTGTGACTATTCGGTGCGTGACTGGCAACGTGCCAGCCAGACCATGATCATGGGCAAGGGGTTCGATACGCACGCGCCTGTCGGACCGGCCATCGTGACGCTGGATGAAATCGACGATCTTTCCGCCCTGGAAGTCCGGACCTTCGTGAATGGTGAGCAGCGCCAATCCGGCCATGTCAGAGACATGGTCCACGACATTCCTTCGCAGATTGCCCATCTTACGGCGGCGTTTACGCTGGAGCCGGGCGACCTGATCTTCACCGGTACACCCGCCGGCGTGGGCGCAGGTTTCGATCCGCCGAAATGGCTGAAGGCCGGGGACCGGGTCCGGGTCGAGATCGACGCGCTGGGTTACATCGAGCAACAAATCGTGACAGAGCCGGGGGCCACAGTGATCGGCTGATCCGGGAGGTTTCGCCGTGCCGCGCGCCAGCGTTTTCGCAATCCTTGTTTCGATATTTCTGGCGGCGTGCAGCGGCGGGCAGGGCGCGAGCCGTCAGGTTTCGCCCGATGATGTGCGGAGCGCAGATTTCGCCCTGCTGCCGTGCGCCGCTTCCTCAGAGGATGCGCCGTGCCTTCTTGTTGTGGCTGGCGGCAAGCGGGTCCTGTTCGGCACGCCCTCCGGCCTCCGCAAGGCGATGCCGGAGGGCACGCTGGCCAGCCTTGATGCCGTTCTGTTGTTCTCTCTGCAGGGGCCAGACCTCGAAGGGCTGGATGAAGTGCGCAATGCAGGCTGGACGGCTGGCCGCGAGGGACCTCTGGCGGTTGGCGGGCCGTCCGGAACGCGGGAAGTCATCGCGGCGCTGAACAAGGCGTATGAACTGTCGGATGCGCAGATCTTTGTCGAAACATCGCCGAAAGGTGGCTTCGGCGCAGCGCTGCTGGGCGTGCTGCCCGGTGAAGGCGACGCAAAAACCGATGTGTTCAATACCGGCGACCTTGTTGTCACCAAGATCGAAGCCTCGGACGGGCGGGCCGGGTATTGGGTAGACTATGGCGGCGAGCGGGCCGTGCTGCAGCCTTGCGGCATGACCCTCGCCGTCAAATTCAACGAATTGGATGCTTTTACCCTGGCCTGCGGCGAGGAGGCCCCGAACGCATGGCCGCTTCAGGACGTCCAGTATCTGGTGCAGGGCGCCAGTGCGGCGCCGTGATCAACGGCCCGGTATCAAAGGTGCGGTCGCGAGAAATTTTGGGAGCCGGATAAAGGACCGGGGCGCACATTTCTGCGCGCCCCGAGTCTCCCCCGAGACAGCCCCCGCTCCGGCCAATAAGATGGCCGCGGACCGGCGGTGCCGGGTCTGTATCTTCTGGCTATCGGTCGCGTGCCGGGCTGTCCAGTTACGGATTGTATCCGTTTGTGACACGGGCGGTGCATGTGACCTTGCCGCAACAATGAGCGGCGGGATTGCCGGACCACCCAAATTGGGCCACATCCAAGCAATTCGTTAACTTCTGAGGCTTATCTGTTAAGATTGACGAATAGTTTCGGGTGCTGAGCTAATGACGTTTCTTTTGTTCCTGCTGTACATGGCAGCCGGCGGCGCAGCTGGATACGCCAGCGCCACCATGCTGCAGCTCGGCCTGCCGCTCTCCGTGGGTGCAGGCGTCCTGACGACAGCAGTTCTCAGCCAGATTCATGTCCTGGTCTCCAATGGCAGCTCGAAGCGCGAAATTGATGCGCGCATGCAGGCCATCGAGAAAGAGAACCGCGACGCCGAACGCCGGATGGACGTTGTCGAGGCCCGTACCGATGTGGTCGAGGAAACCGTCAAGCACGAGCTGACCGAACGGCGCGATGCGCTCGTCTCCGAGATGAAGCAGCTGGAAGGCCTGATCGACCGGTTGTCGCACAGTTTCGAAACCCGGCTTGCCGAAACCTCCAGCGCCAAGATTGTCGCCCCGCAGGAAGATGCAATTCTCCGCGATGTCCGCGACGCGCTGAAGGATGGCCGTGTCGACCTTCACCTGCAGCCCATCGTTTCGCTGCCGCAGCGCCGCGTCTCCTTCTATGAAGGGTTCACCCGCCTGCGCCGTCCGGACGGGTCTCTGATCCTGCCGGCGGAATTCCTCGACGCTGGCCGCCGCGCAAACCTGATGGGCCAGATCGACAATTTCACCCTGTTCCGCTGCGTGCAGATCGTGCGCCGCCTGGCAGAGCGCGATCGCCGCGTCGGTGTCTTCTGCAACATCGCGGCAAGCTCCCTGGAAGATTCGACCTTCTTCCCGTTCTTCCTTGAATTCATGACCGAAAACCGGGACCTCTCCGGCGCGGTCATCTTCGAGATCCGGGCCGACCGGTTCGAGACGCGCTCGCGCACGATGCGGGACAATATGGACAAGCTGACAGAGCTTGGCTTCCGCTTCTCCATCGACCATGCCCCGGACCTCGGCCTCGACCTGCCGCGCCTGCAGTCGGCGGGGGTACGCTTCGTGAAAATGAATGGCGCCGCCCTGATCGACCAGCTGCGCGATCCGGCGGGCCCGCGTCCGGTTTCCTCGATCAATCGCCGCGTCGATGGCGAGGAAGTCTCCGCCGTGTTCTCGCGCTATGGCATCACCATGGTGGCCGAGAAAATGGAAGACGAGGCCAGCGTCGTCGAAATCCTCGAATACGAAATTCCCTATGGCCAGGGCCATGTCTTCGGCGCGCCGCGCCCCATCAAGGCCTCGCTGATGCAGGAAACCGCCCCGCCGCGGGAGATGGTCCAGCGCATGACCAATTTCGGCTGAGCCTCCTTTTTCCGGAAGGCCGCGTCCTTCAAATCGCCCCAATCCCGGTATTCCCTGTCTTCCGCACTCAAGCGGAGGATTGCCCATGCGCGCGCTCATCCTGGCTCTCGCAATCTGGCCCGCCGGGCACGCTCTGGCCGAGGTGCAGCAGGTCGTCGCCAGCCTTCCAGGCGAGACGGAGTTCGAGGCACCCGAAGCCCTCCAGAACTTGGCTGAGGGCCCGGTCTGGCTGGATCTCACCATCGCACCGCCGCTTGATCCGTCATTGCAGCGGGAAGACGGCTCATGGTCCGGTATGGTCTGTGATCATCATGGCGAAGTCAGCGCGAAGTCGGTCTCAGTTCCCACCGGATCCAATCATTTACTGCTGAATGTCCGTCCCGGATCGCCCGACCGGCACGCGGCCAATCTCGTCTCGTGCGACTACGCCCCGCAATATTCGGACGGCGATGATCCCGGCCATGTGACCCGCGTGAAAGGCTGTTACTACGCCAACGCGACCTCGATCCCGACCGCCGTCCAATGGATCCTGAACCCATTGCCGGCCAGCGACTGCAAGTCCGGCGATTGACCGCGGCGCCTGCGCAGCCTACCTCGCCGCCCATGACCGCACTGCAATTCCCGCAAGGGCTCTCCGAAATCGCCAGCCGCTACGACACGATCCTGTGTGACGTCTGGGGCGTGATCCACAATGGCCGCAGCGCATTCAAGGATGCCTGCGATGCGCTGGTCCGCTTCCGCGAAGACGGCGGCCATGTGTGCCTGATCACCAATGCCCCCGTGCCGAAGGCGCAGGTGATACGCCTGTTTGCGCCGCTGGGCGTACCGGAGGCCGCGTTCGACGATTGCGTTTCCTCGGGCGATGCGACGCGGGCGGAACTGGCCCGGTTCCAGGGCAAGGCCGTCTGGCGCCTCGGCGCCGATGGCGGCTGGGAACATGACCGTCACCTCTATGAAGGGCTGGACCTGAATTTCACCGACGCCGACGACGCCGACATGCTGCTCTGCATCGGCCTGCGCGACCATGTCGGCGAGCACCCGGAAGACTACCGCGAAGAACTGAAAGCAGGCGTGACGCGCAGCATTCCCATGATCTGCGCCAATCCGGACAAGCAGGTTCGCGTGGGCGGACAGCTTTATTGGTGCGCCGGTGCGCTGGCGGATGTGTACGAAGACCTGGGCGGCAAGGTGATCTATTCCGGCAAGCCCTATCCGCCGATCTATCAGCTTGCGCTCGCGCGGATCGAAGCCCTGACGGATGGCAAGCCGGTCGACAGGTCCCGCATCCTCTGCATTGGCGACAGCCCGGGCACCGATGTCCGCGGCGCGAGCGTGCAGGGCTTTGACAGCCTGTATGTCGGCACCGGCATCAAGGAGCATGGCGAGCAGTTCGAAGAGGAAGTCATCGAGCTGCTGGCCGCATATGGAGAGCAGGCGACCTGGGCCATGTCGGGCTTAAGGTGGTGACGCGCCGCTTTTAGGCGTGTAACGAAGCCCGTCGAAAGAATCGGAGTATCCCCGGCATGACTGAATTTACCGGCTTCAAATATGAAGACCTTGAAATCGGGCAGGCGCACGAGACCGTGCACGAAATCACTGCGGACGACATCCAGCGCTTTGCGGAAGTCTCGGGCGATTTCAACCCGCTGCATATGTCCGACGAATACGCCGCCACGACCATGTTCGAAAAGCGCATCGCCCATGGCGCGCTGACGGCCAGCTACATCTCCGGCATTCTTGGCAACAATTTGCCTGGGCCGGGTGCCATTTTCGTGGGGCTCAACATGCGGTTCCGCCGCCCGGTCTATATCGGGGATACGGTCACCGCCCGGGCGACCGTTGCCGAGAAGATTGACCGCGGCAACCGCATCGTCCTCAAGATCGAATGCATTGTGGACGGCAAGCGTGTCATTACCGGTGATGCCGAAGTGGTCGCGCCGAGCCGGGAGGCCTGATTGGCCGTTTATGCCGACTACCGGGGGCTGCCCGCCAGCGCGCGGGGCACTTCGGTTGCGCTCGGCAATTTCGATGGCCTCCATGCCGGTCACCAGGCCGTGATGGAGGCCGCGAAACAGGCGGGCGGCGGCAAGTTCGCCGTCGCGACGTTCGAGCCACCGCCCCGCGCCTATTTCCGGCCCAGCGATCCGCCTTTCCGCATTTTCCGGCCCGAACGGCGCAATAATGCGATCCTCGCTGCCGGGGCGGACGTTGTCTTCGAATTGCCGTTCAATGGCGAAATGGCCTCGATGACGGATGAGAGCTTCGTCCGGGAAGTCCTGGTCGACGGGCTGGCCGTCAGCCATGTCTCGGTCGGGTTCGATTTCCGCTTTGGCCGCGGCCGCATGGGCCATGCCCAGCGTCTGGCAAGCCTTGGCCGGGCGCTCGGGTTCGGCGTGACGATTGTCGAGGAAGTGATCGAGCTGGAAGGCAAGGCGTCATCGACGGCCATCCGGCAGGCGTTGCACGCCGGTGAGCCGGAGGTCGCGGCGGAATTGCTTGGTACCTGGTGGATTGCCGACGGCGTGGTTGAAAGCGGCGAGAAGAACGGCCGCACGCTGGGCTTCCCGACGGCCAACCTGCATCTGGGCGACCTGATCCACCCACGCCACGGAATCTATGCGGTGCGGGCGCGAATAGACCAGCAGGGCGACTGGCTGGATGGCGTCGCCAATTTCGGCCGCACGCCGACGACCGGCATCCGTGATCCGCTGCTCGAAACGCACATTTTCGATTTCGACGACGACCTCTATGGCAAATGGCTGGAGGTCCAGCTGGTCTCCTTCATCCGGCCAGAGCTGAAATTTGATGATTTGGATGCTCTGGTTGAAGCGATGCACGCAGACGCTGCAGAAGCGCGCAAACGTCTCGCAAAACGATAGATTTTATCGGAATCACCTCTTTCCATGCCTCCCAGCGCCCGCCATGCTGGTGCCACAACCCGGGGGCATAAACAGAGGGAGTTTCCCATGCGTACTTTCCTTGCCGTGGCGGCATTGGCAGTCGCCGCATCCTTTACAGCGTCGGCTGAAGACTTCAGCGCCGACACATCGCTGGCGGATGACGCTCGCGTCGTGCGGAGTGTGAACCTTGAAGACCTCAAGGCACTAGCCGTCGCTGAAGGACATACGATCACCGAAGTTGGCGGTGATGGTGATGTGTCCCTTCGCGCCACAACCCCCGACGGGCTGATCTTCCACCTCATCGGCACGGCATGCGCGTCAGAATATTCCGAAGACTGCCTCGGCATGATGGTGCAGGTTCGCTATGACGACGATGAGCAGGTGACCGCCGAGAAGATCAATCAGGCCAACCTGACCTTTGCGGCTGTCTCGACCTGGTGGGACAAGGAAGGCGAGACGGTCGGCACCACTCGCTACCTGATTCTCGATGGCGGCCAGAGCATGGAAAACCTGAAGGTAAACCTGCAGAATGCGCTCGCGCTCGGGCCGCTTGTTGCAGATGTCGTCTGGCCCGCCGATGATGATTACGACTGGCTGTACGACGACGAGGAAGACAGCGAATAACATGCCCCGCTACTGCCACATTGCGGACATCTAAAACTGGCAATAATCTCCTTATTGGGGATGTATGGCAGTCTGAGGTTGAAGTGTGCGCAAAGCATTGGCAGCAGCTGGATTCATGACTCTGGGATGCGGCAGTGCGCTGGCGCAATCGCCGGAAAACGCGCCGCGTCCGGCCCGTGCGCCGGATGTCGTGATCCGCAATGTTCAACTGGATGACCTTCGCCTGATCGTCGATGAGATGGGCGGAACGTTCCTCGCCGCTGGCCAGAATGATATGGGGGCACCGTTCGTGTTCGCGCGGCTGCCCGATGGCCTGACTCTTGGCATTTATTCCGTTTGTGCCGACGAGGCGGCCTCTGACTGCCGCGGTGTGGAGTTCATGGCGGCGTTCGGTTCGGTACAGTCCTACGAGCAGGTCACGGAGGTCGACCGCGCCTTCAGCGCCGTCTCTGTCTACAAGGCCGACCAGGATACGGTGAATGTCTCGCGCTATGTGATTCTGGACCGGGGCATCACCTGGGGCAATCTGATTGAGAATGCCGCCGTATTCGATGCCTTGTGCTCGAAAGTGGCCGAACGCCTGGCCTATGGTCCGCCGCAGGCAACGGCGTCTGCGCCCCGCTGAGGCATCATCGCCCTAGTGACAGGTTAACCTCTGCCTGTTAAGGCGCTTGCCGATGGACCGGATATTCACAATTCGAATTAGCCGCCCGGCTGCGCGCTGACCCCACCGAAGGGTCTGGGCCAGGCCGGGATTTGCTTTTTGAGCCCTGAATTCCTCTCCCAATCCGTTCACACTGAAGATCCATGACCGATTCCCTGACCGACCGAGACTATCGCGACACCCTGTTCCTGCCCGCGACGGAATTTCCGATGCGTGGCGGCCTGCCCAAGCGTGAGCCTGACTGGATCAAGCGTTGGGATGACCTGAAGCTTTACGAGCGCCTGCGCGCCGATGCGAAGGAACGCGGTGCGAAGCCGTGGATCCTCCACGATGGCCCGCCTTACGCGAACGGGCACATCCACCTCGGCACGGCGATGAACAAGATCGTCAAGGACATCATCGTCCGCAGCCACCAGATGGCGGGCTTCGATGCTGCCTACCTGCCGGGCTGGGACTGCCACGGCCTGCCGATCGAATGGAAAGTCGAAGAAGAGTTCCGCTCAAAGGGCAAGACGAAGGACGACGTGCCGCCCGGAGATTTCCGTGCCGCCTGCCGCGCCTACGCCGAAAAATGGGTCGAGATCCAGGGCAAGGAGTTCCGCAATCTCGGCATCGAGGGCGAGTGGGACAATCCCTACCTGACCATGAAGTTCGAGAGCGAAGCCTCCATCGTCGGCGAATTCCTGCGCATGGCGATGACCGGCTCTCTGGTCCGCGGCGCCAAGCCGATCATGTGGTCGCCGGTGGAGCGCACCGCGCTCGCCGAAGCGGAAGTGGAATATCACGACCGCAAGGTGCCGGTGATCTGGGTGAAGTTCCCGGTCGAAGGGTCAGACGCCTGCGTCGTGATCTGGACCACCACGCCATGGACGATCCCGGCCAACCAGGCCGTCAGCTACAATCCTGAAATCTCCTATGGCCTCTATGAGGTCGAGACGGTGATGAGCGAGGAAGAGCTTGGCTTCGCGCCTTACGCCAAGCCGGGTGAAAAGCTGATCCTCGGCGATGCACTGGCGCAATCTGTCATGGATGGGGCGAAAGTCTCGTCCTTCAAACGTCTCGAAGATGTCGATCCGGCGGCGCTGGGCAAGCTGTCCCATCCGCTGCACGCGATGGACCCGTTCTTCGCCCATGACATCCCGCTCCTCGCGGGCGAGCACGTCACCGACGATGCCGGTACGGGCTTTGTGCACACGGCGCCTGCGCATGGTGAGGACGACTTCAATGTCTGGGTCGAGTCCGGCCACAAGGCATCTGACATCCGCCAGATCGTCGATGCCGATGGCTGTTACACGCCGGACGTGCCGCGCTTTGGCGGCATGGACATCATCCGCACCAGCGGCAAGAAGCGCGGCGAGCCGGGCAAGGCGAACCCGGAAGTCATCAAGGCGCTGGCCGAGAGCGGCAATCTGCTTGCGCGCGGCATGACGACGATCCGCGATGCGCACTCCTGGCGTTCCAAAGCGCCGGTCATCCGCCGGGCGACGCCGCAATGGTTCATCTCGATGGACAAGCCCGGCCCGAACGGCAAGACGCTGCGCGAGAATGCCCTGAAGGCCATCGACGAGACCGAGTTCTTCCCGGCTGCCGGCCGCAACCGCCTGCAGAGCATGGTGGAAGGCCGCCCGGACTGGCTGATCTCCCGCCAGCGGAACTGGGGCGTGCCGATCACGATCTTCGTCAACAAGACCGGCCAGCCGCACACCGCTGCGCTGCCGAAAGAGCAGGCGGACGCGCTGAACGACGCCATCAAGGCCGCGATTGCCAAGGGCGGCGTCGAGGCCTGGTTCGATACACCGGCGGCAGACTTCCTCGGCCCCCTCGGCCTGTCGGCTAATGAATGGGACAAGGTGACGGACGTTCTGGATGTCTGGTTTGACTCCGGGACGACACATGCCTTCGCCCTGCGTGAGCGCGGCATCATCGATCCGGAAACCGGGCAGGCGAACCTGTACATGGAAGGCTCAGACCAGCACCGCGGCTGGTTCCAGTCATCCCTGCTGGAGTGCTGCGCGACGCGCGGCATGGCGCCCTACAAACAGGTGCTGACGCACGGCTTCATCGTCGATGCCGACGGCAAGAAAATGTCGAAATCCATCGGCAACACGATCGAACCGGAGCAGATCCAGAAACAGTACGGCATCGAAATCCTCCGTATCTGGACGGCCTCGGGCGACTATACTGAAGACCTGCGAATCTC
>MDTD01106754.1_pt1 | contig 12030 bp, 9 predicted proteins | sample 811221 | NCBI WGS metagenome assembly MDTD01 (sample SAMN05326646, study PRJNA326480) | marine metagenome | isolation source: seawater | place: Pacific Ocean: South West | collected 2011 | reverse complement strand
TAAACTCGAAATCCTTTCAATGCTTTTCCAAAATTTAAAATATCCCCTTTTTTTACATCAATCTTATTGTTGTTTACAATTGATTTATTATTCAAGGTAGTCTCAAATATTGCCCCAGAAATAGCTATTGAGGTGTCTGAATGAAAAGCAAACCTACCTCCCATCATTGTTATTTCAAATACTGCCTCATCATTAAAATTACCAACTAGCGTATTTGCATTACATGCTGAAATAGAATCCATATATCCAGATGATGGCACCCCATACTTTGAGAATCCATATCTGCCAGAATCCTGTATCGTTATATGAAATCCTGAATCTAATACTTCAATCATTATATTCTGTTTTTTTAATTTTAAATTCTAAGTTTTTAATTGAATTTTCAATAAATATAAATTCATCTAAAGATACAGGCCGAAACTTTATATAATTGGCAACGGGAATGATTACAGGTTGTTTAAAATTTGAAGCATTGAATAAATTAACTGGTGTTTTACCGATTACATACCATCCACCCGGTGAATCTGAGGGGTAAATCCCTGTTTGAGCTCCCCCAATTGCAACAGAACCTTTTAAAATACGTCTACTCGGTATAGATTTTCTGGAAATAAATAGTCTGTCATCAAGTCCTCCTAAGTACATAAACCCAGGCAAAAAACCATACATGTGTAAATAATAAATCTTTGAACTATGAATCTCAATTATCTCATCCTTAGATAATGATATTTTATTTGAATAGTCCTCTAAATCAGATGAAAACTGCTTTTCATAACAAACTGGAATTTCCCAAACTGACTTTTTTGTAGGATGAATACTTTTAAGTTTATTGTAAATTTCAAGAAGCGAATTACAAATTTCCTCGTAATTGTCAATTTCTGCTTTGAATATTATAAGTAATGAACAATACCCTTTTCTTAGCTCTAAAATATTCGGATTTTTTAATATAGCATTACTGAACGAATTAATTTGCGTTGAAATTTCTATTGAGATTTTTGCTGGCCAATTAACAAGAATCGAATCCAAACTGTAACGAAAAAAATTTATCTTAAATTTTTGCATCATATAATTTATATAATCCTTTAAGACAATCAAGTATATTTGGACTATCACCATGGATACAAAAGGTATCAGCTTCCAGAAAAATTCTTTTTCCAAAAGCAGATATTAAATATCCATTATTTGTTAAACTATTTATTCTTTCAAACATTAATTCGGAAGAATTAATGATAGCATTTGCTTTTGTTCTTGAAACAAGGGTGTTGTCATTATTATAGTTTCTATCCAAAAAGATCTCCTTTCTAATCTTAATATTATTTTCAATAGCAAGTTTCTCAATTAAACTACCAGAAGGAACATATAAGATAGCATCATTATAATACTCTGAAATAATTTCTATTATCACCATAGCTAAGTCATAATTGCTAGCACTTAAATTATAAAGTGCCCCATGAGTTTTTATATGATCTAGTTGATATTCAAGATCATCCAAAATTTTCCTTAGTGAATTAACCTGTTGAATCAATGACTTTGACAATTCTTCATTTGAAATATTTACAGCTTTTCTCCCAAAACCTACTTTGTCTGGATAAGAGGGATGAGCTCCTATTTTAACTTTGTTTTGCATAGCAATTTCAGCTGCTTCTTTCATCGTATTATAATCACCAAAGTGACCACCACATGCAATACTGCAAGACGATAAAAAAGGCATTATATCTCTTTCAATATTTGAACCTTCACCTAAATCGGCATTTAAATGAACATCAATCATTGTATGAAAACTTTTATTATACTTCTGTAGCAAAGTAGAAGACAAAAACAAATGACAATTACTCCTATAATGTTTTGAAAAGTTGAATTAGTATTCTTTTTCAATAATTTAATATTATTTGCTAAAAACATCAAAAAGATAACAATCAATGGAAGAAGAATACCATTTGTAATCTGTGCAAATTTTATAATTTCAATTGGGCTAATTCCTATTGAAGAAAAAATCACACCAACCAATAAAACAACTACAGCAATAATTTTAAAATAAGCTGATTTTCTACTTTCCTCAAATCCTAAGCAACCACATACAACATATGCAGCTGCAATTGGAGCAGTAATCGAGCTTGTTAATCCAGCGGAAAGCAGACCAATTGCTACTATATATTTTGAGAAATTTCCATATAGTGGCTCCAAGCCATACGCTAAATCAACAGCATTTAATATGTCGGTTTTTTCAAGACCAGCAGATGTTAAAAGAATACATAGTGATATAAGACCTCCAACTAAAATTGAAATAATTGTATCGAAATTTGCATTTTTTATATCCCCTTTATTTTTCCATTTGCCATTTACAAGGGCTACATGTAAAAAAATATTATAAGGAACTACAGTAGTTCCAATTAGACCAGCGATTATCAGAATACTGTCTGGTGGAAAATAAAAAAAACTTGAAAATGAAAAAAGAGAACCAAAATCAATACCAACAACAAATACTGTAAATACAAATGATAAACTCATTACTAAAACCAGTATAATTAGTATTTTTTCTAAAATCCTATTATTGCCATTAACAATCAGTATTAATGCTAAAAAACCAGAAAACAAACTGAATATATTAATGTCACTGTATTGTAAATTACTCCCATAGATAAGCTCAAAACCCATAACAGCTCCGCTTATATTACCTGCTTCATATGCTGTATTTCCGATAAATATCGCTGAGATTACAAGAAGAATTGATGAATATTTTAAGAATTTATTGTCAAATTGATTTTTAATTAGATTGGATAAAGTTTTTTTTGTACTAATTCCAATCCTGACTGCTGTTAATTGAATAAATAAAGTAAGAAGGACAGAAATAAGTAATGCCCAAATTAAACTATATCCAAATTTAGCCCCTGCTAATGAGCACATCGTTACGGTTCCAGGCCCTATAAAAGCTGCAGCAATTACAGAACCTGGACCAATGTTTTTTAATCTTTGACTTATATTATTCCTGATATTCAATATTCAACAAGTTTTTTGATTCATCACTTATACTGAACCTATCATCTAACCTCATTCCAACAATCCAGATAATTTTATCATCACCATTGACTAAAATTAGCTTAGATGATTTATCTATCTCCCCTATGTTATTATCCTTTAAAAACTTACCAACTTTTTTTGACCCATTCATCCCATACGGGTAAAAATAATCACCATGATTAAAACATCTTAATACTACAGGAAATATCAGCTTATCCTTGTCAACTGTAACAATATTCAAATTGTTCTTTTCAATTTTACTTGCATCTGTGAAAGACAAGGAGGTTCCGTTTTCAAAACTTATATTTTTTATCAATTTTTCAATAATAAATTTTCTGTCACTGATTTGATTAATCTCCCTTAATACCAACTTATTTTTGTGCCTAAATAATACGTGTGATTTACTAAAAATTTTTTTTCCTGATTCTCCGTCAATTAATCTCAATATTTTATCCCAATCAACAAATCCATAATCTCTTAGAAAGTAGTAAAGAAATGAATCTTTATCAATATGCTCTAAATCTGAAATATTTAATGAAACCTCATTTTTATTGTATTCAAGTAATTCACTTTTTAGCTCATTAATTTTCTGATGAATTAATGAATTAGACATTTTTAAGTAATTTAAAGTATTTCTAAAATTTTTAAGAAAATTACCCTCCAATTTATCAAACTCTGGAATGATTTTATTTCTAATTTTATTTCGTAAATACGAATTTGATTTATTTGAAGAATCCTCCCTCCAGCTTAATTTTTTATTTGTAGCAAATTCTAAAATATCTCCCTTTTCAAATTCAATTAAAGGCCTTTTAATTTTACCATTTAACATGGGCACACCTGTTAAACCATCTAAACCAGAACCTCGGGAGATATTGATTAAAAAACTCTCTAGGGAGTCATTTAGATGATGTGCAGTTAAAATGTGTTTAATATTTAAGCGTGAGGATATCTCATCAAAAAAATCGTATCTCAAATCTCTGGCAATCATTTGAATTGAACTTTTTGAAGTTTCCTTAATTTTTTTTGTATCAAAAGATTTTGAATAGAATTCAATGGAATTTTGTTTACAAAGTTTTTTTACAAACTCTTCATCTCCATCACTATCATCTGCTCTCAAGTTATAATTGCAATGAGCAACAACAAAGTTTTTGTTTACAGAAAGCATTAAGTTAAAAAGCACAACACTGTCTACACCGCCAGAACAACATACAATGCTTTTTTCCTTTAGCAGATAAGGAAATTGATCTTTAATGTAAGATTCAAATTTTGATAGCATTTCACTTGTTTAAAACAAAGATATAGAAATGTACAGAATAAGGTTTATATATGAATCGCTCTATCTTCGGTTGCTGCAAGTGCGGCCTCCTTAATAGCTTCTGAGAAGGTTGGATGCGCGTGGGATATTCTGGCTATATCCTCAGCAGATGCCCTGTATTCCATAGCTACAACAGCTTCAGAAATAAGATCAGCACACCTTGCACCAATCATGTGGATTCCTAAAATTTCATCAGATTCGGCATCAGCTAAAATTTTGACAAAACCATCCAAATCAGAACTAGCCCTACTTCTTCCCAATGCTCTCATTGGAAATTGGCCTAATTTGTAATTTTTACCATTAACTTTTAATTCTTCTTCAGTTTGACCAACTGAAGCAACTTCAGGCCATGTATAAACAACACCTGGAATTAAGTTGTAATTAATATGTGGTTTTTGACCTGCAATATGTTCAGCAACATAAACCCCCTCTTCTTCGGCTTTATGAGCCAACATCATACCTTTAATAACATCACCAATTGCATATATGTTGTTTACGTTTGTTTTTAAATTAACATCAACTTCTACTCTTCCATACTTATCAGTAGTAATACCAACTTTATCTAAATCCAAACCTTCAGTATATGCACTTCTTCCTACAGAAATCAAACAATAATCTCCTTCAAAAGTTATTTTTTCTCCTTTCTTATTTTCAGCCGAAATAATTACATCATCTCCATTTCTTTCTATAGAAGTTACTTTGTGAGAAGTGTTAACTTTAACTCCACTTTTCTTAAAAACTTTGGTTAATTCTTTAGATAAGCTAGAATCCATATTTGGAATAATTCTATCTTGATATTCTACAACCGTGACTTTAGAACCAAGCCTATTATATACCTGCCCTAGCTCAAGACCTATAACTCCACCACCAATGACAACCAAGTGTTTTGGAACCTCTTTTAATTTTAGAGCCTCAGTTGAAGAGATAATTCTTTCACCATCAAAATCTACAAACGGTAATTTAGTTGGCTTGCTTCCTGTTGCAATAATGATATTTTTACCATTTATAACTTCGGATTTACCGTTGTTTTTAACTTCAACAGTAGTTGAATCTTTAAATGAACCTAATCCATTGAAAACAGTGACTTTATTTTTGTTCATTAAATATTCTAACCCCTTTGTTGTTTGTTCAACAACCGATGATTTTCTAGACATCATTTTATCAAGATCAAGTTTAATCTTACCCTCTATTGAAATTCCATGGTCATCAAAATTGTGAAGAGCATTTTCATAATGATGAGATGAATCCAATAAAGATTTACTTGGAATACATCCGACATTTAAACATGTACCACCCATGGTTGAATATTTTTCAACCAATGCTGTTTTCATTCCAAGTTGAGCAGCTCTGATTGCTGAAACATATCCGCCAGGACCAGAACCAATAACAATGACATCAAAAGAACTCATACCACATAAATTTAGGATTCAAAAATACAAATATTTAAATGTTAAAATAATTTTTAAACTATTAAAATTGATTTTGGTAAATTAGTGAAAAATACAAACTAAATATACCCTTAAATTTAATGAAATCTAAACCAGCAAATAATATTCAAGACCTTCAGTTTTTTGGAGAATTTGGGGGAGTCAATCCTTCAATCTCAGATTCTTCAACTTACACATTTTTGTCTGCAAATTCAATGAGTGAGACTTTTGAGGGTAATATGGAAGGTTGCTATCTTTATTCTAGAAACTCTTCACCAAGTAATCTTTATTTAGAAGAAGCCTGTGCAGCATTAGAAGGCACTGAAGCTGCAAATGTTTTTTCATCTGGAATGGGAGCAATAACGGCTACAATTTTACAATTATGTAAGTCCGAAGACCATATTATTTCCAGTAGAACGGTTTACGGGGGTACATACGCATTTCTAAAGAATTTCACCCCACAACTAAAGATTGAAACAACATTTGTAGACATAACATCACTGGATGATATCAATAATTCTATCAAACCAAATACAAAAATTATTTATTGCGAAGTATCATCTAATCCATTACTTGAAATTGCTGATTTAGAAGAGATCTCAAAAATTGCCAAAAAAAACAATATAAAATTAGTTGTTGATAATACTTTCACACCATTATCAATATCCCCAGCTAAATATGGTGCAGATGTAGTAATTCATAGTTTAACAAAATTTATTAACGGAACAAGTGATACTATTGCAGGAGTTGTTTGTAGTAGTAAAGAATTTATTCACTCACTTAGAGATGTTAATGATGGAGCATTTATGCTAATGGGAACAACAATGGATAGTTTAAGAGCTGCTTCAGTTCTAAAGAATATGAGAACACTTCATATAAGAATGAAAAAACACAGCGAAAATGCAATGTATTTAGCTGAATCTTTTGAAAAAGATGGAGTTAAAGCTGTTTATCCTGGATTAAAATCTCACCCCTCTCACAAGATTTTTTCAAAGATGATGAATAAACAGTATGGCTATGGAGGAATGGTGACAATTGACGCAGGTAGTTTAGAAACTGCAAATAAATTAATGGAAAAAATGCAAGATAAAAACTTAGGATATTTAGCTGTGAGCTTAGGATTTTATAAAACTTTATTTTGCGCACCTGGCTCTTCAACTTCATCAGAAATTTCTGAAGAAGAGCAAGAAAAAATGGGATTGAGCGAAGGTTTAATCAGATTTTCGGTTGGACTAGATCAAGATATTTCAAGGACATATGAAGGAATAAAGAAATGCCTAAAAGAATTCAACCTGATTTAAATGGAAATTAAACCATCTGAAATTAGCTTAAAAAAATCATTAATCCCAGTTGTATTATTGATTTCGTTATTATTTTATAACATAATTTATTTTGAAAATAATGACTGGCTTGGTGATTATACTTATCACTATATCTTAATATTTACCTCTTCACTAGCTGCAATTCTTGGAATCTCTGAGGGTGCTAAGATTAATTTTATAATTAAAAAAATATTTTCAAGTATTAAGAGTATTAGTACTCCAATAGTGATTCTTCTTTTAGTTGGAGCTCTTGCTGGAACATGGAAAGTTAGTGGTATTATACCAGCTATGGTTTACTACGGACTAAATTTAGTAAACCCGGCAATATTCTTGCCCCTAACATTAATCGTGTCAACTCTTGTTTCCTTAACCACAGGTAGTTCATATACAACATCTGCAACTGTTGGAATAGCACTAGTTGCTGTTGGAATAGCATTTAACATTCCTGCTGGAATGACTGCTGGTGCAGTGATTTCAGGAGCTTACTTTGGAGATAAAATGTCTCCTTTAAGTGACACCACCAACCTTGCTCCAGCTATGGCAGGTACAGACCTTTATTCTCACATTAGATATATGACATATACTACAATCCCTACATATGTTATAACCTTAATAGTTTTTATTATTTTAAGCTACTCACTTGAAATTAGCTCAGCGGGTGAAATGAGCGATATTAATTCTCTTTCTAATACAATACTAAATGACTTTTACATATCACCAATATTGTTTGTTGTTCCTGCCATTGTCATACTGCTTGCATTTTTAAAAGTTAAACCAGTAATTGCTTTAAGTGTTGGGATATTTAGCGCAATTATATTTTCAATCATATTTCAAAATAATATTCTTAGTAGTATTGATACTTCAACTCTTAATTCTTTGGTAAAATCTGTTTTTACGGATACAAGCATCCCAACAGAAAATTTAAGAATTCAAAGATTGTATGACTCTGGAGGAATGAAGGGTATGCTATGGACAATTTACCTTACAATAAGTGCAATGATATTCGGCGGATCAATGGATGGTATCGGAGCTCTAAAAAAAATTACAAACTTTCTTTTAAGTAAAGCTAAAACAACATTTGGTTTGTTTGCCAGTACAGCAGTAAGTTGTCTTGGAATTAATGTAGTAGCATCAGACCAATACCTTGCAATTGTAATCCCAGGAAAAATGTTTAAAGATGCATTTGAAGAAAAAAATCTTTCACCTGTGAATTTAAGCAGAACATTAGAAGATACAGGAACAGTAACTTCAGCACTTATCCCCTGGAACACATGTGGCGCATATCATTATGGAGTTCTTGGTGTTTCAGTGACTGATTATTTTGTTTATGCAATTTTTAATTGGCTAAGTCCAATTACGACATTAATTTATGCAGCTCTAATGATTAAAATTAAGATGATATCAAATCATAAATTTTAATTAAAAAATTCATTCTTGCAGAAATGATTGTTAAATTGCAAACTATTATTCAAAAAGTTGCTAATGAAGCATATTTTTTCATTTTCAAAAAACAAAGAAAAGAAAGAACTTTCTAGTGCTAAAAGATTGTTTATTGGCAGCTCACTAATCATCTTATCACTTTTTTTATTTATATCATTTGTTTCATACTTTTTTACAGGTGAAATTGATCAAAGCAGTCTAGCTGACTTTACGGATATTAGCGTATCAAATTCAAACTCATTAGGTAAAATTGGTGCAATAATTAGTGACTTTTTTATTTATAGAGGATTTGGTGTTAGCTCCATAATCTTTTCATTTTTAGTTTTTATAAGTGCATTAAAAGTATTGTTGGATCTTAAAAAAAGAAATATTACGAAAAATTGGCTTTGGGGTTTTTACTTAATTTTCCTTTTTTCGATATTTTTTGGGGTTGTAGATAACGGAAATATATATTCAGGGATTATAGGATACGAAATAGTAAACTTTTTGGATGTATATATAAGCTACTTAGGCATTAGTTTTCTATTAATTTTCATGTCTCTCGTCTATCTTACATTTAGGTTAAAATTAGGAGTAAATGATTTTCTAAAAATTTTAAAATATTTTCAAAATATAAATTTCAAAACATCTAAAAACACGGAAGTAACAAATGAATTTTCAGAAGAAAATTTTACTGAAGAAATAGTTGATGAAATGGATGAGGTTGAAATTAATCAAGATATTGAAGAAGAATTATCAGAAGAAGAAACCGTAGAAGAACCCCCCGCTGTAAAAGAAGATGATGCAGTTGATAAGGTAGGTATTGAAGTTGAGGAGATATTTGAAGAAAAATCTGAAATTGATAATCTATCTGATAAGTTAGTTGATGATTTTGGACAATTCGACCCGAAGCTTGAGCTTAGTAAGTTTCAATTTCCTAAGCTTAGCTTGCTAAAGCAATACGATTCTGAAAAAATTACTATTGATAAAGACGAACTTGAAGAAAATAAAAATAGGATTGTTGAAACACTAGCTAATTATAATATTTCAATTTCAAATATTAAAGCTACAATTGGGCCTACTGTTACATTATATGAAATAATCCCTGATGCCGGGGTAAGAATTTCTAAAATAAAAAATCTCGAAGATGATATTGCTTTATCACTTGCAGCTCTAGGAATTAGAATTATAGCTCCAATCCCTGGAAAAGGAACAATAGGTATTGAAGTACCTAATAAAAAACCAACAGTGGTATCAATGCACTCAGTAATTTCAGCTGAAAAATTTCAAAAATCTGAAATGGAGCTTCCAGTAGCTATTGGTAAAACGATTAGTAATGAAACACTCGTATTTGATTTAGCTAGGATGCCTCACTTATTAATGGCAGGGGCAACAGGACAAGGAAAATCTGTTGGGTTAAACGCAGTTTTAACATCACTACTATACAAAAAACACCCAGCTGAGGTAAAATTTGTTTTAGTCGATCCTAAAAAGGTTGAGTTGACCTTGTATAACAAAATTGAAAGGCATTATTTGGCTAAACTTCCAGATTCAGATGAAGCAATAATAACAGATAACAAGAAAGTTATTAACACATTAAATTCTCTCTGTATAGAAATGGACAACAGATATGAACTGCTAAAAAATGCTGCTTGTAGAAATATTGTTGAGTATAATAAGAAATTTAAAGACAGAAAGCTAAATCCAAATGATGGACACCAATTCCTTCCATACATTGTACTAGTTGTTGATGAGTTTGCTGATCTTATTATGACCGCTGGAAAAGAAGTAGAAACCCCAATTGCCAGATTAGCACAATTAGCAAGAGCCATAGGAATTCACTTAATTATTGCTACACAAAGACCGTCTGTTAATGTAATTACTGGTGTTATTAAAGCTAACTTCCCAGCAAGAATTGCATTTAGGGTAACATCAAAAATTGACTCAAGAACAATTCTTGACGGATCTGGTGCTGATCAATTGATTGGACGAGGAGATATGCTATTTACACAAGGAAATGAATTAGTAAGAATTCAATGTGCATTTGTAGACACACCTGAAATTGAAGTTTTAACTGACTTTATTGGGTCTCAAAAAGCCTATGCAACTGCACATCAATTACCAGAGTATATAGGTGAAGAGGGTGGCACAAATCTTGATATCGATATAGAAGACAGAGATAAGTTGTTTAGAGAAGCTGCAGAGGTTTTAGTTATTGCACAACAAGGTTCTGCATCCCTTTTACAAAGAAAACTTAAACTTGGTTACAACAGAGCTGGAAGATTAATTGACCAATTGGAAGCTGCCGGCATAGTAGGCCCTTTTGAAGGCAGCAAAGCAAGACAAGTTTTAGTCTCAGACTTACAAGCACTGGATAACCTATTAGAAAATGAATAAATAATGATTATGAAAAAGATTTTACTATTAATTTTTGGATTATTTACGATGCTGAGTTACTCACAGGATAATTCAGACGCTGAATTGTTGTTAAATAAAGTTTCTGAAAACATCAAAAACTATGAGAACATATATATTAATTATGCTTACACTCTACAGAACATCGAAGAAGATATAAATCAAACAAATAACGGAAGTTTTGTTACTGAAGATGAAAAATGGAGATTTGAAATGCTAGGTGTTACAAGAATATTTGATGGAAATAAATTATACTCGATTAGTCCTGATGACGAAGAGGTAACCATTTCTAGTCAAGACCCAGAAGATGAAACAACAATCACCCCAAATAAAATGTTATACTTTTATGAGGAAGGATACTATTTTGAAATGGATGAGTCGAGATTTGTCGGAAATGGTCAATTCAGAAAAAAAATTCAATATGTAAAACTTATTCCAAAAGATTCTGAAGCGGAAATAAAGTATATTTTACTTGGAATTGATACCGAATTCAATCAAATATATGAAGTTATCGAAACTGGAAAAAACGAAACGGTTACAACAATATCTATTGTTGATTTTGAGTTTAACCTACCTCTTGACAGTAAGCTTTTTGTTTTTGATGACGAGAAGTACAAAGACTACTATATGAATATATTAGATTAGATTATTGAAAATTCTAGATCTCTACATATTTAAATCTTATTTAAAAACATTAGCCAGTACGTTCTGTATATTAATGTTAATTTTTTTACTTCAGTCGGTTTGGCTTTATATATCGGAACTGGCAGGAAAAGATCTTGAATTAGACATAATACTTCAATTTTTAATCAATGTATCTCCAAGACTTGTGATTTTGGTATTACCGCTAACAATACTGCTTTCAAGCATAATGGTTTTTGGTAGTCTTTCAGAAAATTATGAGTTTGCAGCAATGAAAGCAAGTGGTATTTCACTTCAAAGATCAATGAAAAGCTTAATATTCTTCACTTTTATTCTAGGAGTTGTTACTTTTTTCTTTTCTAATAATATTGCTCCAATAGCTGAATATAATTTTCACAATTTGAGAAAAAATATTTCTAAGGTTAAGCCTTCAATGGCTATAGCTGAAGGACAGTTTAGTCAAATTGGAGACTAT
>MDTD01071268.1_pt1 | contig 12031 bp, 12 predicted proteins | sample 811221 | NCBI WGS metagenome assembly MDTD01 (sample SAMN05326646, study PRJNA326480) | marine metagenome | isolation source: seawater | place: Pacific Ocean: South West | collected 2011 | reverse complement strand
TGACTACTGCACCGCCTTCGCCGGTTGTAATCGGTTTAACCGGATGAAAACTAAATGTAGTGAGATGGGCTAAACTACCGATTGGCTTACCGTTATACTCAGCACCCAAGGAATGAGATGCGTCCGATACATAAGTGAGATGATTTTTTCTTGCGATTGACATGAGTGAATCATATTCAGCTGGGTGACCGGCGTAATCAACTGAAACGATTATCCTAGTCTTAGGGGATAATGATCCTACCACAGAATCTGGATCTATATTACCTGTCTCTTCTTCGATGTCTGCAAGTCTGACAGATGCACCTAAGTATCTCGCTGCATTAGCCGTAGCAGCGAAAGTCAATGGAGAGGTGATAATTTCATCTCCCGCTTTCAGCCCAATACTAGCATAAGCAGTGTGAAGCGCAGCTGTGCCAGAATTAACTGCAATAGCAAATTTACTATGAACAGACTCAGATAACTTTCTCTCAAATTGGCTGACTAGAGGGCCTGTTGTGAGGTAATCGCTCTCAAGTGCCTTCAGAACTAGTTCTGTATCGCCACTTTTCACCCATTGTTTTCCATAAGGAATTGTTTCACATATTTTTTGCATTATTTCTCCATGATTTTAATGGCTTCAGTGGAAAGGAGAACTGAAGACGCCTTAAGAGCAGCTTAGCTAAACGAAAAATAGGTATTGTTTTTCGTTCTGACGGATGGGCAGCAACTAATTGCAAAGCTTGAATCATACGCTGCGAGGCTTTCCCGTCTGCGGAGCCACAGTGCCTATTAATATAATTTAAATAAAACGGGTCTTCGCGTGGATCGTCGAGAGTCTGAATCTTCAATAAAGCTTGGTTTAATTCATGAGGATCTTTAGCAGTAATTAGATGCATTTGATCTGGCTCGAAATCGTATTGCATCTTTTCTCCATGGGGATTGTAATAGATCACCGGACGGCCCATGCTGAGCGCTTCATGAATCAATGAGCTAAATCGAGTGATCAGTACACGGCTCTCTTTTAGCATTCCGTGAATTTTATCAGCACCAGATTTGACGTGATGATAGTTTTCCAGATTGGCCGGGTCCCTTGGGTGCTGAGAGATCAAATATTGCATTTCAAGATTTTTAACTGTCTCTACACACGAAGTTATCCAATGGTCACGAAATATTTCTTGGACGCCATAAGTAAAATTACAATTTATCAAAGCCTTGAGCTCTTTAGATGGAGGTTCAATTTTAATAGACTCATATCTCGGATTGCCTGTTAGAAAATAAATTTCACGATCAAGATGTTTGGTAGTAGCTAAACCTTCAATAAAAGGGTAATTACACCATTCCATCCTCCGGCATTTATCACCAAAATCGATAACGGATTCCTGAATACAGGCAACTGGAATCCTATTATCGTTGAACTTTTTAGTGACATAAAGCTCCTCGTGCCCCCAGTCGTTGGCAAGCAGAACAGAGTCAAATTTTAGGAAAAAGTCTTTGGTATACTTCAAGCGGTTATGAGCGATTTTTAAGCTATTTAAAGCTCTTCCAGCCCCTTCATCTTTCCAATTACAAATAAAAAACTGAGACGCTTCCGGTGGCAATTTAGAAAATAAATGAGCGTGTGTGTCGTTGGATGGTACAACACAAAATTGATATTTTTTTAAAACTCTATTTGATTTGCTTTTCAAAACCTTTGGATCGGACTGAGTTAAATTTTTAAAAACATCACTAAGCCTTTCTACCAAAGAATCCTCGATGAACAACTTCGATGGCCGAAAGAAGTCGAAAAGATCTAGAATTAAGTCTGATTCGCCATCATACCAAAGCGCCCTGAGGTTTGGATAAGAGTTTTTCAAGGATTTCAGGTGGCTGAGATCTTTGTTAAAAAGATAGAGTGGCTCATGACGGGTCATGTAGACGTGCTCCTATGCCACCGGTTAATTCCAAGGTGGCTCCGTTGATAAAGGTAGCCTTATTGGAAGCCAGAAAAATAACGGCGTTTAAAACATCGTCAGGCAATCCCACTCTATTCACAGGATGCAATTTTGTCAGTTCTTTAATCTTTTCTGAATCATAATTGAATCCACTTTTGAGCATATCTGTGTCGATAGCCGCAGGATTAATGTTGTTTATCCTGATACGAGATCCTAGCTCTACTGCTAAAGCGCGAGTCATGGCTTCTAAGGCGCCTTTTGAAGCAGAGTATAAGCTAAATTTAGGTTTTGTTAGCTTGGAGTGAATACTGCCGATATTCACCACGCTTCCCTTTACTGCCTCTAACGGCCTCATTAACTTTTGGATCATGAGAAAAGGCACCTGAACATTCACACGGAAAGTTTCTTCAAAATCGGCTTCACGTAGAACCTCAAAATCATTAACTATTTGGATTGCGGCGTTATTGACTAAAAGATTTAATTTTTGCCCAATAGTTTCATTGATTGCACCAAAATTTATAGAAGGTTTACTGAAGTCAATTAATAAATAGTCGTCTGCTTTTGATGTTTTCGGTATTTTGTCTATTCCAACGACATGATAACCTTTCATTTGAAGTCCTTCGACTAATTTCCTACCTATGGCTCCTTCAGAACCAGTAACAACTGCATTCATCGTGTATCCTTTAAAAATTCAAAGATTTTCACCAAAGAGGTCTCACTGGTTTTTAAGACAGCTTCCTCAGTATTCGAGGCATTATGAGACCCAAAGATTACCTGTGAGAAATTTCTAAGTTTTGCATCCATTGGTAAAGGTTCAATTTCGAAAACATCTAATGCAGCAGAATGAATCGAGCCATTCTCTAAACCGGAAATTAGAGCCTTTTCGTCGATTAAACCACCTCGAGCTACATTCACGATTCTGACTCCATGTTTCACTTTGCTTAAGGTTTGCTCATTAAACATATGGAAATTTTTAGAACTGAGTGCACAAGTAAAAACAAGAAAATCAATTTGTTCTATATGGTCTGGCCATTCTTTTTTCTTAATTTTTGGATCCAAAGCTGATTGACTAACATAAGGGTCGTAGCCAATGATATTTAGTTCGCAGGCCTGTGATCGCTTGGCTAAGTTTCTTCCAATGTCTCCCAAGCCTACAATCCCTAAGGTTCTTCCTTTCAGAGAAATTCCTCTAGGCTTAATCCATTTCCCAGCTTTAACTTCGCAGTGAATTTGATAAGTTTCACGAGAAAGACTAATAATATACGATAAAGCCAGGTCGGCAACCTCTGCACCAAACATCATGGGAGTATTTGAAAACTTTAGGCCGAGGTTTTTAGTCGCCTCTAAATCAATGTTATCTACACCTATTCCCCATTTTACTAAAGCACGAAGCCGACCATTGATACCAGCTTCCAAAACCTTCATTGTTGCGGGATCGTCGCCGATGATCCACCCTTCATATTTGGGAACTAAATCTATCAGCTCTCTCTCTGATAAGGTTTGAACAACATTCGGACAATTTGCTCGAAACCCAAGGTCTTTTAATTTACCACGAAACTTATCCATCGATTTCAACATGGGTGGACACGTGATCAATATATCAGTCATGAAATTTTCGCTTTCATAATTATTTCAGCTAGATCCCAATCTTCTTCTTCATCTATATCTATTGATTCTTGTTTTGGCGTTTCAAATAACACAGGATTCAAGCCAATTCTTGATTTGGTCTCTAGAAATGCATCGCGTTCAAATATATAAAGATTTGAATTTTCTTCAAACCAAGGTTCGAGGTCTTGAGTCGGTATTAGATTTTTGGGGCTATGATTAATCGGTTTTCCTTGCTGGTCATAAAAACGAGTTTGATAACGATTCACTGTGAACAGAGAGTCACATTTTTCTGTTTGGTAAGTTTCGATTGCACTTTTAATAGTCTGAGCGCTCAATAACGGGTTAGTCGTATGTGTCATTAAATAATGGTCGGAGTCGGTATTCTCTACGTCATCTTTCAAAACGAGATTCATGCTCACCTCATCACCGCAAATTTCTGGTTTTCGTTCACGAACTACCAGTTTTTCGGAGCTGGGCAATCCCAAATCATTTAAGATAGGCTTTGCGTCGGTGTTGATAACAATCCGATCTATCATCTCAATCGAGAGAAGAGTTCCCAGGATCCACTGGTAGAGAGGTTTCCCATTGAAATTTCTAAAGTTCTTCCCTTTGACACGAGAGCTGTGAGCCTTCATCGGGAGTAAAGCCGTTATTTCATTTATTTTTTTTCCTGTCATTTTTATCACCTTTTTTCACTTTAAATTAAGATTGCTTTTTTGGGAAAAAATAGAATTCTTTTTGCCTCTTTGAAAAGCGTCGATGTTCATGATTACCTCGATAAGATCCCCAGAACTGCATTAGCCGAAATAAAAAAATTGATGAAGCATTTTTCATCAGTGCTTTTTTCCTGATAGCTTCACCATAATCGATAAAAACTGCAGAGGAAAAATACCTGATAAAATCAAAAAAGCTAATTTGAACTTCGGGCATGATATGTCTAAGAGCCATCGCCTCTCGAAAGTATCGCCTTTTAACCTGCCCCCAAGTTTCGTGATGTAAATGATAAACAGCAGCGGAACAGACATATCCAATCGATCCTCCATTTGCCATCAGTCTCTTAGCAAAATGCATATCCTCCAAGCCTGTGAGCTCTTCGTCAAAAGGATGTTTATCCCAAATATTTTTTAGAAACGCTGAATTTGCATTGTTAGCAAAAAAACTTTCTTGGGGAATTTTGTCGTGGTTTGGAAAATACTTCTCAAATAGTTGGCATTCACTAAATTTGCTAAACTTGCCTCCTACCTGTCTTCCATAGGTCATTTCAACCTTTTTTTGTAAAATAGGATGAATCAGTTTCGATAGCCATTGAGTCCCCACGGGGATACAGTGACCACTAATGGAGACCAGAATTTCTCCTTTAGCTTCAGCACAGCCGTGATTTAAAGAGCGTCCAAAAGAAAAAGTCTCTTTTTTTATATAAGTGATACGGCAGTGGTACTCTTTTGCAATTGCCACGGTTCTGTCGGTGGATCCAGAGTCAATCACTATTACCTCTGTCTCCATATCCGGCAGGTCCTGGTTATGGATGGCCTTAAGAAGATCTTCTAAGTAGGTCTCTTCATTATAGGTTCGAATAATGATGCTAACTAACATTCAACACCTCTGGATAGAATTCTAAATTAAATGGAGGTGCTAGTTTTCGATAAAGCAATTCTATTTCTTCGGTGAAGACGCTATTCGGTCCAAACATGTCCCAGTGAACAGGGATCAACGTCTTCACTCTAATCTCCCTACCTAAAAAAAAGGCTTCTCTCACTGACATATTTCCTATAATTCCAGCTCTCTCTTTAAAAAAATTTGCTTCATTGACTGGAATAAAGCCTAATTCAATTCCTCCTAACGCTTTCAGTGTATCTATCAGTTCTTGGTGGGGAGAGGTGTCGCCAGCCACATAAAGATATTTTCCTAAGAAATTAAGCACATAGCCTACACAGCGTAACTCTCCATCATCATTTCTCTCAATTTTAGGATGAGCCGCTGGTACTGCTCGAATTTTTAAACCCTTACTGAGCTCTGTCCAACACTCTTGAGCAATCTGTATATCAATACTCTCTTTGGACCATCTTTCAATTTCACTTTGGCACTCTCTTGGAGCCATTATTTTGGTATGGCGTGATGAGTTAATTATGGATTGAATAGTTTCCTGATCGCAATGATCTTGATGAGCATGAGTGATTAGTATCCAATCCGCATCCGTGATTGTATCCGGGGCAATAGGAATTGCTATTTTTCGTTTAAATGCCTTACCTTCTAGTTTTTCAACTGAATTTGAGAGATACGGATCAATATAAAGGACTGTGTTTGGAAACTCAAATCGAACGCCAGATTGACCTAAAAGCCTAATTTTCACATTCATACAAGCTTGACCCAATCGTTTTAACCATTCTACTCTGTCTCAGTAGCTGCGGAAGATGGATTTAAACAATCGCATCCTCATTGAAATGCCCACCAGCATCTTGATTAAAGCATAAAACTATCAATTTGCAGTTTAGTTAAAGAAAGAACATCTCGATTTTCTTGATATTGTCTATACCACTCTAAAGTGAGTTTTACAGTCTGTTCCAAAGAAAGCTTTGGTTTCCATCCAAGGGCGATTCTTGCTTTGCTCGAATCAAGAGTCAAAAAAGCAGACTCTTTCAGTAAAGCTTTAGGGCTAGAATCGAAACTATTAATCTTCAAATTAGACCATCCCGTCCTCAACATTTCTACTAAAGAATGTACGGTACACCTTGTTTTTGTATCTGGACCAAAGTTAAATGCTTCAAACTCATAGTTTGAATTGGATGTTTCATTTAAATAAAAGGCAAGCTGCAAGTAGCCAAATAGTGGTTCTAAGACATGCTGCCATGGTCTAATATGATTGGGATGCCGAATTTCTAAAGGAGAGTTTGATGCCCAAGCTCGGTAGGCATCAGGTAAGAGTCGATACGGAGCCCAGTCTCCTCCACCTATCACATTTCCAGCTCGGGCGGTTGCCACCTTTGCGGATTTTTGGAAAAACGATTTAGCATACGATTGAGTGAGAATTTCACATGCAGATTTGGAAGCTGAATAAGGATCATGGCCTCCTAAAGGATCAGTTTCAAGGTAACCATATTCACAAGGAATGTCAGCGTAAACCTTATCTGTAGTCACAATCACCAAAGCCTTCAAGGAAGGAAGCTGTCGGCTCGTTTCTAATAAGTTTAAGGTGCTTAGGTAATTATTTCGATGTGTGTACACGGGATCCTCGTAGCTTGGTATCACTAGGGGCTGAGCTGCTAAATGAAAGATAATTTCGGGGTTTGCTGACACCAGATCGAGTTGAAAATCTTTTTTACATAAGTCAAACATATGATGACTGATTCGACTTTCGTGATCAAGTAACTCAAAAAGCGCAGGATTAGTAGGAACGTTCTTTGATATGCCCGTAACTTTTGCTCCAAAGCGAAGCAGAATTTCCGTAAGCCACGCGCCCTTAAATCCGGTGTGTCCTGTGACTAGAACATTCTTGTCTTTATAAAACGATGCTAATTTTTCCATAATTTCCAAGGTGGATTTGAACTGTTCCAAAGTTCTTCTAAAGTTTCGCGGTCTCGAATCGTGTCCATGCACTGCCAAAAATCCGAGTGCCGATAGGCCATAAGTTGCCCTTTTTTTTGAAGTTCAATCATAGGCTTTCGTTCTAAAATGGTTTGATCATTTTCCAAATATTGAAAAATTTCTGGATTGAAAACAAAAAATCCCCCATTAATCCACCCTTCACCACCTTGGGGCTTTTCTTCAAATTCTGTGATCTGATCATTTTCAATCTTCAATCCCCCGAACCGTGCTTGTGGACGTACAGCCGTTAAAGTGGCAGTTTTTCCATGAGATTGATGAAATTCTAAAAGATTTCCCAAGTTTATATTGGATACACCATCCCCATAGGTGAACATGAAAGGGGCATCATTTAGAAACGACTTTAGACGGAGAAGACGGCCCCCGGTGAGTGTTTCTAAGCCCGTTTCAATTAGATGAACCTTGCAATTCAGAGGGAATGTTTGAATGGTCTCAACGGACCCCGTTGATAGGTCCACTGTAAAATCGCTATTTCGAGAGGGGTAATTTAAAAAATAGTCTTTGATGAATTCAGACTTATAGCCAAGGGCTAGGACAAATTCGGAGAAGCCTTGTGCTTCGTAGAGCTTTAAAATATGCCATAAAATAGGCTTTCCACCGATCTCAACCATAGGTTTAGGACGTAAAACCGTTTCCTCAGAGAGTCTGGTACCTTTACCACCACAGAGAATCACCACTTTCATAGCTCACAGGCATATCTTTTTTAAAAAAAATTGTCTAACGTGAACCTAGAATTCACCTTAAGGCCTTGATCGTGTAATAACCAAGAAATTGAGATTGAGAGACTAAAGAGGCAATCACTATGGAAAAAATGCATTATCCACCTCAAAATCAAGATAAAGACAAATCAGCTGATTTGCCACACTCAGCCCGGAGTGGAAAATGGGGACAGATTGATGGAGTTTTGATTTCACCTCGTCAGAGGCTCTTTGATGATCGGGGAGGAATTATCAAGATGCTTCGTAAGGATGATCCAGAATTTAAACAATTTGGAGAGATTTATTTCAGTCAAGTATACCCGAGTGTGGTTAAAGCTTGGCACCTTCATAAGGAAATGACTTTAAACTACCTTCTTCTTCAGGGGTCAATTCGCCTCGTTTTACACGATGCTCGTCATGGTTCAAAAACAGAAGGTCAGTTTCAAGAAATTGTGCTTCACGAGCAAGCAAGTTCCTTGGTTCAAATTCCACCTGGAATTTGGAATGGGTTTAAAGGTTTAGGAACCGTTCCTTCGGTCGTAGCCAATTGCGCTACTCATCCACATTCAAAAGAAGAAATCGACTACTTGGATCCTTACTCTGATCAAATTCCTTACGATTGGTCCCAGCGCCACGGTTAGAGAAGCTTTTTTGCTAGTTCTGCATAATCATCCCAAACAAGCTCCCAATCGCCTGGAAATGGATCGGAATTGATATATCCTTTTGGAGTTTGATCAGTTTGCTGCTTAGGAGTTAAAATCTTTCGATCATTGAGGTTCAAACGTTTGACAAAGACTTCCTCTAAAATCAAATTTGCCCATTCTAAAATGGTTTTTTTCTGATCACTTGGGCGAAGGATGAGCTTTTCAGGGTCCTGTATTAAGTGAGCGTAAGCTTCCGAAAGAGATTTGAGAGTGAGGAAATCTGAAAAGTTTTGAGGGGTTTTTACTTCGAAGACTTTAGTGAGGGCCAAGGATTTGACAATCATCGAAGTAAGACGAGTCGAATCTTCAAGAGATCCAACGGGATGAGGGATCACAACCTTTTTTAAAAGAACATTTTTTTGATGGCAAAGGTCTTGTAAGTGTTTCCAAACGAGTGCTTTTGACTCTGCATAAGGCGTCCGGGTTGAAGGAGCTGAGTGACCACCTTCATCAGGTTCAAAAAATGTCCCGGAGTAAATTATTTGAGACCCGATAGGAAGCGAATGGACCCAGCTTGCAAGTGGATACAAACAAGTTTTTTCAAATAGTGCCCAATCGTAGTTGGGACTTTGATAGTTTTGCATCCAATGGTGGTGCCAAATCCAGGCACTTGGCGGAAGGGTCTTGGCAAGATCACTCAAATGATTTTGCTCTGATCGAAGGGAGTCTAGGATTTGGACCGTTTTAGGTAGGCGACGAATTCGTTCAGCCTGATATCCAGCGTAGGAATTCATGGATTGTGAAAGACAGGCTTTTACATGATACCCCTGTTTCGCTAATTCAGAGGCTAGCCCTGCTCCCGTAAAAGAGCTTCCTCCTGTGAGTACGATAGATAAAGAATGATTTGGAACTTGTTTTTGTAGAGTCACAGGCTCTTTAAGCTCCTTTGCTCTGTAGATCACCATAACGTAAACTAAATAGAATCGCATCGGTGATTAACCGGTGGTAATCAGACCTTAAAACTCTGGTTTCCATTTTTCTTGTCTTTAGAGTGTGAAAATGGTGTTTTACTCTCATGAGCGAATCTATTAGGAGTCAGATTAAATCTATTGCAAGGCAAAATTTTGAATCGTTTTATCCTGAGCGGAAATTCACCCCGGGAGAAACTTATATTCCAGTGAGTGGAAAATGGCTGGATGCTGAGGATCTTGAAATGCTCCTCGATGCAAGTTTGGACTTGTGGTTGACGTCTGGCCGATTTTCAAATGAGTTTGAAAAAGAACTCCCAAAATGGTTTGAAAAAAAGCCTAGAGCCCTTTTAGTCAATAGTGGGTCGAGTGCAAATCTTCTAGCAATTTCATCCCTTGGAGCACAGACGTTGTCCCGGCTTGGACTTGAGCCCATTCCAGAGGGTGCTGAAGTGATTACGACAGCGGTGGGGTTTCCGACGACCTTAAATCCCATTATTCAAAATAGATGGAAGCCGGTTTTTGTGGATGTTGACTATGAAACGGTCAACGCCCTACCGAAGGCGATTGAAAATGCGATCTCTGAGAAAACAAAAGCAGTGGTGCTAGCCCATACCCTAGGGAACCCTTTTCGAGCCGATCAGATTCGCAAGATTTGCGATCAGCATGGGCTTTATTTAGTGGAAGATTGCTGCGATGCACTTGGTGGAACCATTGGAGACCAAGCTGTGGGATCCTTTGGTGAATTTTCGACGGTGAGCTTTTATCCTGCGCACCATATCACCATGGGAGAAGGGGGAGCGGTGCTTCCTCTCAACGCAAAGTGGAAGCGAGTCGCGGAGTCCATTCGTGACTGGGGTCGAGACTGTTGGTGTGACCCAGGGAAAGACAATACGTGTAAAAAACGATTTGGGTGGCAGTTAGGGGACCTGCCTAATGGCTATGATCACAAGTACACTTATTCAAACATTGGTTACAATCTAAAAGTAACGGATATGCAGGCCTCCATTGGCATGAGTCAGTTGAAAAAACTTCCTCAGTTTATTGAATCGAGGCGAGCCAACTATCAGGCCCTCAGGCAAGGAATTCAAAATTCGCCGATTTTATCGGAGTTTTTACAGCCTGTGTCGGCAACTCCAGGGACTGATCCCAGTTGGTTTGGGTTCCCAATTCATCTTCGAGAGCAGGGACTCGTTCGAGAGGATCTCACGCAAAAGCTTGAAGAGAAAAAAGTGGGAACCCGACTATTATTTGGGGGCAATCTCACACGACAGCCAGCGTATCAATCCATTGATTATCGAATTTCTGGAGATCTTTCAGTGAGTGACCAGGTCATGAAAAATACGTTTTGGATAGGTCTTCATCCAAGCATTTCAAAACCAATGATCGACTATATGCTAGCGACGCTTGAAGAATCCATTCAGTCGTTGAAAAAATAAATGATCAGGCTGTTTTTGATGAAGCTGATCGAGGGTGCTCTCGAGCTGAGAAGCTAGCTCGCGAAGAGTCGTGTGCAGATTGCTTTGGTATAAAAATGATTCAAGGGTCATTTCTCGCTGATGATAGGGTTCATGGTCTCTTGTTTTTAATTTTTCAATGATTCTAGGCTCGTTTACACAAATCAACGAGGGAATCTCAAACGCTCTTGCGATATGCATGGGTCCCGAGTCGACTCCAATGAATAGGTCTGCTTTAGCGATGAGCGCTGCAAGTGAGTAAAATGATCTGTATCGCTTCGATGTTAAGAAATATCCTGCACATCCTTTCAGTGGAGGGTGTTCTCGCAATCCAACTTGAATCACGTTGAAAAAAGGCTTGCATTGATCAATCAGCTTTTCCCACGATTCAATTTCCCATGATTTCAAGCGGGTTTGGCCAAAGGGATGAATCACCAAGCGAGGGTGCTTGTTTTCAGGTAACTGAAACTTTATCCAATGATCGGCCTTTTTGTGATGCGATGGGGTGAGGAGGATTCGTGGTTTTGGGTTTGGATCCACAGGGAGCCCTAGGTACCGTTGTTTGAGCTGGATAATCTGTCCTGCTCCCTCATTGCACTCATCACCATAAACAGCGTCAGGTAAGAATGAAATACCACTGACCTCTGGCAATTGGGTCAAAACAATCGGATTGAACGCTCTTGGGTAGCTCGTAATTTTTAAATGGGGATAGTGCGTTTTTAGGAGGCTAGGTAAAGCAGTGAGCATCAATGCATCACCTAACGAACGTGACTTCGTTCCTAGGCAAATCGTCCTCATGGAAGCCAAGTTTGGTTTTTTTGGGAAAAAGTCTATTTTTTTTAGCCAGACAAACTCGATCATAAAAATCTCTTTAAGATTAAGAGCTTAGCATAGAAGTTTGTGTCAGGCATCGTTCAGAAATAACTATTTGCGTTATTTTGGCTTATTATAAAGATATTTGGCTAACTGACGAAAAGTCACATTAGGGGAGTGTCTTAGGCCACGTAAGCAGCTTATGAGTAAAGCAAGATTAGTCAAAAAAGGAGAGCTACTTTTTAAAGAAGGTCAGCCTTCAAGCACGCTCTACCTTGTAAAGTCAGGTCGAATTTCTGTCTATACAGAAAAATCCAAAAAAAACATCGAGCT
>MDTD01028415.1_pt1 | contig 12032 bp, 10 predicted proteins | sample 811221 | NCBI WGS metagenome assembly MDTD01 (sample SAMN05326646, study PRJNA326480) | marine metagenome | isolation source: seawater | place: Pacific Ocean: South West | collected 2011 | reverse complement strand
TTACTGACTGAACTTCCGCCAAGATTGGTGGTTGTTGCTGAAGTACATCAGCGTTCCACCCGAAGGCATGAAATAGAGCCAATCCTCCTCCTCATTCGAATTAACCCATGGATAGTGGTCGAACCACATCCAATCCCTGGGGTTCGCATTGTCAAAGGTAAAATTCCAACTGCCGCTGGGGTCGATCTGTCCGTTTTCGTAGTCCGTCAGGGAACCGGTTCCCGATGAACTGTCGAAGGAATAGACGTCGCCATCCGCAAGTGTGATTTTCCACCTTACCTCGTTCTCCCGATCCAAGACGTAACCCAGATTCGAAACCACACTCGTTCTCTCCTGAGGGTCAACGAAGGTCGAACTTAGACTGCCGTTTGCAAAAACGAAAGTTTCGCTGGTTCCCTCGGAACTCGAGAGCAAAAGAGTTGTTCCATCAAGCCATGTGGTCGATGCTTTTCGCAGGATACGTACGTCGTCTAGATAAGTTTCAAAGGAAGAATCAGTCTCGCTTACCGCTCTGACAATGAAAGTTTCATTCATGCTTCGGTATGGGCTCTGATCAATTTTTAGATCATTGTGGAAAAACTCTATGGTACTTTCCTTCCGAACAAACGCCATTTTAATATCTTGATTCGTTTCAACGGAAAGAGCGCTGGCTTGTTCTTCGATACCAGTGACAGGGTTTTTCCAAGTCACTTGAACTTCGGGACTTCCCGAACCATACAAAAGGTCCAGATCAAATCGAATTGAACCTTGTTCTTTTCCAGCAAACATCGCGGCATAATCAATTGCATAAATTCCCACACCACAATCTTGGGGAACATCAGCGGGCAATCTAAGAAATAACTCGATGCCATAGATATCGTCGGATTCGGTAAATTCGAGGACGCTGTGCGCCTGCCCGCCTGAAAGCAGACTTGCCGCGCTTGGGTTAGTATTCAGCATTCTTGCCGTCGCAACGGTTTCGTTCCAACTTGTCCTCGTCTTTCCGGCTAGAAGGAGCTGTCCGTTTGAGATAATCGGGGCATTGCCTCCGTCCCAATAGGAAATTCCCCATTTGCCTGTATCCAAACTTGATCCGCTGAAGTCGTCATAGTCCTCCCAAACGAAGGTTTCAGCCTCCAATACGGTGGAAAAAACAGCAAGAAAGGCAAATGCCGCATAACAAATGACTGCGTGAAATACGGTGAAAGGACAAGGACGTTGAAGGAAATTCGTTTTAATAGTTCTTTTAAGTAATTCTTATGGATAAGTCGTTTGCACTATGAAAAAATTAGCTCGGTTCATACAAGCCGGAATTCCTAAGGTACTGAACACAAGCCACCAGGTGACTTGGCTAAAAGAATGTGGAAACTGTCTCTACTGAATTTTCGCAGTCACCACTTCAGGAATCATGATCGGCGTCATGGTTTCCTTGATCGGGTCGAAGCGTACGCACGCCGCCACCACTTCACCCACCGCCGCTTTGACCCGTTCCCCATTCTCCTCTTTCCAAAATTGAAAGGCGTAGGAAATCGAGCGGTCGCGGATCTCGGTGATGATCAATTTCACTTTCACTTCTTCCTCAAAACGCAGGGGCCGCTTAAATCGGCAGGAGGTCTTGACCCGGGGCCATCCGAAGCGGCCATTCTCATCTTCCATATCCACGGAAAGTCCAAGGCTGCGTAGAAACTCATGTTCGCAAATTTCCATCCATCGGTAAAAGTTGGTGAAATGCATAATACCGGCAAGGTCAGTCTCGCTGAATTCGACGCGTCGGGTAATGGAAAATTCGGTAGCCATAAGTATTGCCTAGTGAGTTAACTGGAATGAATGGGTTCCAAAATATGGTCAACCAAGGAGAGGGCAAGTTTCTCGTTGGCATACCCTTCCGCCACTGCCTCGTGACCGGTCATGCCCATAGCCTTGGCGGCGCTGGGATCTTGCAGGATGGAATCAAGGGATTGAGTCAGTCCCATGGAATCATTGGGGTCGTATAACTTTCCGCCTTGGGCATTCTCAACGATTTCCGGAAAAGCCCCGCTTTCCGGCAAAACCACGGGGACCCCGGCTGCAAGGGCTTCGATAACGTACAAACCAAAGGCTTCCGGGTAGCGGGCGGGCACGCTAAAGACACTGAGATTCCTCAGAAATTCGAGCTTTTGGTCCCGGTCCAGGTTCGGGGCGATCGAGACCTGATCAATCAAGCCGGCTTGGGTAAGTTTTCTTCTTTGCTCATCCACGTAAGGTTCGTCTTCCTCGGTCATCCCTCCGGCGATTGCCAGTCGCAAGTTCTCGTGCTTGCCGGACTGCTTGAGTTCAACGTAAGCGTCCACCAATAGATCCAAGCCCTTGAGCGGGCACAGGCGAGCCAAGTATCCGAGAGTGGGAATTTCGGGCACATCCCTTTGCGGAGAGAAACCATCCAAGGTGATTCCGTTGGGGTGATGTCGAACGGAGTCTTCCGAAATCTTGAGTCGCTCCGCCATCAGTTTTCCGAAGTAGCGACTGGGGGCAATGCAACCATCCAAGCGGGCAACGTCTTGGGCAAGAAGGTTCCAAGCTTCGTTCCGGTATTCCGGGAGCAAGGAATCGAGGAAGGAATCCTCTCCCTGAAGAAACCCCAAAACCGGGACCTTGAGTTCTCGTCTGAGCGCTTTTCCAATGCCTGCAAGCATGATTGTGGAAAGAAGTATGACGTCGGGCGTCCCTTGTTTCTTAAACCAATCAACGACCTTGTTCACCTCCTTGACCAGAGGACCATCCTCCCCCCGAAAGGTGGATAGAGTGATTTCCCCAAGATCCTTGCTCGAAGTCATCCCGCTGCGAGCCGCGGCTTTTTTAAGCAGCCATTTGCTGTCGAATGCTTTGTCCACCCAAGCGGGCGTTTTACGGAAGAGCGAAAACTTGTGCTGCAGATAGACGTTGATCCCACCAAAGAAAATCCGCTGTTCCCCTCCAGCGGGTTTCTCGTCAAGAAAATGAGGCAGATAGGTGGGAAGCATGGTAACTTCATGCCCATTGGCCATGAGTTGGTGGGCAAGCGAATTGTCCCGCATGCAGACCCCGCAAAAGTAGTTGCCCGTTCCGGGCGTAAGGAAAGCAAGCTTCACGAAGAAGCGTGGGTCAATCCGTGCTCCACCGGTTCAGGGAGTTCCGCCAAATCGGACATGGATTCGAAAAGTTCCTTAAAGTCCTGATCATCGACGTTCCCAATCAGGCAGTCCGTCAATGCGGCGCGCAGGTGGTCTCCCCTCTTGACCAAATCCCCGAAACTGAAATCCTCATCGTAAAACGCATATACGATCTTTCTCATGGTCTCGATGGATGATTGCATGCGTTTTCCGTAATTCTCGAAGCAGGAGGCGTTGAGCGGTTGGTTGTTTTTCAAAGCCTCGTCCACTTCATCCGCGAGCATGACGCCACTTTTCAAAGCCAAAAACACACCCGAAGAAAAGACTGGATCCAAAAAGCCCAACGCATCTCCCGCCAAAGCCAAGCCGTCCATGGCGCAATAACGGTTCCGGTAAGAATAATCACCAGTCACCCGGTATTCACCGGTCTGCTCTCCATCGGCAAGATGTTCCTTGATCCATTCGTTGTTCTGAATTTCGCGTTGAAAAATTTCCGCATGGTCTTTGGTCGATCCATTGAACAGGTACTGGTGCTCCGCGACAATGCCTACGCTGACCATATCACCACTCAAGGGAATATACCAAAACCATCCTTTGCCGGGCAAGTAAGCCACGGTGGTCGCGCCCTCATCCAGTCCCGGATCACGCTTGGCGCCCTTGTAATAAGTCCAAAGGGCAATCTTCTTCAGTTCGGGATCTCGGACCATCCACTTTTCTTTGTGAGCGGCAAAGCAATCCCGCCCGGATGCGTCAATGACCAAGGGGGCGCGCAATTCCAATTTCCCCAAATTCTTCGATTCCACCACCACGCCTTCCACGCGATTTTCAGATTTGATCAAGGACTTGGCTTGAGTTTCCTCGAGCACCGAGGCTCCGTTTTCGCGAGCTTTGTCGAGGATCATTTTGTCGAATTCGGAGCGCCAGACCTGCCATGTGGTCGAAGAGGGATGATCAAAGTGCTGAAAAAAATAAAAGGGTTGCGAAAGAAAACCGTCCTGCCGAACGAATTGAACGCAGTACTTCCTTGGGTTCGCCGACTCCATCAGACGGTCAACCAAGCCAAGTCTCTCCAAGGGAAAATAACAGAATGGCATCAGGGATTCTCCGACGTGATACCTGGGAAACTTTTCCTTTTCCAAAATTAGGACGTCATGGCCCTTTTCCGCCAAGAGAGCGCCCGTCGTTGACCCGGCGGGACCTCCGCCAACCACAATGACGTCATATTTGTTTTTGAAGGATATCATGACAATAAACTATTCAATTCGTATTTTTGATCTTCTCAAGCGAGAATTTACCTCAAAAAGCCGGGAGAATTTCCACTATTCTGGCTATGGTTTCTCCGTTGAATCCGGTGATTTCATTGCTTCTGCCAAAGATTTCATCGGCCTCCACGGAACCAAAAGCTTCCACGATCGGTTCGTCCGGAACAACTTTCAGAAAGGCCCGGGGAGCGCTGGAATAGGGTATTCGGTAATCATTGAGAATCCCACCAAGAGGCAAGCGAGCTTGCACCACAAGTTCCCGTGCCTCTTCCGGAAGGGTTTCGAGAATAATTTCAATGGCGCCGTATTCCGCGGGCTTGGAGCCTTCCAGCGTTTCCAAAACAACCTCGCGAAAATAATTTTTGCCATCGTTGGAAGAACGCAATCGACGAACTTTTATGGCCGACTCGTGAAAGCCTTCTAGACGGGAGGTCATATCTCCCTCATGAAACAGCAAACTTTGGTAAGGTTCGGGCAGAAGAGAAGGATCCATTTCCTCGTAGGACAATTTGGGCAATCCGCGATTCATTCGCATGAAGCTCAGTGGATACAAAACGTCTTCCTTGGTGGACATAACAATGGGTCAGACGTAACGAGCGTCCTGGTGTTGAGGAAGAAACAATTGGTGAAGCATCGAGTCGACACGCAGCAAGGCTTCGCGCGTAAGGGAAAGTTCTTCCCCCGATTGAACCAAGTCCCCCTTTTCCTTCCATTGCTTGAGGATTTCTCCATAACGGTCCGACAAATCAACGCCAAACTTTTCCTTAAAGTAGCTGGGACGGACTCGACCGAGTTTCCACTGCAAGATAAGTTCGCGGAGAAAGCGTTCCTCATCGGTGGTCATAAGAGCTCGGCGCACGGTTGATTCTCCCTTCTCGATGGCCGTGCAATACTGGTCGATGTGAGTCAGGTTCTGGTAGTGAATCCCTCCCAAATGCCCGAAGGACGCAACTCCCAGTGAGACCATGTCAGCTCCGGCCCATAAGCGGTCTCGGTAAACGAATTTGGTGGAATCGGGATTTTTGACCGCCGTGCAAGTGCTGGTTATGGTATATCCCGCTTCCTCAAGTCTTTGGTAGGCTTCGGCTACCCATCGGCGCTTGGTCGGCCAATCCGCAACCGGTGCGGTGAGCTTGCCCTGTTCCTTCATGTTTTTGAATATCGTGGTGTTGAACGGAACCTCCATTTGATAAATGGTCACGCAATCGGGAGAAAGATCAATGGTTCGTTCAATGCAATCCCTCCAATTCTCGTCGGTTTCCTCCAGCATCCCGGCAATCAAATCGACGTTTACGTTTTCAAAGCCGAGTTCCTTGGCAATTTCATAAGCGCGAAAAACTTCTTTTGATCGATGAGCTCGGCCATTGGTGTCCAGAATGTGATCACTGAAATTTTCCACGCCCAAACTCAATCGGGTCACGCCGATGCTTTTGATCGCCTCCAGTTTTTTTCGAGACAAAGTGCCTGGTTCGCATTCGAAGGTCACCTCCTCGGCTTCGTCCCAAGGTATGATTTTCTTCATCCCATCGGTGAGCTCGATCAATTGCTTGGCGGACAGATAAGAGGGAGTCCCTCCGCCAAAGTATATGAACTTGGGCTTGCGGCCGGCTATGTAGGGAGAGTCCGCATAAGATTGAAATTCCCTGAGGGTGGCGGAAAGGTATCGCCCGACTTCTTTGGAGTTCTTATCGGTGTAAACGCGAAAATAGCAAAAGTGACAACGCTTCCTACAAAACGGAACATGGTAATAAAGTCCAAGAGGAGCGTCTCCGGGAGATGGGCTTTGCATGACGCTTTGCAGGCAGGGTACGTCCTTCTCGTTCCAAAAGGAAAAAGGAGGATAGTTCGAAATGAAATAGTTTCCAACCCTGGTCTTGTCCTTGGTCTTGTTGTCGGGTTTGATGAAAGCTTCCTTGCTCATGCTTAGCTCTTGGTTTTAAACGCATAAACCTTCCCGTCCTCACATCCGACAATCACTCTTCCGTTCACCACCGCCGGGGTGGATGAAATCGGTTCGCCAATTTCATAGGACACCACCTCCGTCCCACTTTCCAAGGAAACCACGTAAAGCTTCCCATCCATGGAACCAAAAACCACTTTCTCTCCTGACACTACGGGAGAACTATCGATGCGACCTCTTGCGGAGAAGCGCCAGATGGCATTCCCGCTCACTCGGTCGATACAGTGCAAGCCTTTGTCTCGTCCACCAATCAGGACCGATTTTTCCGTCACCGCGGGGGAAGAAAAATAGGGGAAACTTTTGGGTTGATAGCTCCAAACCATTTCCGCGGATTCCAAATCGAAAGCCATCACCGCCCGATCCATGTTACCAACGTAGCCCACACCGTCGGCAACTGCAACGGAGGCGGCAATCGGAGCTTCCACCTCAACCGAGCGAACAATCTTTCCGTCTTCCAGGCCAACTACGTAAAGCATGGCATCGCAACCTCCGAACACCACGTATTTTCCCTCGTAGATCGTGGGTACGCCATTGACGTAATTCTGGGTCTCGAATTTCCAAAGAGCCTTGCCGGTTTTCAGATCCATGCAATGAACGAAATTATCGTAACTCCCAACCACCAAAACCGAATCCTTTGATTTCGGACGAATCGCTTGGTTGGGGGCTCCCATGATTTCTCCATCCGTTTCATATCGCCAAAGTAATTTTCCGGTCGTGGCTTCCAATGCATATAAGAAACCATCGGTGGAACCCACAAAGACCATGCCCGCTTCGACCAAAGGAGGGGCTTCGATGGCCATGTCCGTTTTGTACGACCATTTCTCCTTTCCGCTCTTCAAATCAATCGCATGAATCTGACCAGACTCCGCTCCGACGTAGGCCAAACCATGAGCGACCACGACCGAAGATTTGAGAAACTCTCCGGTATCGAAGACCCATTGCAAGGACAAGTCCGAGCCCAGCTCACTTCGAGCGATGCCATTCAGCGCGGGATCTCCACGATGTCTCGGCCATTCGTTGGATTGGGCGGCGGAGGAGAACGCCTTCACCCCACCGAACAGGAACGCAACCGCAAACAACCAAGGAATGGAGTAAGGGGACATTGGGTTACTTTCCTTCATTATGCGACGTTTGGCAAGTCTAGGCGTGCAAAAGACCAGCATAAAGATTCTTGAAGTCGGTCTCATGAACGGGTCTTGGATTGAAATTTGCAGTCCATTGGTCGGATGCATCCTTGGCGAGAGAATCCAAATCTTTTTCGGAAAACCCAAGGGCGGAAAGTGAGGTGGGAAAAGATGCGAGGCGAAGGATTGCCCTGACCCGTTCGATCAGGCAGCTCGAGGCCGACTCATCCTCCTGTTGCAAATCCGCAAGCTGGGCATTTCGGGCAAGCTCTGCGTATACCGAACGCGTTTCCTCGTCCATGGCATTGAATTCCATGACTGCAGGCAAAGCCAATCCGACCGCCGTACCATGTACCGTTCCCAGGCGAGCGGTCAGGGGATTTGCCATCGAGTGAGCCGCACCCAACATACTTCTTTCAATGGCTGCGCCCGCATGAGATGCGCCTAACTGAACGAATCCGCGAGCTTCCAAGTCATCGGGGTTCGATATAACCCGAGGAAGATTTTCCTGAATCAATTCAAAAGCCAATTTGGAGTGGCGATGGGAAAGCTCGTTTCGCTTATTGCAAACGATCGACTCCAAGGCATGGGCCAAGGCATCGACTCCCGTGCAAGCCGTGACTCTCCCTGGTTGGGAGAGAGTGAGTTCCGGATCGAGCACGGTGAGACATGGCAGGGCTTTTCTGTCTCCGCAGGCCATTTTGCGATGCGTACGGTCATCGGAAATCAGCGCGAAGGATTGGCATTCGCTTCCGGTACCGGCAGTCGTGGGAACGGCAACCAGTGGAAACATACTGTTTTTCGCTTTTCCAATTCCCCAGTAATCGGCCATACTGCCCCCATTGGTGAGAATGAAATTGCACCCCTTGGCCGTATCCATCGAACTTCCTCCTCCCAAACCGACAATCACGTCAATTTCCGCATCCCTCGCAACCTCGGCGCACGCTTGCACACTCGAGTCCGTCGGATTTTCAATGGATTGGTCGAAGAGGGTCACCTTGAGCCCCTCGGATTCAAGCAGTTCCATGACTCTTTGGGGATGCCCCGCCGCCGTGAGTCCGGAGTCCGTGACCAACAAGACTCGTCTTCCCAATGAAAGCGCTCTCGAACCCAACTGGTCGATGGATTTGGGTCCAAAAACCACTTCCTGCCCACTTTTGTCGCCCTCTGCAAAGAACGAATCCCTTGCAATCCCGACCGCGGAGGAAACGTTCATAAGCTCAGGCAAGGAAGCATTGACTCAAGCCGCCATACCGATGGAACGGCGCTTGTAAAGAAATTCGAACATATTTCCTTCGTGTGGCTGGTCCCAAGAAATCTTCATGGTCGAGATGGGACCGAGATTCAACCGTTCGACGTTCGAAGCTCCGAGCAGTTGTCGCTTGAAGTTTTCGTCCTTGGTAATCGCAGTCACTACCAAGGTCGGTCCGATAGCCCGAAGCATCTCTCTTTGAGGCACTTCGACGACACTTGCGTAAGGACAGAGAAATTCCCGATTTGCCAATGCGTGATCCATGGAATTGCAATGTACGATGGTCGGACGCAGATAGGTTCCTCCCTCCGCTTCGAGCAAACGGGTTCCATCTCTGTAAGGAGCGGTGGCATCGAAGGCCCCCGGTTCCAACAGGTCGGCTTCGAGAGTGGAATTGATCCACTCCCCCATTTTGGGATTGGCGAAGCCGGAAAGAACCGCATTGGGGTCATCCACGGGAAGTGGTTTCAAAGGGCCCAGCCTTTGCCCAAGGGCATCCGCGATTTCACGACCGTATTTGGGTACGATCACAGCCGAAGCATTGACGCAACTCCTGCCGCCATTATCGGAAATCGAAGATACCATCACGTCCACAAAGTCGGGCCAATTCTCAATTTCGTCTTCTCCGATTAAAATCTTACTGAATCCCGGTCCGTGAACTTGCACACCCGGATCACCCGCATACAAATCGGTGGTGCTTTTGTCACCGAAGATCAAGGCTCTTCCGCACATCCGTAGGATGTCTCCGGCCCCTTCATGATCCGTTGGATAAAAACCAAATGCCTCTTTGGGACAACCGGCCTTGATGAAGGATTGGATCAAGCGGAAGGGTGTCCAAGGTTCTTCTCTACCCGGCTTCATGACGATGGGAATCTTCAAGGCGATCGAGGGAAGCCAAAGTGAGTTGACTGCGGGCGAATTGCTGGGCATCACCAAGCCAAGGGCCTCGGTGGTCGGATAAAAGCAAACCGGTGAACCCGCTTGTTCGCCAAAGCCTTGATCGAGAACCGAAAGATCGATTCCACGAGTCAAGCCGTTGAGAATCAGTTCCAAATGAGTAAGGGCGTAGTGAATCTTGTCCATGTTTCTGCGAACCATCACATGGGGTAACCCACTCGTTGAGGAGAGCGTTTCCATGTAATCCTCCGCACTCTGCAAATCCGAACCATCGCCGAGAGGAAGTTCGGCCTTGAGAAAATACTCGCCGGCCTTGGCGCTTATTTCAATCAGTTCACGTGTTGAAAACTTCTGCAGAGCTTCTCGTGCTTGTCCGATTTTAAGAAGATCACGCCGGATGATGCCGGCATTGACTTGACTGAGGGTAGCCCGTACGGAACCGTCTCGGTAATCCTTAACCTCTGAATGATTAAGACTTTTATAGGACTCGCCAAGACGCAAGCAAGGTATGTGGGGAATATTCATATTAATAGACTCCTTCTACGATTTTCTTTTCCATCGCCCCGAATGGTCGAACCTCCGCAACTCCATCCCAGGGAGCTTCGGTCCATGGTTCTCGTCGCAAGGCTTCGTCCCGCTCAAGAAAACGGGGCATAAAAAATTCTTTGGTAAGCGTGGTCAATTCAACTCTTCCCCAAGTATCATACTTGACGGGCAGATTAGTCTCGGGATTTATAACCCTAAGCACCGCCCTTGGCTGAGGGGCATAGTAAGCAACCGAATAATCGTTTTCGGGACCAATGGGATGGTGGCGGGCCAATCCCATGAGGGTGTTTCCATAAGTTGGAACAAATCCGATTTTCCCACCCTCACAAACCTCTTCGACCAAAAAACGGGCATACTGCCGATCCATCGTGGTGCCCCCGCAGAAAACTCCCTTGATCCCCGACCTTACCAAATCCTTTCTTTCCGCCAAGGCTTCAAGCAGTTTGGGTGTCGTGAATAGAGCGCTTACCTTGCGATGCTTCAGTATGGTCAAGGCTTGGTCAATGACATGATCCATGTAAGCCCGAGCCTGATCGTATTGCTTTGAGGCGATTAGTCGCTTGACCCACCTGGGGTCAAGATCGACGAAGAAGCAAGAGCAGCCCCGTTCATTCGCCAAATGCTCAATCGCCAGCCGGAGCCGACGGGGTCCGGTCGGACCTACCATCATCCAAAAATGGTCTCGTGGGAAGTGTTCGTCGCTAAGGGTTTCGGAAAACGCGGTATAGTCGATTCTAAAATCATCCCATCCGATCCTCTGCTTGGGCATACCGGTCGTTCCTCCGGTTTCGAAGATATTGAAGGGGCGACCCTCATAGGCCTTGGGTACCCAAACTTCATTGGGTTGATCGCGTAGCCACTCATCCTGAAAATTTGGGAACTTTTCGCAAAGATCCTCAAATGTTCGAACTTCTTCGAGGGGATTCCAGCTCTGTTCGGCGGCCCAATTCAGCCAAAACGGACAGCCGGTTTCAGAGGAGAAATGCCAATTGATGATTTCCGCGACTTGAGAATCCAATTCTGCGGATGCTTGATTAATTTGGTTTTCGTTAGCCATGAGGTATCAGTAAAGCTTGATTTTGCAGATTTACAATTCACCTGAATCTGGAAAAAACTTTGCGATGGTTTGCGAAGACGGCGGTTTGGTGGCCAGCGAAACAACAACCATCGCCGATGCGGAGACTGCAAAGCAGATGGCCGCAGGGACAATTCCCGGGCCAACCATGTATTCACCTCCATAGCCTGACTGATGGAAATAATAAACCCAGGTGACCAAGGCTCCGACTATACTTGCCATCGCCCCTTCCTTGGTCGCTCTCTTCCAATAAAGCGCTGCAAAAACTACCGGAAACAATGCGGAGAATCCACTGAAGCACCAAATGGCAAGATCGAAGACGTTTGCATCCTTGGCGAGCATCGCAAGACCGTAGGTAAGGGCAACAATGGAAATGATGAAGGCTCGCGCAATGCGGATAATATGCTTGTCGGAGTACTTTTCCTTGCCAGCCCGGTGGACCACAATGTCGTTGGTAAAGATTGTTCCAAGGCAAAGAAACTGAGAATCCAGGGAGGACATGATCGCAGCGAGAACACCTGCGGTCAGCAATCCGATCAGCACCGGATCTCCTACCAAAAGATTGAGCATTGCGGACAAGACCGCGGGTGGAGGAATGCCTGGTGGCAAGACTCCGGATGCCCAAGCTCCCACGAGTACACAAGGTACCCAAACCACCATGATGCACAAGGGATGGGCAATCACCGTCAAGCGGAAGGATTTTGCGTTTTTGGCCGTCAGCCAATGTTGAAACAAGTGGGGAAACATTCCTACACTAAGAGGTATGAAAAGATAGGTGACAAAAGTGATGAAAGGAAAAGCTAACAGAC
>MDTD01156036.1_pt1 | contig 12034 bp, 14 predicted proteins | sample 811221 | NCBI WGS metagenome assembly MDTD01 (sample SAMN05326646, study PRJNA326480) | marine metagenome | isolation source: seawater | place: Pacific Ocean: South West | collected 2011 | reverse complement strand
GGACAATGGCCATGACCACGCCCTTGAAGCGGGCGCGCATTTGTTGTTTCTTTTCGCGAACCAATCTATAATAGACATTGTTACAACAACACGCAAAACTAGAACCGGAATGTCCATCTTCTTCTGTCAACTCGCTGATCTTTGAGATGATCTCATGGTTGCAAAATAGAAAACCACCTCGCTCGTAGTCGAATTCATCTTCGTCACTTTTTTGGTTGAGTATTGCCTCTTCTAAACCATGTTCCTTGATTTTGGTGTACATGTTTTGGACGCATTTTTGGAAATAGGATTCCATGTCATTGCAAAGGGAAGCCATGTGATGTATTTGGAGTTCTTGTTTATTTTCGTCTTTCAATTTTTTTGTTTTCGTTTTCTCGTTTTTCTTTTTTTCCTATTTTTCCTTGTTTTCGGCTTTTTCCTTGAAGCGCCACCCATGATTGGGTTTTTACGCTCAGTTTTAGCTCTTTTGCGATCTACCTCCACGTTCGCGTGAGGAGGCTTAAAAAAACCAAAGAACCCGGGGCCTGATATATTTTCCCGTTCCCGATTAATAATATCACTACGATTTTTAATGTTACGTAGTAAATCTTCCATTGGTGTTTTATTTTTTTGAGGATTTCTTGATTTTTCTTTAAGGTGTATTGGATCTTCCGGAAGGACTTTCTGAACGGGTCGTGCACTCAACGTGTATGTATTAATAGGCGAACCCTTCATATGGGTTGGATGACGATTTCCCACAGTTGAATAAATTTTGTCTTTAAGGTTACCGGGATAGTCTACTATTTCTTGATTTATATTAGACATGCTGGGATTCAACATATTATTCAATGTCCTTTTCTTTGACATGATATATATATTCATATCATTAAAATATATATCCTTCAAAGTGATTTTCTATAGAATATATAGGATGATGAATCAACTTATCGATAAAAACACACACAAGCTCGCGTTCATTGGAATACTTACAGGAATCGTCGCTTCAGTCGTTGGTGGGGGTGCGGAAATATTAATTGTCCCCTTATTGATCTACCTGAAAGTATTTGACGATTACAAGACCGCGATCGGGACATCTTTGGCCTCCTTGTTGTTGCCGATTGGGATTGTGGCGGTATATTTTTATGCGAAGCATAAGTGCGGAAACGAAAGTTGTGTGAAATGGACATATGCTTTCATCATTTCTATTTGTTTTGTCATTGGTTCATTTGCTTCGTACTTTACTTCCCAATTAGAGGCAAAATATCTGAAACGAGGGTTCGCGAGTTTATTGATTGTGTTTGGGATTGTGATGTGGATGGAGGGTGAATAGAGACAAATACTATCTTTTTCTTGATTTTTGTTTTTTATTTACATTTTGTTTCTTTTTTAATTGAAACCACTTTTTGAATGAAAAGATAACTCTAAAAAAATTATATACAATCAATAAAATGAGAATGATATACGAAAACATCAATAGCAAGGGATTTATAAAATCTGTAATTGGTTTCATTTTCATTTTATACAATAAGCAATCCAACCATATTAACGGCAATGTGATCGCATACAAATAATCTCTTGTTTTATAAATCGGTTTTCTCGGATTTTCAATATTATATTTTTTACAAATGGATTCGGCGGTTGTCAACCCAATTTCACAAGATGTTTCCATACTAGCGCCACCCGTTGTATTTTTTACATAATATGCGGAAAAGTAAATATTATCCCCTAACTCTGGTTCTTTATTGTGCAATAGATTTTCTTCTATACCTTTATTGATTGAAAACTTTTCGGTCGATGGCAATTTTTTATAATACCTATCATCAAATTCAAAATCATAAAAGTAATCTTCCCATGTGTTCTTTTCAAAATCAAAATAGTTTTTGAAATGTTCACTATTCATGATATTCATTTTGAGTTCATAAACGATTTCTTCAAAAGTGCATTGACTTGTGTATTTTTTAACATAGTTTCCTAATAAATAATCAGCGACTCCTATGTTCCAAACTTCTTTTATGTTTTTATTACAGTTATTTTCGACGAAATCGGTATTAATAAATCTTTTAATGATTACAGGAATCCATCCATTTGAATAAGTATAAATATGGCAATTTTCATTTTTGATGATTGGTTTTCTCCAATAAAAATTTACAGATATATAGAACTGTTGTCCATTACCTAATATATTCATGCGTTTACAAACATCAGTATTTTTCAAAATATGATTTTTATTGAATATTTGTAAAAGTGGTTTCAGTGAGCACGCAAAAACAATTACATCAGCTTGATATATTTGATTTTCAATCGTTATACTTTGAATTTTATTGTTGCTTATTTTGATATCTTGTAGTGATTTATTTTCAAATATTTTTACATTTTTGGATGAAAGATAGTTGTTCCAAGGAAAAAAAAGAGAATTACTAGTAGGATATTTGCTAATTTGACTTTGATGATCAAATTTGCCAAAGTAATTATAAATGAATTTATAAACTGAAGACAGTGTTGTTTTACTGGGTTCTAAACCAAAATAAGGGCCAATTATATATCTTAAATCATCATTATTAAGATAATATTCGAGTGCAATGGTATCGTGGTACTCATTTATTGCTCGTTCTCTGCATAAAAAATTCAGCACAGAAATTCGTTTTATTTGTGCATACGAAGCATTTCTCAAAATAGTTCGTATCACCTTGTATGTTTTGTCCATGCTCGGTCCTTGCTCGCATGCGTGTATGATTTCTTTATTGCTATCATGGGTGCAAGTGTGATTGATATGTATAGGATAAAAACTTTGTTTTGAATCTATTGTATTTATGATATTGAATAAATTATCATAAAATCCCAAAAAAACTCTCCAAGATATTTCTGTATTGCACAATTTGGATTTTTTACTACTCGCCTGGCCACCTATTATATCACTTTCAAATATAGAAATATCAAACTTTCCGGTTTCAGCTAATGCGGTGGCGCAGGATAATCCACCGATGCCACCACCAACAATAAGTATTTTTGGTTTTTGCATTATATATATATGAAAGATATTAACAATGTTTGTTTTGTCATTGGTTCATTTGCTTCGTACTTCACCTCCCAATTAGAGGCAAAATATCTGAAACGAGAGTTCGCGACTTTGTTGGTTGTGTTTGGGGTTGTGATGTGGATGGAGGGTGAATAGGGGGGTTTCTGAGTTGTTGTTTTGATTTAAATAGAATTGTTTATATTATTCATATGTCAAATTACGGCCACTACAATCACCAATATGATGGGAATCGTATTGACTTTCCAGACGAATCGTTCACAATATCTGGGATTTCGCACTATGAAGAAATTTGTAGAAATATTGGCTATGATTCAATCATTACCATGAAAGAATACCCTGATAATCAGTTTGATTCGTCCGCAGTAGCTATTTATTTCAATGATAACATTATTGGATATGTACCGAAAAAGGACGAGAAAATAAAAAAGATGTGTATGGATCACATTAATGATAAACTAGTGATTATTAACATAAGTACCAAAATATTTGGAATACGTGTGATACCAGAGACTTTCTATAATCCTGACCCCACCCTAGAAAGACAGGTTATGTTTACTGACACCTCTTAAAAAGTTCATGAAGAAGCTCCAGAGTATTTCTCATTTGAACAGGATCTTGTTTGTTGCTATACGAATGTGGAACACGTACAGGACCACCTTGCATATATCTTGGAGCCAAGAAAACGTACTGAAGTGGTGCGATTTCTGTAGAAGCATGAAGATGACTTAAGTTCAATGGTGTTTTTTTTAAAAACTCTTTTGCAAATGACATATATACAAGTACCACAAAAGTATTTGTATATTATTTCTTCAAAAACGATTCCAAAAATGAAATAAAATTGAATCATTTAATACAAATTCTTGTGAATGTAATAAATGAGTTCTATTCCTGGTGATTTCGCACGCAATATTTGTCGTTGTGCTGATAGCGAATGCGAACATCGTCAGGAAATGATACTTGAATTGCCTAAAAAAAAAGAAGACCGAGTGAAAGGTCAAATCTATATAAATAAAAAAGGAAAAAAAGGTATTTGGAATGGGAGGATATTACATTGCGAACACGGTAGACAAAAATCAAGATGCAAAGAGTGTGGGGGGTCTCAAATTTGCGATCACGGTAAACAAAAAGCACAATGCAAAGAGTGTGGGGGGTCTCAAATTTGCGATCACGGCCAAATAATATCAACTTGTAAAGAGTGTGGAGGAGGTAGTATTTGCAAACACGGAAAAAGAAAAACAGAATGCAAAAAGTGTGGGGGGTCTCGTATTTGCGAACACCACAGAATAAAATCAAAATGCAAAGAGTGTGGAGGGGGTAGTATTTGCGAACACGGCAAGCAAAAATCACAATGCAAAGAGTGTGGGGGATCTAGTATTTGCGAACACCACAGAATAAAATCAACATGCAAAGAGTGTGGGGGGTCTAGTATTTGCGAACACGGCAAATTTAAATCAACATGCAAAGAATGTGGGGGGTCGGCATTGTGCAAAAATCAGTTTTGTGAAACGATTTCAAGTAAAAAATACGACGGATATTGCATGCCTTGCTTCATCAACAATCCACTAAACGCTGATAAACCAGCGCACCGCAATTATAAAACAAAAGAAAAAGAGGTCGCATTAGCAATTACGAAAAGATATCCAGATGCGACTTGGATTTTAGATAAAAGGATACAAGATGGTTGTTCTGCTCGCCGCCCAGATGTGCTTCTGGATTTAGGATACCATGTTCTTATGATAGAAGTGGATGAAAACAGACATGACAATTACGATTGCAGTTGTGAAAACAAGCGATTGATGCAACTTGCGCAGGATATAGGGCATCGTAACATGGTCGTCATTCGGTTCAACCCAGATGCGTATGAAACATCGCAAGGAGAAAGAGTTCCATCGTGTTGGAAACTAAATAAACTCGGGGTCGTTCATATACCAAAAGACCAACAAAACGCATGGAACGATCGTCTACAACAGTTATTAGATACAATTCAATATTGGATAGAGAACGAAAGTGAGAAGCAAATTGAAATGGTTGAATTATTTTATGGTTGATTTATATCGATTATTTTCGTTCCCAAAAATAAAAAGTCAAACAAAAAACTTTTATTTTCCTGTTTTTTTTCAAGTTTTTTTTTCATTCCCCCCCCCCCCCTCCAAAAAAGATAAAAAATGTAGCATTTTAAGCTACATGAAAAAGAACGATGCTAACAAAACACATAAAAAGGAACGAAGTGTTTTCTTATTACTAAAGTAATCAATCATATTGTGTTATTTTCAAAAAGAACGAAAAGAACCAAAAAGAACGAAAAGGAACGAAAAACACATACTTTTTCTCAAAAAAAGAACGCCTCATTTATCCAACAAATTATTATAAGCATGAAAGATGACAATTATTTAAAATACAGAAACAATTGTTCTTACCATGATTGAGAAACGAACAACAAATATAGCATTTTTGTAGCATTTTGTAGCATTATGTAGCATTTTTTAGCATTATTTTTGTTATTATAAAAGATGCGATACTCATAAAACAGAACAAAATAGGTTACACCTTTTATGGTGAGGGTACTTTTTTAGCGTCAAAAAAACATGCAAGAAAGAACGGGTTATAATCGATTCCAAAAATAAAAACTCAAACAAAAAACTTTTTATTTTCCTGTTTTTTTTTCAAATTCATTTTTTCGTTCTCCCCCCCCCTCCATTTCGAAAAAGTATTAAAAAATGCTACATAGAAAAGAACGATGGTGCTAATTCGTTCTTTTTATCTTAATACAATCCTTACCATAAAACATGTTATTTTATGTTCTTTTTTTCAAAAAAGAACGAAAAGAACGAAAAAGAACAAAAAGGAACGAAAAAAGAACGTTTATTGAACAAAAAGTAATTTAAAAATAAAATGTTTTTGTATTATATAATGGAAAAATACAAATGCGTATCGTGTAATTTTTACACAAATCATAAACCGAATTTTCAAAGACACCTCAAAACAAAAAAACACCGAATATGTAGCTCAAATGTAGCATTATGTAGCCCTGATGTAGCATTATGTAGCCCAAATGTAGCATTTTCGGAGGAAAAGCACTTACCAAAAAAGGTGTATGAATGTAAATATTGTAAAAAAGTTTTACAGCATCATACGTCTCTGTCTAGACACATCAAATATTCGTGCAAGCAAAACAAGGACGAAGATCTGAAAGAATTGGCGCGCTTGTTCAACGAAAAGGAAAAGAAGATGAACACCAATGACGGTGAATTGGTTCAGCAAATACAAAAAATGCAAAAACAAATCGATAAACTCACGAACAAACTACAGATTCAAAACATCAACAAAGGCACGGTGAACAACACGAACAACACAAACAATACGATCAATATCCAACTTTTAAACCATTCCGATACGGATTACAGTCACCTCACCCACAAAGACTACATGACGTGTATCAAAAACTGTAACAATTGCGTGAAGACGCTCATTGAAAAGGTGCACTTTAACCCCGAAAAACCGGAAAACATGAACATCTTCCTTTCTAATATCAAGGGTAATTATGTGATGGTATACAAAGACAATGAGTGGCAGATCCGGAACAAGCGACGACAATTGGATGATTTATATGATTCAAATGAAGTATTGTTAGAAACCTGGTACGACGAGTACAAGGAAAAGTACCCGCACATTATCAATTCATTCAAGCGATATTTGAAGAACAAGGACGGAGATGTGATTCTGAATCGCGTGAAAGATGAAATACTTATGATGCTGTATAACAAGCGAAAGATGATCTCAATAGAGTAAATCCCAAAACATTTCTCAAACGTATTTAAATACACGAGCATACATTCATATAGTTCCTCACCATGACCATTTTGATGAACATGATGTTCAATGTTTTGTCAACCTCATTGGGGATCATGGCTTTTTATGCAACCGATCCTTATTCTTATGTATCAAAAATAAAATACATGAGTTTCTTGTATTTCATAATGGACTCTGTGATAGAATATTATGTATACAAGCGTTTGGAGTATATTCCACATCATGTGTTGTCGTTAACCAGTGCGATTTCTATCACACAAAATCATCCCATGCATTTTGTCTCACTTGTCTTTGTTTTTGCGGAATCGACGTCATTTGTTTGTAACCTCCGTTATGTATTGAAAACGTTTGACACATTGGGATTCCGCGTGGATATGTATTTGTTTGGTTATTTCATATTGTGTCGTTTCTTTTTCATTCCGTTTATCATTTACCATTTATATGAATACAAGTTGTTGTTTTATAGTGGAATTTTCATCACATGTATGAGTTATAACTGGGGATACAAATGGGCACGATCTATTTACTACTACCACCTCAAGTCTGATTAACTGTGTAGAAACAGGATGGACACTCATCCATCCAACTCATATCCCCCAAGGCGCATCATCTCCCGTGTGACCGCGTCATATTTCTCCATTCGCGTTTCCAATTCTTTATTCACTTTGGCCATCTCGCACAACTTTTGCGTAATTTCCTCCGCATACTCGTTTGCTTGCTTGGCCTCGGCCAGCGCCTCCTGTTTTTCCGAAATAAGGTCCTTCAGCTGGGACTGCAATGTCATATTTTTCTGTTTCTCTAGTTGTAGAGATTGGTGTTCTTGCCCCAGCTGAATCTTGAATTGCTTGATCTGTTTCAAAAACGCATCCCCTTCTAATGGATCATCTGGTTCCGCGGGATCTTCGTTTAGTTTCTCCAAATATTCTTTGTGTTTTTTTGTCTTACAGTGCTGGTGTTTGAATGAGTTTTTGTTGCGATGAATCGTGCGCGACTTGGTACATGGACATTTCACACCGAATTCTTCAAATTCCGTCCACTTGTACTTGGTCAATGAATCCACATACACCCCATTGCGGATGGTGGGCTCGTAGGTAATTGGAACTTTGGCGAGAGCAGTCATGGTGATCGTCGTCTTTCTTTCATATCAAACGTGGTAAACACCCAACAATCAATTTTATTTTTAACTCTTTCTAGTTTAACTCCCCTTATTAGCCTCTTCCATAATAGCCAGGTTCTTTTGCGTCCGTTGTACCAGCTTCTTCAATACCCCACGTAATTCATGGTGCTCCTCTTTGATCTCCATATAGGTCAAATAGCATAACGCACAGTCCAGTGTGTAGTACGGCACCGGATCGGTTTCCTTGTCCACTAACCCCATGGCCGAACAGATGGCATTCTTGTTTTGCCCCGAAAAGTCCAAAATTCCTTTCATGATTTGAATAAACGTCTCGTCTTCAAACGGATTCTCGCTCATTGTATGGTATTCTTTTGCTCAAACTTTTAAATCTTTTATACATTCATTTTCATTGCAAAATAAAATTGAATGTATGTATATCCTCACTCCCATGGCCATAACCTCAACTATCCATCCCATGATTGGAAACGGAAAACTCTACCCCTTTGTGAGTACCCCGCCGATTAAAGCAAGAGATACCACGATAGATGCTTCGTCATCTCTTATCACTTGGAGCCCATATACAATCTCTTTTGGCATTGAACCCCATAAATCATTTGATGTATACGTCTTTGTGGACGAAACAAATACCGTCTTCATGAAACCCATGCGACCCTATTTGAGTGCCGAATTTGAGACCCTCTTTGGATTTTCAATTGGTTGTGCGAACTATGACGACTCAAAGGTCGTTCAAATCACGTATCCATTGCATTATAACCGGTATTTTGAGGGGTGAAATATAATTATTCGCCTTGTGTTTGCTCTGCCCTTCTAACACATTCATCTATTTCAAATCGTAAATCTTGATTCGTTACTGTATCCCTTAACCTGATCAAGTTAAAAATAATGTTACCTTCGTTGTCATGACAATGTTGTGTGACACCTATATCTTCGGGTATTTGACATGAGCTTTTTTTTAAATAACGCAATTTACCATCTCTACTAGGTCTAGCCATGAAGTGAAAAGTTAGGTTTCGCTCTCCGTTATTTTTAATCTTAACCCAGGAACGCTTGCCAATTCTAACATATTCATATTTTTCTGTATAATCTAGAATATCCTGAAACGTTATAAGCAACCTTTCTTCTTCGAAACTATAAAAATCAATTATCTTTTTTATCGTGCGTAATATAGCTTTATCGTCTTCTATAGTCACATTGTAGTCCTTTAAATTATACATTATGTCACCCTTGACGTTTTTACACTTGTAATCCTCATCTGTAGTTATATTTTCTATATTTTGATTGGGGGGTATAATACAATTGTGGCCATAATCTCTAAGCTTTATATGTGTGGGGGTTTTACGAGTTTCATCAAAATGCATAATGAATAATATGTCACCATCAACGTGGACGCCATTCAACTCCAATCCCGGTCCATCAACGATATAAAGCCATTCGGGAGGCTCATCATTTTTTTGTAATTTCAAACATTTATAATCTTTGTTCTTATTCTCTACGATGTTCTTATAAATATTCTGAAATGTAAATAGTAATTCCTCCCCCCCCTTCAATAATTTCTTTGTGGTTTGCTTCCTTTTGGTTTGCTTCCTTTTTGTTTGCTTCCTTTTGGTTTGCCTTCTTTTATTTTTTACTTTACGGCGATATCTTTTTATTGTCTTGTTGTTGTTTTTTTTCATATTTTGTTTTGATTTTGTCATTTCATATATATAATACAACTTTAAAAAAATTTATCGTATATGCAAACTAGTAGATTTAAAGTATATGTCTAAATAAAATTCCAGAGTTTCTAAATGTTCCATGATTTCATCAATATCCTTTCCAACGCACATGATACCGTGTTGTTTCAGTCCCACCATCGTATAAGGTGAACATAAGTTGTCTCTACATCCCTTCGCCAGTTCTTCCGAGCCCGCATCAAAAAAGGGCACATTTTTTCCGATTAACCCAATATTCATTTCTGGAAACATGGTAGTGATCGAATCCAGTTGCACTTGTTTGGAATACATCCCCATGTACGCAATCACATTCGGCGGATGCGCATGAACCACATAGGTGTCTTGCATGTAGTGTTGTCTTTTTTTTTGTAAATAATAGTGCATGTTCAATTCTTGCGATGGTCGATACAAAGAATTCGTGTCATATTTCGTCGTTTTATCGTCAAAATCCACCTTGACAATTTGTTCAGGCGTCAAACGGTCCTTCAACACAGATCCCGCGGTGATGTAAAAGTAGTCTTGATTGCGAGGTTTGAAACTTATATTACCGTCTCGCAACGTTATATGCTTGCGTTGGTATAACAACTTCATGTTATCAATGATTTGTTGTTTGAAACTCATTATATAAACAAGAACAGGATAAAATCTTCACGATAAAACGTATTTTGTCTTCAATCAGTTCTTCCGCCGTTTCACTTCGTCATCAAAATCCTTCTTCGTCAAGGCATAGCCCCAGTGTTGCAATACTTGCCGAATCTTGGGACTGATACTTTCATCATTCCATTTCCCCTTTTTTTTCAAGATTTGCGTGACTAAAAACCGCATGAACCGCCCCTTTTTCCCCGCCAGCTTTTGCCAGCGACTGATTTGTCGCGCATCATCGGGCCCGCGTCTTCCGTTGTAAAAGTCGCAATACCAATGCACCCACCCATAAGGATTTTGCTTGGTGATCCATTTCTTGCTTTCCCAGAACTCCAAGGTCGTCCCCACCTTCACCTTGTATTTATTCACAGCATTATCGTAGTTCTTTTGAGACAAATGCGATTCGGGGATGCCTTTCCACCACGATTTGGGGTATTTCTTATGCTTGTTCTTGTAGTGCTTCTTCGTCACGTTTGAATAAATGGGTCGCCAATACGTGCCCCCAAAGCTCCCTAAACGAAACATTTCACGGGGAGATAAGTTGGGCGTGAATTCCGGATGGTCCTTAAACGACAACGCTTTTCCTCCCTTTTGCGTGGTTTTGAAGCGACGCACTCGCCCTTTTCTCACCTTTTCACTTCTCGCACGCTTGATCTCTTTTTTGCTCAGCTCCCCATGGGTGGTCGGTGTTTTAGCCGTAATTCGTTTACTGGGCCGGTAAATATCGGATTTATGTTTGTACCCAATTTGACCGCGTTGATTTACCCATTTTTCGTCAAACCATCGTCTCAACCCCTTCTTTTTCGTATACTTTCCCTTGTATGGTGATGCTCTGGGTCCGTGTTTTTTCTTGAACGATTTCTTGTATTTTTGTACCACAATTCCACTGCGATATGCACTATGCTTTGGAATATCTTTATATACACGGGCTTTCACTTTATCATACAGTGATTGATTGGTGGGTTCATGCATATATATATATCATAAAAAAGAAGTTTGAACTATTCTTTATGATATGATTATGAAACAAGAGTATGTATTGTGTTTACTTCTTGCCGCAGCACATGGCGCCCGTGGTGGCATCAAATTGAAGCTTGGTGGCGGTCTTGGACTTGAGGATCTTGCGAGGAATGCGAGGGAAGTCGGTCGTGTTGACTAAACCGGCTTCCTTGTTTCCGGTACTGCACGCGTCGGTGTGGTTAACAAGCGATTGAACTCTGGCGATGTATGGCATTTTTGTTATATACATAGAAAATATTTTTTATTTTTGCTTTAATTGTCTTTATTTTCGGTGGTTGCGCGGACTTGTTGTTCTAAACTATGAATTCTTTCCCTCATGGATTGATTCTCGGTCTTCAATTCTTTAACGCACTCAATGAGGACAGCCGACAATCCGTTATAATTCACACTTTTAATGCCGGTTCTTTCGTGTGCCGTAATTAACTCAGGATAAAGGGTTTCTACTTCTTGCGCAATGACCCCAATGTGCTTTTTCCCATTGTCCTCTAAATCTACCCGAGTGAAGGAATATCCATTCAATTCCTGAATGCTTTCTAAACACCCCGAAAGACTATGAATTTCGGATTTGATTCTTCGGTCGGAATCGGATGTAATGGTGCCGGTTAAATGCACGTTTCCACTGATATCCACCTTGTATTGATTTACCGCATCTGTACCAATACCGATGTTTCCGGAAGAATCTATGATCATGCGTTG
>MDTD01113482.1_pt1 | contig 12034 bp, 10 predicted proteins | sample 811221 | NCBI WGS metagenome assembly MDTD01 (sample SAMN05326646, study PRJNA326480) | marine metagenome | isolation source: seawater | place: Pacific Ocean: South West | collected 2011 | reverse complement strand
GTGTCTTGAATTTAGTTTGAGAGCTGGGTTCGATTCCCAGGCGTTCCCGCAAAAATTTATTTATTAAATGTTAAAAATTTTATAATGAAATCAATTGCAATTATACCAGCTCGAGCAGGCTCTAAAGGGATTCCAAGGAAAAATGTTAGACTTATTAATGGTAAACCGCTAATAGAGTATACTTTAGATGTTGCGGTTAGTCTAGAAAGTGTTTCCTCCGTTTGGGTTAGTAGTGACGATGACAAAGTGTTAGAAATATGCAAAAAATATAATGATGTCAAAGTTCATAAAAGACCAGATTCGCTGGCTGGAGATTCAAGCAAGGTATCTGATACAGTCAAAGATGTTATTAGATATGAGGTTGAAGATTTTGATGCAATTCTTTTATTGCAGCCAACTTCGCCAATTAGAACAAAATTTCAAATAGAAAATGCAATAGAGCTTTTTACAAAAAATAAAAACTTTAGTTCCTTAGTATCTGTTTGTGGCATGGATGATACTCATCCAGCAAGAATGTACTGGATGGAAAAAGATGAATTAAAACCAATAATGCCAGAGTATCAACATCAAAGAAGACAAGAAATTCCATTAGCCTGGTACAGGAATGGTGCAATTTACATTGTGAGAAAAGATATATTTTTAAGTACTAACCAAATTATAGTTGAACCAATATTGGGTTTTGAAATGCCTAAATCGGACCTTCTTAATATAGATGACCCCATTGATTTAGATATTGCCAATATTTTAATGAAAGATTATGAAACATGTTGAAAAATATTTTTAATAATTTAAATTATTCAGAATATTGTGAAGCACATAAAATTCATGAGCTTAAAGACATTGAGCTTAACATTGAAAATTATGGACCAATTTCCAAAAAAAAGATAAAAAAATGGGAGACAGTAGACCCTTCAAATAAGGTGCCCTCCCCAGCGGAGTTAGATGATTTAATTCGTATACATTATCTTATTAGATTAAAAAAAACTAGAGTAGTACTAGAATTTGGAGTTGGTAAATCTACTAGTGTGATATTAGATGCATTAAAAAAAAATAAAGATAATTTTGGAAAAATTGTAGAACAAGAACTCAGAGTAACTAATCCATTTCAACTTCATAGTGTTGATAATAATTTAGAATGGTTGGAAAGAGTAAAAGGAATTCATGATAGTAATTCAAATTTCAATAGTTATTTATGTGAAATTAATATGGGCACTTTTATGGATAAGTTCTGTACTTATTATGATTCTCTACCGAACGTCAGGCCAGATTTCATTTATTTAGACGCGCCAGATCAATTCAGCGTTAAAGGAGAAATAAGAGGTTTTTCAACAAGGTTTTATGATAGAATGCCTATGGCAGCCGATTTATTAGCTATGGAGCATTTTTTAGAACCAGGCGCTATTATTCTAGTTGATGGCAGAACTGCAAATGCTAGATTTTTAAAATCTAATTTTCAAAGATCTTGGGACTACCATCATTTCATTGATTATGACCAACATATATTTGTTCTAGATGAACCGCCTCTTGGAAAATGGAATGAAAAGACTTTGAATTTTGTAAACGATACATTTTAAAATGTCACCAGACTTAAATGAAAAAAATATATTTCTATCAATAATTGATGGTCGCACTATTAGGGATTTAATTTATAATGACATAATCCCTATGTTAAATTTTAAAAATACAACGCCTATTATATTGTCTCCAATTAGTTCAAGCAAAAGGCATACAAATAGTTGGAATAGTAGTTGTAACGCAAAATTTGAATCATTCCATCCAGTAGTGCCAAGTTTACCAAGAAAATTTGCAAGATTTTTCCGAAAATATGTCTCAAGAAAACATCATTTCCTTTTAAACCAAGCTTTATTTTTTGAGTCTATGTTTTATGATGAAGATAGTGATGTAAAAAATAATTTTGAAAAGTATAGTCCTAGCTTGATTTTATCAACACACAGTCAATTGGCCTCAGAAATGTCTATAATTATTGAAGCAAGGAGAAATAATATACCTTCAGTTGGTATGGTGAGAAGTTGGGATAACATTTTTAAAGGATTATATTGTAGAGCAGACTTTTTGACAGTTTGGTGTCCAATAAATCAGGATGAAGCTGTTACAATGGAGGGCTACTCTAAAGAAAATGTTTTTATTACAGGTGCTCCTCAATTTGACCAATACTTTAAAAAGAATGATGAATCTAGAAAAGATTTTTGTAACCAGATTGGATTTGATCCTCATCATCCAATAATTACATTTGCAACTATAGGCTCAAGAAATGCACTAATGGGTGGTTATGATGAGACTTATTTAATTGATTTGGTTTTAGGATTTATTAACGAAGGAAAAATTGATATTGATACACAATTAATCATAAGGTTACATCCGCATACTAGTCTGGAAATTTTTTTGAGGTATAATAATTTAAAAAATGTTTATGTATCATATTTTGATGAATATATTCCGTCTTTAGGTTGGTCGATGACTAATGATTTTCTGCATCAGACTAAAAATATTCTTAATTTTTCAAGTGTGATTGTTTCGCCTGGCTCAACAATGGTTATTGAGGCTGCTATTTTTGATAAACCTACGCTAGTTCCACTATTTCATCCTCATCAAAAAAGAATAGCTGATGAAACTTATAAGAGGACTTATAATAAACATTTCAAGCGGTTAATTAAAGAGGATTTAGTTAAAATACAGCGCAGTGAAGATGAATTATTAGATGATTTGAAATCTAGTCTAAGTAGTAATAGTTGGTATTCTAGACAAAGGAAAATACTTCTTGATGATTATGTTCCATATAGAGATGGAAAATCTACCGAAAGACTAGTTGATTTTATTAGTAAGGTAAGTTAAACATTGAAAGTCAAGATAATTCCTCATCGAGGAAATGTAAAAATAAATTTTCGTGAGTTGTATGATTTTAGAGATCTGCTTTTTTTATTGATTAAAAGAAATATTACTGTAAAATATGTTCAAACGATTGCTGGATTATTGTGGGCAGTAATCAATCCATTATTTCAAATGATTATATTTACTTTTGTATTTAAGGGAATAGCAAAAATTAACACAGGGGAAATTCCTTATGCTATTTTTTCTTTTTCTGGCATAGTTCCCTGGACACTATTTTCAAATTCTTTGAGCCAGTCTACTAGCAGTCTTGAGAGTCATAAAGCTCTCATTACAAAAGTTTATTTTCCAAGGCTTATCATTCCATTTTCGTCAGTATTATCAAATTTATTTGACTTTTTTATAGCATTTTTAATTCTTTTTTTTATGCTTATTTATTTTTCTTTGCCCATTTACTTGAATTTATTTTTCTACATTCCATTTTTGACTTTATTTATCGTAATACTGTCCTCAGGGCTAGGTTGCCTCTTAACTTCATTATCCGCACAATACAGGGATGTTAAGCATGGAGTTGGCTTACTTATTAATATTTGGATGTATATGACGCCTATTGCTTATCCAATAGAATCCATTCCTGAAAAATATTTATCTTATTATTCTATTAATCCCATGGTTGGCTTCATAAGTACTTTTAGGTCCGTCATTTTTGGTAATCAAGTAAACATTGATCTATTGGCATACTCCTCAATAAGCACTATCTTTTTGTTTATTTTTGGTATTTATATTTTTAACAAAAACTCTAAGTCATTTGCTGACGTTATATAATAAATAAGATGAGCAAAATTTCTGTAACCGTAAAAAATTTATCAAAAATGTATAGAATTGGTCGTAAGCAGGGATCAGATACTTTAAGTGATAGTATAAAAACATTTTTTCTTAAACCTTTTATTAATTTCAAAGAAATCTCTAGTCTTTCAAATTTTGATACTAAACATGCAAAAAGTAGCAATACTTTTTGGGCATTGAAGAATGTATCATTTGATTTAAAAGTTGGGGACAGGGTTGGAATAATTGGGAAAAATGGTTCAGGTAAAAGTACATTATTAAAATGTATTTCAAGGATTACAAATATTTCTGAAGGGGAGATAGAAGTAAATGGCTCTTTAGCCAGTTTGTTAGAAGTTGGAACAGGTTTTCATCCAGATCTATCTGGCAGAGATAATATATATTTAAATGGAACCATACTAGGGCTATCAAAAAAACAAATAGATGAAAAATTCTCTGAAATAGTTGAATTCTCCAGCGTAGGGGATTTTATAGATACTCCTGTTAAAAGATATTCATCGGGAATGTTGGTTAGGCTAGCATTTTCGGTGGCTGCCAATCTAGATCCCGATATATTTTTGATTGATGAGGTATTAGCTGTAGGAGATATTAACTTTCAAGATAAAGCAATTAAAAAGATTAAAGAACAATATTCGAAAGATAAAATAATTTTTTTTGTGAGCCACCAATTATCCTTGGTCGAGGAAATATGTAATAAATGCATACTATTAGATTCGGGTAGAATAGCTGCAATTGGTTCAACAAAAGATATAATTTCTAAATATATCAGCTCATGGAAAGTGAAAAAAAAGGTTGATTTAAAAGATATTGCTAATAGGTCGGGAAGCCAAATTGTTACTATAGATAGAATAGATATAAATTCGGATTATGAAAATATTTTTTGCGGAGGAAAGTTTTATGTTGATGTGTCGTACTCTTCGAAAAAAGATATTTATGATAAAAGATGTTTTATGTATTTATCAATTAAAAATAGACTTTTCGTAAAGCAATTTCAACTGTCTACCAAATTAGTTGACTATAATGAGCTAAATTGGGACAAGGAGGGCATTTTACGATTTTCTATTGAAGAATTAAATTTGAACAATGGAATCTACCATATGGATGTTTTGTTCCGTTTGGATGATACGAATTCAGATTTCATTGAGGATGCAATTACCTTTAAAGTTGAAAAAAGTGATTATTTTGGTACAGGATCAATGCCAAAAGAGAAGCATGGGAATATGCTAACTAAGTTTAGATTAGAATCAAAAAAATAATACTGTAACATATTAAAGGTGAAATAATTCTTTACATTTATTAGATTAAATATTTTTAAAAATTATTACTTCAAATCAAGTCATTTCGTCATTGTAAAATCATAGCCATTTTAATATTTTAGACTAATATGTATAAAATATTTATATTATATTTATAAAATATTTATAATACATTTATAATATATTTATGATATATTTACATAGTCAATTTTCCGAGGTAATACAATGTTCAAACGTTTAATAATAACTAAAGTGATTATATCCACTTTTGCCATATTATGCAGTCAATCTATCCCATCTGATATTCGTGATAAACTTAATTCCATTGGCATTTCTGCTGATAAAGCTAAAGAAATTATTAACCAAAATAAGTTAAATGAATTAAATGTTATTAAAGATCAATCTGTTGACAATAATTCAAAAATAATTGATAGTATGAATGAAGATATTAATAACATCTATAATAACGATGCAGTAGTCATAAGTAATGATGTCGGCGATAAAGGCAATTTAAATGTTGATGTTATTGATAAAAATATTGAACCAGTTGAAGAAGAACAGATCAAAAAGAACAATTCAATAAATGCCTCGACAAATACAACATCCAATATTGAATATTTTGGCTACAATATTTTTAAAAACAATCCAGATATATTTCAGTTATCGACTGATATAGCTGTTAGATCAGATTACGAAATCGGACCAAATGATGAAATAATTATTATGTTGTGGGGAGATACTGAGGAGGTTAATAATCTTACAGTCTCAAGGGATGGATTTATATTCATTCCCAGGGTTGGTCAAGTTTTTGTTAATGGTTTAACATTGGATAAATTAGAAAAGAAATTAGCTAAACTTCTTGGAAAAGTTTATTCCAGTATAATACAAAATTCTGGACGAAAAGCTTCTACTTTTTTTGATGTTAGCATAGGGTCAATTGCACTAAGGCCTACCAGGTTATTCGTACTCGGTGAAGTTAATCAGCCTGGTGCTTACAATATAAAATCTTCTTCCAGTTTGTTTAGTTCTTTGTTTTATTTTAATGGTCCCAAAATTTCAGGTTCTCTAAGGGATATAAGGCTTATAAGAAATGATAAAGAAATAGCTAGTATTGATTTTTATAATTACCTAATTGAAGGAAAGAAAGTAGATGATGTAAAAATTTTAAATGATGACATTATTTTTATTCCTAATAGGAAGAAAACTATCACTGTTTTTGGTGAAATTTCCAGGGAAGCTATTTATGAGCTAAAAGATGATGAGAATTTAAAATCACTTATAAAAATTGCTGGTGGTATTAAACCTACTACTTATGTTAAACGAATTCAAATAGATAGGATTCTGCCTGCATCTGAGCGTTCAAGCTTAGATATGGATAGAACTTTTATTGATGTCAATTTTGAAGAGATTTTATCTTCAAAAATTGATTTTGATTTAGTTGATGGAGATAGAATTCAATTTTTTAGTATTTCAGAAAATAGAGAAAATTTTGTTAACGTAGTTGGAGCAGTGACTAGGCCTGGGATATATGATTTGGGTGAGGGGATGACAGTGTCTGAATTAATGATAAAAGTTGATGGTATTACCGGAGATACTTTTTTAGATAGAGTAGAAATTACTCGGCAAAATTCTGACTTTTCTCAATCTCAATATGTTGTAAATATTGGCAATATTTTAAATGGTCTCATGGAATATGATTTCAATCTTCAATCTCAAGATGAAATTAGATTTTTCTCAAAAAGTGAAATGCTCTATAAGAATTCCGTTTTTATAGAGGGTCATGTTGAAAACCCTGGGAAATATGCATTTAAAAATGGAATGACTTTATCTGATCTAATTTTCAAAGGGGGCGGTTTTAATAACAGAGAGCACTTGGAAAATACATACTTTGAAAAATCAGTTCTTACTAGAATTGACTCCAATATGGTGAGTGCTGAAAGGATTTATTTCCGTTTAGATTCTGTTTTAGTAGGCAATGGTATTTCTAAGCTTGAGCTTAGGATGGGAGATAAAGTAAAGATTTTTTCTAAAGAAGAAGTACATGGGGCTTTAAATGATAGTGTTTCAATTAGAGGTCATGTCAAAAACCCTGGAAAATATAAATTATCAAAAAATATGAATCTTCGGGAGTTGCTTTTTTTAGCGGGTGGGTTTGAGGATTCTTTACATCTGTCTAGCACTTTTTTAGAACGTTTAGACCTCATAAGGACCGATAGTAAAAATAGAAATAAAAAAATAATATCTTTCAATCTCGCTCAGGTCTTAGATTCTACCAATAATGATAAAATTCTGCTTGAACCTGAAGATGAAATAATATGCTATTCGAATTCCATGTTTCTTTTCAATCCTATGGTAGAAATAAATGGTCCTGTAGTCTCCCCCGGTTTTTATAATTTGAAAGAAAAAATGTCAGTTCAAGATCTTATACTTGAGGCTGGTGGTATAATTGATAAAATAGATTTTTATAAAATTGACATAGCTAGTTTTAGTAACTCTGGTGAGGTTTATCTTAAATCAATAGATGTGTTTAATTCAGAGAAAAATTATACTAAGTCAGCTAGCAACGATTTAAAAATAAAGTTAAAACCTAACGACAATGTTACCATTCGTACATCTAAAGGTAATATTCATAGATATGTAATTGTTGAAGGAGAGGTCATTTATCCAGGAAGTTTTGTTTTAGTGAATGATGATGATACTGTATACGATGTTATTAAACGAGCTGGCGGAATAACCGAGATGGCTAACCCAAGAGCATCTCGTTTAAAAAGATCTGGTTCTGAAATAAAAGTTTCTTTTAATAAAATACTTAATTCTAGAAGAAATAAAACTAATTTTAAATTGTTTGATGGAGATAGTATAATTATTGGCAAAATATCGAATACGGTTGAAGTCAAAGGTGCAGTGAATTCCCCTGGATCTTTTCCAATTGCCAAAAATGAAAGGTTTAAATATTACGTAGATATTTCAGGTGGATATAATAAAGACGCTGCAAAATTTTCCTCTTATGTAACACACGCTGATGGAACTAGCGAAAAAATATCTATTTTTGATCAAAATCCAAAAGTGTATGATGGCTCAATAATAACTGTAGTTAAAAAAGAAGAGGTTGAGCCTTTTAGTTTTACGCAGTATGTCACCAATTTAACATCAGTTTATACTGATATAATTCAAGGTATTGCCTTAATTAGAATTCTTCAACAGTAATTTATATTTATTATTTATGACATTTACGGAACTTAAAGATATTTTTGAAAAAAAGTTTGGAGCTACAAAACTTTCTGATATTGCTAATGAACTATCAGTTACCCCTCAAGTAGTAAATAATTGGAAAATTAGAAACAATGTGCCTTATAAATACGTAAAACTGCTAAGGAAGAAAGTCAAAGAAATAGATTATGAAGGAAAGTTTGATCAAAAGACAAATTATTTAAATCCTATTCATATCATAGAGAGCTCACCAAGTCATATGGATGACCAAAATAATCCTGACTTGCTAGGGTTTCTAAAAGCCTTAATAATAGTTTTTTTAAGAAAACGAGTTCTAATTTTTTCATCAGGATTGATATTTAGCCTACTAACTGTCTTAATTATTAACTTTTATTATATTCCATTATTCATTTCACATGCAAAAATTGTTCCTATTGAGCAAAATCAAAGAGAAAATATTAATATGTTGACTAATAGTTTTGGGCTTGGATCATTAGGTAAAACTACTATAAGCTATGATTCTAGTATTCTCTTACCTGAACTTATTAATAGTGAAACATTAAGTAGGCGCTTACTATTTAAGAAATTTAGATCTGAAAATTTTGATTCTAAAGATTATTTATATAAAATTTTGGGTTTTGGTGAGAATCCTGATAGTTCGAGAGAGAACAGTAACTTTAATAGGGCTGTTAGAGATTTCAAGAACAATATAAACATAAATAAAGTAAGCAGATCCTCTCCGGTATTTAGATTGAGTGTCACAACAATTGAACCTTTGCTTTCTCGAGATTTAATTAATGCAATAATTGAAGAATTGAGGATAATGCAAAAATCATTTAATTTGAAAAAGTTAAATAAAAAGAAAATTTTTATAGAAAAAAGATTTGAAGAAGTAAGTAAAACATTAAAAGTCAAAGAAGATATTTTAACTAATTTTAGAAAAATTAATAGAGGCATAGAATCATCGCCTACTTTGTTGACTGAGGAAGCGCGGTTAATTAGAGATGTCAGTGTTCAATCTGAAATCTTTCTTACGCTTAAAAAGCAATACGAACTCGCAAAAATCGACGAAGTAGAAAAAAGTGGTTCAATTAATGTAATTGACAAACCAAATGTGTCCATACATCCAATAAATAAGCCAAAAATTTTTATAATTTTCACTTTCTTGTTATTCTTTTACGTATTAATAATATGCGTATTCATTATTTTTTATAGAATTTACATTGATAATTATCATTCTCGTTTAGTAGGATATTGGAAAAACATTTAAACGGTAAATTTCGTTTTTCGAAAATATTTCTGTTAAATAAAAAAACTTGGAAAGTCCCAATTCAAGCTGTTTTTATTATTTCTTTTGGATTTTTATTTTTTAACTATTTTGATAATTTGGAACTTAATTCCTTAAAAATTCCAGGTTACAAATCTATAGCTCTTGTCATTATGTTGAGGGCAGCTCATTTTTACTTAAGTCTTAAAATTAGTCTGATTTTAATTTCAATAATTTCCAAAAATGTAACAATATTTGAAATTTTTTTGATTAATACAATAACCCATCTGACCAAACTGTTAGGACCATTAAAAATAGGTTTTATTGTTAAGGTTCAACTGTTAAAACAAAAAATAGGGCTCTTATATCAAGACGCAATAAGTTTATCTGTAATAATTCAAGTTTTGACTTTTGCCCTTCTTTCATTATTTGCTTTACTAAATTTATTTATTGTTGAAATACATGTGCTGCAAAATGAATTTTTGGACCGTAATTATTTTTTTATATTTATTGTTATAATACTTTTTTTTACAGTTGCTTTTTTGAAACTAGAAAAAAAAATAAATATTCTTCCCATTTTTAATTTTTATCAAAAAATTCAAATTAATCAAATTATAAAAATTTCACTCATTTATGTTGCAGGTCTTTTTTTCAACCCTGCAATTATGATGATTTTGCTTTTTGATTTTGGTTACAAAATTGATTTACATTTTCTCTTTGGAGTTAACTGCATTACAAAATTTTTGGGAGCATTGTCTCTTATCCCTTTTGGAGCCGGTGTTGAGGATATTACAATCCTCAGTATACTCATAGAAAATAATATTGACTCTGGCTCAGCCCTATCGGTTGTATTAATTTTAAGAATACTAAATACAGGTATTTCATTAGTTTTAGGATTTTTTTCCTTAAGTTACATGATACTTAAAAATTAGTTCACTATATAAATCAGTTATCAGATTTTTATATTTTTTAAAACTCAATGAGAATATGCCTTGACATAGATGGTGTAATATGCCATTTAAAAAAAAACAATCAGAACTACTCTGATGTCTTACCAATTGATGGTGCACCTGAAAAAATTAGAGAACTAAAAAGTTCAGGCCATTATATAATCCTTCATACAGCCCGTAGAATGAAAACCCACAATGGTAATCTTGGAAAAGTTATATCAGATATTGGTAAAGTGACTATTGATTGGCTAAAAAAATATGATATACCATATGATGAAATTTATTTCGGAAAACCATGGGCTAACCTATATATTGATGATAATGGATTTCGTTTTAGTAATTGGGAGGATTTGAGTGGATCTGGAGATAATTTACCTGATTATAATGGTATTAAATTAGAAGAGTAAATTGAAGTATATAATTCCAATGGCTGGGAAGAGCAGTAGGTTTTTTTCGGAGGGATACAGTATTCCAAAGTTTTTAATCAAAATTAATGGACTAACATTGCTCGAGCATTCTGTCTTTAGTTTGCCGCTAGATTTAGCTGATGGTTTAATATTCATAATTTTAAAAGAGCATGAAGAAAAATACAGTATTTCTGAATTTATTTCTAAAACTATTCCTTATACTAATGTACAATTTGTTTTCATTGATCATGTTACTCGAGGGCAAGCTGAGACAGTTTTTAAAGCTATAGATTATGTAGATGCTAATGAGGATATAGTCATATACAATATTGACACCAAATTTAAATCAAGAAGCTTAGTGGAGAAGTTAAAAAGTTTAGACAACGAAATCGATGGAGTCATTGGTGCTTTTCATAGCCCAGGAAGTGACTCACATTGGTCTTTTGCTGAAGTAGCCGAAAGCGGTGTTGTTTTAAAAACTGCAGAAAAACAAAAAATATCTGACCATGCTTTAACTGGTTTATATCATTTCTCTAAATCAAAACTATTTTTTGAAACATGTGAGAAATGGATAAATAAACAAAGTTTAATAAATGGCGAATTCTACATTGCTCCTATGTATAATGATTTAATTTCTTCAGGAAAAAGAATTATCATTGATATAGTTGATGATTTCTTTCCCCTAGGCACTCCTGATGAAGTAAATAATTTTAAAAATGGCTACTAAAGGTATTATTTTGTCTGCTGCAAAAGCAGACATAACTATTTGCGATGTATTTGGTTATGTGCCAACTGGGCTCATTCCTGTCAATGGAAAACCCATAATTTACTATATAATTAAGCAATTTCATGATTCTGCTATTAATGACATTATTATTGGCGTTGATTATAAAAGTAAAAAATTAAAAGCAATAGTTGATCTTTATTTTGCTGGTAAGGTCAATATAAAATATATTAAAACTGATAAAAATAAAAAACCAGGGGACTCTCTCTTAAAAATAATAAAAAAAATTGGTAATGGGGCCATTGTCGTTAATCTTGCTGACACTTATATCAAAGGTCTTGATTTAAGTACTATCAAAAACACCTTGGTCGTATCAGATAATTTTAATGATGGTAGAAGATGGTCATCATTAAGTTTAGATAAATCTAAAAATATCATTGAGTTTTATGATAAAAAAAAGCTTACTGAAAACCAACTCGTTTTGACTGGAGTCTATGGTTTTAAGGATATTTCTATTTTTAACCAAT
>MDTD01053186.1_pt1 | contig 12034 bp, 11 predicted proteins | sample 811221 | NCBI WGS metagenome assembly MDTD01 (sample SAMN05326646, study PRJNA326480) | marine metagenome | isolation source: seawater | place: Pacific Ocean: South West | collected 2011 | reverse complement strand
TGTTGGTGATTATTGTGCTGAATATATGACAAATGGTACAATCTTGAATATAGGATCTTATTCTAGAGGTTATGGTAATGGTATGTCTGGTGGATTTGTGTACCAATATGATCCATATAAAACATTACCAAAATTTATTAGTAATGAATCAGTTATTGTTGAAGAACTATCTGAAAATAATAGCATGTCTTATATTCATGAAACTGCTATACTCATGTTGCTAAATTGGCATTATGAGGCAACCAATTCATCACAAGCTGATTATTTATTAAAGAATTGGAGTACCGAAAAAGAAAATTTTTCATTTGTTTCTCCTAAATCTTTTTTACAATATCAAGATTATGAAGAAATCTTAAAATCCAAAACAAGAAAAGAACTCATAGAAGAGCTTTCACTATATCTTGTCCAATTCCAGATAAAAAAATTAAAAGATTTATGGAAAAATGGGCATTTAGTTATTGATGGCTTGATTCCAAATACAAATGATAATGATAAATCCAAACTTCACGAATTAGTAAATAATTGGAAAATTTTTAGTCTTGCAAAAAGCTTAGTTAAAAAAAATGTTAACTTTATTGAAGATAATGAATTTCAAATAAATTTGTTAGTTAAGAATTTGATTTTAACAGAAGATTTTGAATTAACATCTCAATTAATGAAATTATCTAAAGATGCGGTGTCAAAATACAACGATGAAGAGTTATCAGTTCTTATTGCCGACAAAAGAATAAATGACTTTAAAAATGCGTTAAAATTAAGAAATGTTTTGTCCGTAGATAGTCCTGGAACCTATGGATGGATTTTACATCAACAAAGACGTAATAAGAAAATTATTTTTAACATTCCTACATATGAAGAATTGTTTTTTAATGAAGCAATGCCTAGCTTTGTAACAAGATAAATTAATGAGTTTTTAATAATGAATAAATTTAACAAAATTTTACAAAAAGATTATAAATCACCTTTTTCTTTTGATCAAGAATCTTGGATGAATGGTTTTATTACTGGACTTAATCACCAATCTCATTCCAAGGATGATAATAGCAATGGAAAGAATAATGATAGTGAAACATTAATTAACATTCTATTTGGAACACAGACAGGAAACTCAGAGAGCGTCGCTGAAGACCTATCAAATTTTGCATTATCTAATGGTTTTAAAACTCAAATTAATGCACTTGATGATATTGAAATGGATAAATTATCTAGCATGAAGAATGTGGCAATTATTACCTCAACTTATGGCGAAGGAGAAATGCCAGATAATGCACAACTTTTTTGGAATGCACTTTCATCTAACATAGCTCCCAAGTTAAATAATATGAATTATTCTGTATTAGCTTTAGGTGATACTGGCTACGAAGAATTTTGTCATGCAGGAAAATTACTTGATACAAGATTAGAACAATTAGGTGGAAAACGAATTATTGATAGAATTGATTGTGATGTTGATTTTGAAGACTTAGCAGAAAGTTGGATTAATTCAGTAGTACCAAAGTTCCATCCAGAAAAAAAACTAGATTCAGTAAAGAAAGATAAAACTGACGATATCGTTAAATCATGGAGTAGAAAAAATCCTTATGAAGCTATTATAACTAGCAATAAATTACTTTCTGGACCCAAATCAAATAAAGAAATTATACATTATGAAATTGATCTTGGTGATAGTGGGTTAAAATATGAGGTAGGAGATTCATTAAGTATAATACCAAAAAACAAACAATTTTTAGTTGATGAAATAATTAAAAGACTTCAAACAAGTAAAGATTTCATTCCTTCTGGGCACGAAACAAATATTGAAAATTTACTTAAATTCAAATTTGAAATTTTTACTCCCACAAAAAGACTAATTGAATATGTTGAGAAAATTGCTGAAAATAGCAAATTATCTTTAATTTTAGAAAAAAAAGATTCAAAAGCTTTAGAGAATTTTAAATGGGGAATGGATGTTTTAGATTTTATGAATTTAAATCCAAAAGTAGCATTTGCTGTTGAAGATTTTCTTGATCTTCTGAAGCCTTTGCAACATAGAACTTACTCTATATCGTCAAGTATTAAAAAACATGATAATAAGGTACATCTAACTATATCATCAGTAAGATGGAACAATGAAAAAAGAGATTATAATGGAGTTTGTTCAACATATTTAGCAGATGATTGTAATAAAGAAGAAAAAATAAAAATTTTTTTTACACCTAATAAGACTTTTAGATTACCTGAAGATAAAAACAAAGATATTATAATGATTGGACCTGGGACTGGCATAGCACCATTTAGAGCTTTTTTACAAGAAAGAGAAGTTACAAATAGTTCTGGAAAGAATTGGCTATTTTTCGGTGATCAAACACAAGAAAATGACTTTATATATGAAAATGAATTGAACGATATGTTAAATAATAAAATTCTAACTAAGTTAGATCTCGCCTTTTCTAGAGATCAAAAAGAAAAATTATACGTACAACATAAAATTTATGAGAATAAAAAAGAATTTTTTTCTTGGATTAAAAATGGTTCAATAGTTTATATTTGTGGTGATGCTAATAAGATGGCAAAAGATGTTGAAGATATTATTATTAAAATTATATCTGAAGAAAACAATTGTTCACTTAACGATTCCATTGAGTATCTAAATAAATTGAAAAAAGAAAAAAGATATTTAAGAGACGTATATTAATAAATTTATTTATATTTATTGATAACAATAATTAGTAATATTAAAATAATATTATGAAATGGGATAGACTTAAACTATTTAATATTGTTGCACAGACAGGGAATATAACTCGTGCATCTGAAATACTTAATCAAAGTCAATCATCTTTAAGCAGGCAAATGAAAACTTTAGAAGATGAGATTGGTTCTAAATTATTTTTAAGATCGTCTGACGGAATAAATCTAACACGAGAAGGAAGAACCTTATTTAACTATGTTTCTAATTTAGTATTAAACATTGATAAAATAAGAGACAAAATTAAAGATGATGAGAATAATCCTTCTGGCAAATTAAGAGTTTCTGCAACAAATGCATTTGGATCATTATGGGTGGCACCTAAAATGCATAAATTTAAGAAAGAATATCCTAATATAACAATAGCCCTAAATCTCAGGGATTCTGAACCAAAAGTTGTTAATTATGAGTCTGATGTAGAAATTAGAATGACTCCAAGTTCATCTCAAGATGATATACAAATAAAATTAGCTGACTGTAAATATAAAATTTTTGCTTCAGAAAATTATCTTAGAAAATTTAGTGAACCTAAGAGTATTAAAGATTTAGACATACATCAGATTATCTCATATGGTGATACGGCACAACCACCTCTTGATAGAGGCAGATTAAATTGGCTTTTATTTATTGGTAGAGATGACAAAAAACCTCGAAAATCTATTTTTGAAGTTTCAAGTATTTATGGAATTGCTAAAGCGGCAGAAAATGGAATGGGTTTAGCATCATTGCCTGATTGGATGGAATTTGATATGACATCTTTAAAGGAAGTTCTTTCAAATTTAGAAGGGCCTGAATTGACAATTTCTTTGTCATATAAATATGAATTAAGAGATGACAATCGCATTAAAGTTTTTAAAGAATTTTTATTAAAAGAAATAAAAACTATTTATTAAATATTTATTGACATTTAATCATTATGATAATAGTAATCATTATCATTAAAATAATCATTTTAAATGAATATTAAAATTAAAGAATTAGACTTGTCAGATAATATTTTAATTAGATACATTGCAACTTGAATGACATTTTTTGGTGAAAATTTCTTAATAAATACTAAACATATTTGTAGAAAATTTTGTTAAACATGATTATTTTTTGAACAAAGAAATTATTATATCACTTAAATGATATAACACATTAGGTAATTTCTAGAATAAATACATTATAAATTTATGATGATAATGATAAAAACTGCTTATATGAAAATTTTTCTTTTTATTTCATTACTACTAATTTCAAACGTATATGCAAATTGCAATAAAGCAAAAAATTCAAATTCTTTAGTTGTTGCCGGAGGTTCAATAACAGAAATAATATATTTTTTAAATTTACAAAATAAACTTGTAGGAGTCGATATTACTTCTAATTATCCGATAGAGGCAAAAAATTTACCGTCTATCGGATATATTAGGAATTTATCAATTGAAGGATTATTGTCATTAAAACCTGATTTAATTTTAGCTGAAGAATCAATTGGACCACCAATTATTTTAAAACAATTAAAACGAACATCTGTTGATTTTAGAATGATAAAAAATAATTTTACAATCGATAGTATAAATGAAAAATTTTTATGTATATCTAATATACTTGATTTAAACATTAATATTAATAAAGATTACAAAAAATTTGTAAATGATTTAAAAGCTTTAAAATTATTAATTAGTAATAATAAAAAAGAAAAAAAAAATATTTTATTAATTCTTATGATGAAAGGTTCATCTCCAATAATTGCTGGTAAAAATACATCAGGAGATGGATTTATAAAAATGATTGGACAAAACAATACTATGAATAAAGTTAATGGATGGAAAGCAGTTTCTGCTGAAGAAATACTTTTAGCTAATCCTGACTATATAATAATAACAAAAAGAGCAATAAAAGATTTTTTATCAATTGAAAATTTTTTAAAGCTTCCCGGAATTTCTTCAACGAAAGCAGCAAAAAATGAAAATGTTTATATTAAAGATGGAATGTCTCTTCTTGGTTATGGCCCTAGAACCTTAAATGTTGCAAAAGAAATACTGATCAATATTAAGGATTAAATAGTTTTGATAAGTTTTTTAAGATTTAAATATTTGAGTAACATTCAAATAAAAATTATTTTTATTTTAATTTTATTAACCTTCCTATGTAGTTTTTTAGGATTAACAATTGGTAGTTTTAATTTTTCATTTATTAATCTCATTAATAGTAATTTGAATCAACTTGAGCATGAAATTCTTGTTAATATAAGACTTCCTAGAATAATATTATGTTTAATTGTTGGCGCAGCTCTAGGAATTGCAGGAGCTTGTTTACAAGGTTTATTTAGAAATCCATTAGCGGATCCTGGATTAATAGGTGTCTCTGCAGGTGCTGCATTTGGCGCAGTATTTTCTATTGTGATTTTTGGTAACTTGATAGAAGCCTCATTTTTTGGAATATATTTAATCCCTTTTTCATCTATTACTGGTGCTTTCATTACAATCTTTATAATTTATTTTTTAAGTAAAGGTTTTAGATATGATAATGTTACATATATGCTTTTATTAGGAATAGCGATAAATTCACTTGCTGGTGCTGGCATTGGTATTTTAACTTTTTTAAGCGATAACTCTCAACTAAGAACTTTAACATTTTGGATGATGGGGAGTTTTAGTAACGCAGAATGGCAATTAGTTATACCTTCTACTTTAATAATTATATTATCTATTATATGGATAATACCGGAAGCAAGAAAAATTGATTTGATACAAATTGGAGAAATTGAAGCTTTAAGGCTTGGAGTAAATATTAAAAGTTTGAAAATAAAAATAATTTTATCCTCAGCTTTTATTATTGGAGTAAGTGTTTCAGTTTCTGGAATTTTAGGTTTTGTAGGTTTAGTAGTGCCACACTTAGTGAGATTAATTGGAGGTGTCAATCATACTTACTTGCTAATTGGCTCTGCTTTTTTAGGTTCTTGTATTGTGGTTTTATCTGATCTGATATCACGAATTGCCATTCAACCCGCTGAATTGCCTATTGGGTTAGTAACAAGTGCAATTGGCTCTCCTTTTTTTCTATGGTTAATATTAAGAGTAAAAAAAAATTGAGTATAAATGTAAAAAACTTATATTATTCGGTGAAAGAAATTAATATTTTGAAAAATATAAATTTATGTATAAATCCTGGTGAGATACTTACAATAATTGGGCCAAATGGTGCAGGAAAATCAACCTTTGTAAAGTTGGTTGCAGGAGATTTTAAACCTTCATCAGGTAAAATTTTATATGATGAAAATAATTTAGAAAATTTGTCACTTGAAGAAAAAGCTAATTTAAGGTCAGTTATGTCACAAAATCAAAATGTTTATTTTGACTTTGATGTAAAAGAAATAGTTGGAATGGGATGGATTGGTAATAACTATAAAAGGTGTGAATACGATGATAATTTTAAAACTATATCAAAAGAATGTTTTATTGAAGATCTTTTAAATAAAAAATTTAAAAATCTATCTGGCGGTGAACAAAGAAGAGTTCATTTAGCTAGAACATTTCTTCAGTTAAAAAGCATGGATAAATTCTTCAAAAATAAATATCTTTTTTTGGATGAACCACTAACACATCTTGATATTTATTATGAAATAAAAATGATGAATTTGATTAAAAAAATTGCAAAAAGTGGAGTTGGCATTTTAATTATATTGCATGATTTAAATATTGCTCAAAAGTTTTCAAATAAAATTGCTATATTTTCAAAGGGTAAATTGAAATATTTTGGTCAAACTTCAGAGGTATTAGTTCCTAAAAATCTTAAAAAAACTTATGGTTTAGATATGCGTGTTTACAAAAACCCTAAATACATAGAATATTTTTAAAAATAAAAAAAAATATATGACTAAAATTGTAAAAAAACTGTTATTAATATTTAAAGCGAATTCCTTAATGCATTTGATAAAAATCTTTTTTATTTTTGGATTGGCAGGTAGTCTTTCATTATATATATCTGAGATATTGTATGACTTAATCTATTTGCAAGGTTTAATTGAAGTCTATATTTTAAACCTTTTTGTTAAAATAATATTTTTAATATTAGTTTATCAATTAACATTGTTATCTATTGCAATTATATTTGGAGAATTTAAATATTTTATGAAATTTTTTATAAAATTTTTCAATAGGTTTAGATTTTAGAAAATTATAAGGTTATATGAAAATTTATATATATTTAAAAATTTTAACTAGAAAAATACCAGAATTTTGCATGTCTCATTGGCTATTAAGAATACCATTGATTATAGTTTTTATTCAACAAGGATTAGCAAAATTTCCAGCATCATCAGAAGATGCTCTATCTTTCGATTTACCATTTTTAGTTTGGTGGTTTGTAGTTCATGGGGAGTTAGGAAGTGGAATAGGTTTGCTCTTAGGCGGAATGATTATAAGTTTAAATAATAAAAAACTTCAACTAATAGGTGATTTAGTAACTAGATTTAGTGGATTTACAATTGGATCCATTATGACAGGAGTTATATGGATAGGGAAACCAGAAAATTTTGTTGAGGTAATTTTATATGATAATTTTCATGTTCTATTATGGTTTGGTGGGTTATATTTTGCATTAAGAGGTAATAAAATTTAAGAATGTATCCAAATCAATTTTCCATAAATTTATCTTAATAAATTTTGTTTTCACCAGATAAAATAGAGAAAAGTAATCTTATCTCAAAACTAGTCTCAAAATAGTCTACCGACTATATTATATAATATATCTTTATAACTTTATATATAATGTTAATATTAATTGGGAGATTTTTTATGTTAAAATATACTAATGTTGTTCGATTTAAAGTTAAAAGTGGTCAGCAAACTAAATTTGAAAATATTTTTAAGCAGTCAAATAAATGGCCAGGAATGCTTATGCATGTCTTGGCAAAAACAGGGGATCAAAATTATGTCGCCTATGGCCTATGGGAAAGTGAGGATAAGATGCGATCAGCAATGCCTGATATGATTTCTTTACTCGACCAAACAAGAGATTTATTGGAAGAGTTATCTCCAGAACTTGGTGTCACTGACCCAGTCTCTGGTACAGTAATTTTTGAATCTTAATTATTTCACCTAAAATAGATATGTGATGAAATTTATTTAGTAATATAAAAAAATAACTGAGTTTTATTTTAAATTATTGTAATTGTTTGATAATTCATTGTTTTTTTAAAAATATAATCATATTAATGATATGTAGAATATGTGTCAGCTAGAGAAATCCGTAAGTTATTTATTTGAAACAATAAAATATATGACTGATAATCTTATCCCGCAAAATATTCTTAAAAAATTGAATTGCTAGACATTTTTGTTTATCAAAAATAGTTTATTGTCAGAGGAAACCTTTTTGTTAAATGTAATCTATTCAAAACTGATTATGGTTTATTGATAGATTTAATTATTAATCGCTTACTATTTTTCATGGTTAAAGGTTTTACTAATAAATGATATTGTTATTAATATAGTTGCAAATTATGGAGAAAGCCATTCTCCTTGCCAATTATTTGTTTTCCTGAAATTAGCACGAATATGTTTAACACCTAAAAGCAATAGCTGAATTGATTGTATATGACATACCAAAACGGCAAAACGTCTCAGGTCTGGTGCATTATCATAGGCAAAGGGGCTTTTAATGACGCTACCAGGGCTTGGATTAGTTCCGTATGCGATCTTAGAGTTAGTTGGAACATTTTTCCAGTTTGGAATATTAATTTCCCCAACCTTGACTTCAACAATAACTTCCATTTGAATTTGTAATTGGACTTTTGGTAGCCAAATATGAATTCCAGCATAAGGGTTCTTCTCGAGGACAAACATTTTTGAAGAGGCGGTGTCAGTATGGAATTCTATCTGGTTATTTATCCTATCACTCTGTCTTATCACTAAAGTACGAGCTTTTGGGAAACCATCCACACTTGATGTCACAAAAGTAGGGTATCTTGCAGGAGATTTTTTATCAGCCTTTCCGCGGGAAATCTGTGCCCAGCCAAAGTTTAAAAAATCATCTAATTTTTGAAAAACTATCATTATTTAATACTTAAATTGAATTTTTAGATTGTAAACTAGAATTATTTAATAGATAAAAGCATTCAATAATTGTATTTATAAATTATAATTTTCATATTAAAAAAGTGAGTATAGTTGTTTAAAAGAAATTCACATTGTAATGAATGTAATTATCCTTACAAAATAGTTTGGAATTGTAAGAGAAATATATTTGAAAAAGATTGGTTGTACCTATGTTACAATTGTATTGGTTTAAACAAATATCTTTATGGAAAATATTTTAAATCACAATTTCATAACATAAAAAGTTTTAGATGGTGTAAGTTAAATTTATCTAAAGTAGAATTAACATTATATGAGGTGAATATATAAAAAAAATCTTATAATTAAGTATGACTATTTATTAAATTTATAAATAATTTACCATATTTTTTAAATTTTGCTGGACCAACACCATCTATTTCAAGCATATCAATTTCGTTTGTTGGTTTGTTTTGTGTCATTTGAATTAACGTACTATCATGAAATACAGTGTATGCTGGCAATTTTTGTTTTTTTGCTATGTCTAGTCTTAATGATTTTAGCTTATTTAACAAAACATTGTTATCATCAGATAATTCTTTATTTAAATACTTTGGTGATTTAATTATATCTTTATTAGATTTTATAAGGATTTCTTTATACATAAACTTTTGTTTATTTTTTAAAACGTTGATGCCTGTAGTAGTTATCTCAATAGCGCCATATTTCTGAAAATTTATTTTTAAGTGTCTATAAGCAAGCATTTGTCTTAAAAAAGATTGCCAAAATTCTTTTGTTTTATCCTTACCTAAACCATAAACTGACAGATTTTGATGGCCTTTATCTAAAATTTTTTTGTCTTCTGAACCTCTTAGTACATTGATTATATGTACTTGACCATAAAACTGGCCAGTACGGTATACTGTAGAAAGAAGTTTTTGAGCTAAAATAGTGCCATCAATTAAAGAAGGGGGGTTAATGCAATTATCGCAATTGTTACACTTTTCTGATACCTCATCAAAATAGGATAATAAAACTTTTCTTCTACATTCAGGTGTTTCACAATATGATAACAAATAATCCAATCTCTTATTTTCATGAAATTTGAATTTATCTTCAGAACTGTTTTCTTCAATCATTCTTCTGCGAATAACTAGATCATCTAGTCCATAAATTAATAACGTATCTGAAGCATTCCCATCTCTCCCAGCTCTACCAATCTCTTGAGAATAAGCTTCTACACTTCCAGGAAGGTTTAAGTGAATAACAAATCTAATATCTGGCTTATCAATACCCATTCCAAATGCAATTGTCGCTACTACTATATGAGCCTGTTCAGACATAAAAGTGTCTTGAACATTCTTTCTAATCTGTCCATCTAAACCTGCATGATAAGTGCTTGCACTAAAGCCTTTATCATTTAGTAGTAAAGTTACCTCTTCTGTTTTTTTCTTTGATAAACAGTAGATTATGCCTGATTGCGATTTTCTGTCTCTTAAATATTCAAGTAATTGAGACCTCCAATTTGTTTTTTGGGTTATAGAAAGACTTAGATTTGGTCTATTTAAGCTTGAAACAAATACATTAACGTTTTTATTAAAAATTTTCTCAAGAATATCTAATCGAGTTGTTTGATCCGCAGTTGCTGTAAAACCAATAATATTACTGTTTGGAAATAAACTTTTTAATTGAGATAGTTTATTGTAATCCGGTCGAAAGTTATGACCCCATTTAGAAACACAATGTATTTCGTCAATAACAAATAAACCAATATCCAAATTTTTTAATTGATTTAAAAAGTCTTCAGACATAATTTTTTCTGGAGATAAATAAATGATTTTTTCTTTTCCATTTTTAAAATTGTTCCATGACAAAGTACGTTCTTCGTAAGTCATGTCAGAATGTATTTTTGCTGCTTGAACACCACATTCTTTTAGAGCAGAAACCTGATCATCCATAAGTGAAATAAGTGGCGAAATAATTACTGTTTTTTTGAAAGAAATAATTGCTGGAATTTGATAACACAAAGATTTACCTGCTCCAGTTGGCATTATTGCAAGAGTATAATTTCTTGACAAAACACTATTAATGATTTTTTCCTGGTCATATCTATATGATGAGTAACCAAAAGTGTTGTTTAATACATCTAAAGCTTTTTTTTTTAACTCAGTAATCAACATCTATAAATTTTAATATTTGTAACAAATGATATTAGAAATGTTTATATTATTTTATATTACAATTAATGCGAATTAATTATAAATATTTAATTGATGTGAAGGAAAGGTTGTCAGCTAAAGTATTTTATAAAGTGTTGTTTTTACCAATTAAAATAAGGGGAAATTAACCTTACCCCACAATAAACTAGAACTTTCTATATTTAAGATAAGCTTTTTCTGGATCCATTCCTTTTAAAATTTCATTTCTCATTTCGCTTTCTTTATTCATTACTTTTTCTGTATCAGTGACAACTTCTTCAACTATATTTTTAGGAATAACAACAGCACCATCCATATCTGCAATGAGATAATCACCTGAACATATAGTAACAGTACCAATAGTTATTGGTTCGCCTAAATTATCATATTTCCATCTTTCAACAATGTCGGCTGCAGTTGAAAGTCTACAAAAAACAGGAAATTTTGCTTTTATTATTTCCTCAACATCTCTACAATGTCCATCCATTAAATATCCTTTCGAACCCTTAACCATAAGCGCACGTGCCGACAATTCTCCCATAAGAGCTACTGAATGAGTGTTAGGCTGACAAACTAAAACTTTTTCATTTGGAACGCGCGACAATACTTGTGACCATAAAAGCAACGAGTCATGTCTTGACAATGTTTTATCTATATGTCCTGAAATTGTAAATATTTCACCAAATATTTTTTGACCTTTTCCTAATGCTTGAATTTCTGGTGGCAAAACACAATTACCATAACCTTTTTCTCTAAGAACATCATGAATAGCACTTGCATAACATTTTGATAGACGTTCTGTTAAATTATTCATTTTAAATCTCCATTAAATATAATTATAAGTTAAATAATCTTGAAATCTCAATCAAAAGTATTAATTGTGACTTATAATTATTGGGAAGCAATAGAAAATTTATTAAGTATTAGTTCTAAATAATTCTAATTATTAGATAAATAATAAAAATTTTTAATTTAAAAAATATAAGGATTTTATTGATATGGCGGATGGGGTGGGATTCGAACCCACGAAGGGCTTTCACCCTTGCCGGTTTTCAAGACCGGTG